>Ga0315915_1001777_pt1 | contig 26579 bp, 9 predicted proteins | sample MpolbnodulesMG_FD_207738 | JGI IMG/M metagenome (GOLD analysis project Ga0315915, IMG submission 207738) | Medicago polymorpha root nodule microbial communities from Los Angeles, California, United States - branched nodules | ecosystem: Host-associated > Plants > Roots > Nodule | place: USA...
GTGTCAATAGTTATATAAACTCTTGAATCAATTATATTGGGTCAGAATCATAAAAGCATTAAGAACGATTTATACTGAATAAACTAGAATGACATTCATAAAAATTAAGAGTTAAATGTTACATAAACATGAGCTAGAACATAATCATCTCTTGACCTAATCACAAAAGATCTAGCTACTCATGACTAAAGCACAAATAACTAATATGAAAGAAGGATTCATTACATGAAATTGGTAACCAGATATGAGTTTTGATGGTCTCCAACCTTCTCTCTAGATCTCCAGCTCCAAATGTTAGTTTCTTTCTCCAAAATTTCGAACCCTTCCTTTAGAAAACAACTTCCCTTTTATAGGAAAATTCCCAGAAACGCTAAAATCGTACTCCGATGCTGTAAATCGGAGCACGATGGCTTCACTTAATTCAGATCACAACTGGCGCGTCTGCTAAATCGGAGCCCGATTTTTTACAAGACAAAATGTCTCAAAGTTGCAGAAAAATCGTAGCCCGATGCTAAAAATCGGAGCACGATTTTTCCTTTGTTTCAGCATAAGAAATCAGTCTTTTTGCAGCTTCTAACTCATGCATAATCACCTGAACTCAATCAAAATTACATAAAAACTATAACAAAAGTGCTATATGACCTAGTGTCATCAGGTACGCAGATGAGACGGGGATACATGCCTGTCAAGGTTGGAGATGCGATTCAATTTCTCATACATACATGTTAGATATGAGTGGGGTAACAGATAAATATATGAGAATCGGGAGCGAGGACGTAGAAAGTAAACCTCGTCCCACCCAACCCTATTGCCATGCCTACTCAAAATGTTAGATAAGGGATAAAATTTAAATCCCCTAAAAAATAGTTTTAAGATGTCATTAGTGTCACTTTAATCAATAATAATTAATTTGACTCCAATTTCTTTTTCATTTTTTTTATATAGAAATTACAAGTAACTACGATGTACAAAATTGTGACAGTACTCTTTTACATTCGTAACACAAGTTGTATGTTTTGCCATTACGTGATCATCAATATATCAATGCAAACTCATTAAACCATCACATTGACGTGTACTCGCAGCATGAATTAATATTACAATGATTAAATATATTAGGCAATGATTCTGCAGGGGAAATTTAAAATTTGTTGTTTTTGGAGTGATATGGTTAAAGATGTATTATATAGTGACTAAAGTAGTGTAGCTTTCTTCGTAAATATTCTACAGACCAACTTGCCCAACAAATTATTGGATTCCCTCAAAGTGTAGCAAAGTTTTAAAGAGAGAAAAATGTTTAGATGTTCCAAATGAGGAGTCACAAATCACAATAGATTTTTTGGAATCAAGAATTTCCCATAATTTTTATTAACAAATTATGCCAACTTAAAAAAGTTAATCTGAAATATGTTAAAGAGCCATACAAATTATGCCAACTTCTATTAAAAAAGTTAATCTGAAATATGTTAAAGAGCCATACATTTAGCTAAAAATGACTAGTAAAAACTTTAACAATTATCATCTAATTTACAATTATTTAAATATGTAAACATAAGAAAAATAGATACATTTAGCTAAAAAATTTAAAGTAGCTACAGGAATTAAACTTTATTTTAATTAATATTCAGTGTTAATGTAAAAAAATATTATACATGTATTCAATCATATCTCACCAAATAGATAATTATCAAATACTAATATATCTTGAGCTCACTTTGTCCGGAATTTTACGGTCGACAGCTTGATTGATGATACGACGAATTAATGGAATCAATGTTCCGCAAATCGAGTGTTAACTCTCCGAGTTTACCGAGTTTACGTTTTTAGGTATGATAAGTGCCAGAAAGTAGTTAATTCCATGTTACATTTAAGACACTTTTGTTACTTGTCGTACAAGTTATTTAGGGAAAAGCCGAGAAAAAGATGAACAATTGCCTTATTACGCTTTTTATATCTTACTCTATCCATTTGTGCAGGAATTGAATGTCAAGACACTAAGAAAGAAAGAAAAACAAGAATTTGTGAAAAAAAGTCAACTTGCCATGACGAGTGAATTACTCGTGAGGCGAGCATGAAGACGAGTTCAAGGCGAGTAGAGGCAGAGAGTACCAGAGGCAACTCGCCACCAACCTGCCATGGGGAGCAAAATTACTCGCGAGGCGAGTTAAGGCGGCCTAATCTCTCAAAGCTAACGTGACAGAAACCCACTGGGGAAGAAAACTCAATTTGCCATGGCGAACAAATTACTTGCCATGGCGAGTTCATAAAATTCTGCAAGTATAAAAGGCCAATTTGTTCATTTCAGTAGGGGGAGATCATATCATAACAGAGATTATTACTAGGACACTTTAGGGAGAGAAAACAGGGGAAAATCAGAGAGAACCTAAGGAGGAAGGAGCACAATGATTGAAGGGATTCATAAGATCATTGAGACATCATGACTTGCTCATTTCATCTCTTCTTTTCTCCTTGTAAGGTTACCATGACAATGTGTAACTAAACTCTTTTTGTTGGGATTAAATGTAATCAACTCCATTAGTATGTATTCCCTTTGATTATGATGTTGTTTGGTCTTAGTTATCTTTTGATGTTGAGGTTGTTCTTGTTCTTTATTCTAATCTTATGGATTTGAATTGTTATTGAAAAATACCTTTTGAATCTAGGTTAGAATAATCCTCTATCAAATATTTTGTTCTAGACATGGAATTTAGGTTTTGATAATCACTTTAACTATTGGAATCCAAAGCTTTTGTATCATTGAATAGTTTGGGAAATCAACTATATAATGATACAATTGACTATTGAATCGTTTAGTAGTTTGGGAAATCGACGACTGAGCGACTCAATAGAACTCACGACATCATTTGGACAAGAATGATGTTGCCGAGCAATATGTGATAATATTGATTGATAATTAGAATCCGCAACACTAATCCGAGAATACATATAAATAGGTTGATGAAGTTGAATCCCAACATAGTTATTTCCATGTTAAATCTCATATCTTTTACAATTCCGTAGTATTATAGTTCATGAAACAAAACATCTTGAAACCCTTAGCTCAAGACGATATCGATTGTTGAACGGCTTAGAATATCGCACCAGACCCTGTGGAGACGATAACACAAAAATACTTACTTTTGATGCTACATCAAGGTACCAAAATCGTGTTAACTCTGAGGTAAATTCGGTTTCTAGTAAAATCAGAATGTTTGACGAGTTTGACCGAGTTAACACTCAATAAACTCTTGTAAACTCGACCGAGTTTACCGAGTTTTACGAGTTTACATCTAAAAAAAAATCGATCCTTTTTTTGGGCCATTTTTTTAAAACTCAATTCCTTTTCTACAAGCCCAAAGACTGAAATGTTTACTGAATAGTTATCTTTACAGTAACACGTTGTTCCTGAGATGAAACATTTCTTTTTCTTTCTTCTTTAAGTTCTCAAACCATGAACATGGGAGCACATACCAGTTAGGGTTGCGATTCTGACGGTGGAAATTCAGAATTCGACGCCGGTTAGGGTTGCGGTTAGGGATAGGAACAGGCCAGGCCGTTCGACAGGGGCCTACGTCCTAGCCTATTTAAAGCCTAACTCGGCCCAACTCATTTAATAAAAAGGCCAGACTCAAGCTTTTCATAACTTAAATAGGCTTGGCCGAGGCTTACAAAAAAGCCTATTAAATCCGTCGGGCCGGCCTATTAAGCTTTTTATATATAATATATCTTTCATTTTTGATAATGTTGATTCTTTTTTTATAAACTCAGGCTTTCATTATTGATTTGGCTATTTAGTAGCAGGTATATTAGTGTGATTAGCCCTTCTTAAGTATTTGTTATTTAGTATAAGTCATATTTGTGTGCTTTAGGCCTTCATAAGTTTTGGCCTATTTACTGGTAGACTTATAGATGTTGTTAGGCCTTAGTGTAAAATAAGCTTTTAAATAGGCTTTCAGGCTTCATCAGGCCTTTAAAAAGGCCAGATCAGGCCTTGAAAATAAGCTATGACGGATAATAGGCCAGGCTCAGGCCTATAATTTTTGAAGTAGGCCAGACTTAGGCCTTACAAAGCCCGGTACGGCCTAGCCCATTTCCATCCCTAGTTGCGGTGGTGGTGTTTGTTGACCTTTTTGAAGAAATTAACTAGTTTATTTTTTAGATAGTTTTATTAACAACTTTAGGAACTTGTGAAACTTTCTTTTTTGGATGGTTTTATGGATGACTTAAACTTAGAGACTTATGAAACTTATGATTTTGTGCGTTAATTTTTGTATTTTGATTCTATGTTGAGTATAACGTTTTTATTATGGTAGTTTGATATAATTTGCCTTTGTAATTAAGTCATATTTTGCACTATTGAAATATTTACAATATTATATTAGCTTATATATGTCATGCATATAATTAATTCTACATAATTATAATTTTAGGTAAACTCGTATGAGTTCTCAAGTCAAGTTTACGAGTCGAGTTTAGCTAGACAAAACGAGTTGAGGTAAACTCTCGAGTTGTAAAACTTTGGTTGGAATGCTCCTCTTGTTCAAGGTATTTAGCGAGGATATCGCATCTGATATTCTTAATACACCGCTGGTCACTCAGGTAACACATGACAAGTTGATATGGAAGGCAGAAACGAATGGAATTTATTCGGTTAAAAGCACATATAGGCTATGCGTGGAGGAGCTCGTGGATCATACTCATTTACAATGTCCGTGTTTTGCCTACTCGAATTGGGCTGCAAGATAAAGGGGTTTGGTGCCCAACTAATTGTGTAAGCTGTGAGCATCAGGCAGAAGATATAGGTCATGTTTGCTTCCATTGCCCATTTGCTGTTCAGGTGCGAAACTCGGCAGGGTTATGGCAGCAGGTGCAGTATGCTGTTCACTCCACGGCAATAGCAACAGAAGCTATTTTTTCTCTTCTGCAGAACTTGCAGCCTGATTTTCGGTACCTTGGCAGCTATAATTTGGAGTATTTATTTGGAAGCATCGCAACTTGAAGCTTTGGCAGAATGAACATGAAGTATGCGCCCAGGTTGTCGACCGTGCTTGGCAGATCATGGACGAATGGGTTACAGCGAACACTATGCATTCTCCATTGCGACAACAGCAAGAAATAGGTCATGCTGCTGTCACGCACCCACCAGCTGCTTTTCAGGAGCAAATGCTTGTACCAGGTCCTATAGAGTTGATACTATGGCAGAGACCTCTTCCGAGTCGAGATAAATGCAACATTGATGCCTCATTTTCGCCTGTGCAGAACCATACCGGTATCGGAATTTGCCTACGTGATGAGAAGGCGCCTATTTGCTAGCGAAAACCATGAGCTTCTCACCTATGGTTTCTGTCAATATAGGAGAAGCTCTTGCTCTCTTTCATGCACCACAATGGTTACAGGACATGCGGTTTGACAACGTGGACTTTGTGGTCGACTAAAAACTTACAGCTGATGCGGTTATCTCGACAAGAAGTGATGGTACAGAGTTCGGCCAAATTATTGCAGCATGTCAGGACATTATTTCCTCCTACTTTACAAATACATTTGAATTTCAGAATATAAATATGTTGAATACATCAATTAAATGTTTGTGTTCCTATTCAAAATCTGGTATTTAACACATCCTAAATCTAAAATTTGGATGTGTGAATTTAGAAAAATACACTTCTGGAATCTAAAGTCCAAACACAATAAATACTAGATTTCATGTTGTTCCATGACTGATAAGGCTGCAAGTGCACAATTCTATCGTCGTAATATAAACATCGATCACGGTACTTGTTAGTATCAAGATTATTTTTTCTAAGTGTTTAGCTAGATGTTTAGGAGTTTGATGATTGATTGTTTTTGGGAAATATGCAGTTTAATAAAAGACGTCTTAGAATTATTGGAGTTCATTAGAACAATGAACAATCGAAATCCCAACTCTTTATAATGTTATGGGGTATCAAAATCTAATGGTAAGGTAACTATAAAGTAACTAATATTCTCTTTCAATGTACAAAAGTGTGCTTTACAAACTTAGCCTCGTATTTCTATGGTTGCTACATTGTTAAAACTCATTAAGTCCTATTAGTATTACCAATGTCACCCCAAGGATTTTAAGACTATTCTTATATTTCAAAAAATTTGTCCAATTTTATAGATATAATATAACATCTACCTTTGCCTTTGAACAAAAATTGATGTCTAAGATTATGAATCATATTATCAAGAAGAATTTTCATGTTTGGGTTGCCTAATTTATGAAACTTATAGTTCTTTCACCTCAAGATGATTTAGTTTCCCTTTATCCACACATACATAAGAATAAAAGATATGTGTCCTAGATGTTTAAACAAAAACGTTTCAAGCAAGGATTAAAATCATTGTTTTATTGAAAGCAAGAAAAATAAAATAAAATTCGTAGATTAAAGAAGAACAAGATGAAAAAAATCCAGATTAAAATATCCCCTTTTAAAACTCTTGAGGAAGACATAGCCTAGTATTTTCTTGAAGTACTTCCATAATTCACACAACAGCTCTCCATCTTTTTGTGAAAAGGATATTGTTCCATTTCCCCATTGAGAAACTTTGAGTGCATGGGAATATTAAGGAAGGAAAGCTTGCTTCAATTTGTTCCATGTTTCTATGAAATTGGGTAGAATAGAATGTAACCAAGACATGGCTTCAACCCTTAGTGAGAAAGAAAAAAGTCTAACCCTCATGGAATCATTAGGCACCCCATCTATTTTTATAGTATCACAACTTCAAGAAAAATTAATAGATAAGAGTATTGGACCATTTGTTGGCAAACCAAAGAATACAATCGCCATGGGTTCCAATATTTGACTATATATGATTTGATTTGAAAGAAAAAAAACAAATACGTCAATTCTTGTCAAACAAGCCTTCAGTCTTGGATGGACAATGTACATTTCTTCACAGAAAACTCTCATGTCAAATATATCAAACACAAGTTTCGCTAAAACACATGAGCACATCAGTAGATATTGTTCTTCAAAATAACATCTTGGATGTACAATTCTTTCTAGTCAGTACGTAGACTAGTTGATTCGAAAAAATCGGATAAGAAAATTTTTCATATAAAATAAAACTAAAGATTTAATTTATATATCATTAGTGTAAATAGTTTGAGTAATGAAATCATTGTGTATTTATGTTCTCGCTTTTTCTATGTTATTTTGTATTTGTGTTCTTAATTCTTATCCTCTCTCTTTCTCTCTCTATCGTTTTTTATTAGGGTTATGCTAACAAGTGTCCTTAAGACATTTGTTAAAGAAACCAAAAGTAGTAAATTTGTCTTGAACTCAACACTTTTTTAACTTTAAAAAGTCAAATTAATCACTTTTCATCATTTTTTAATACAATATTTTTATTTTTGTCTTCTAAACCAATGTCCTAAGACCACACTTTTTCATTTTTATTATAAAAGATAGTTGTTCAAAAATTATCACAAAATTATTTTACTGAAATATAGTTTTCCTATTGTTATCAATCATAATCGATAGATGATTAAATCATAAACATTTCTAAAGTTACACTTACACATACGTGATGCACGGATGGCGTAAAACTGTTTTTTACTCTAACTGTGCATGAAAATTCAACTTTATAACGAAATTAATATCACTGTGAATGGGCCATATAAAAATAGAAGTTAGGATATCTTAGTAAATTCACACTCATCCCGCTTAATAATAAGCCTTTGAGTTTCTCAACATTTATAAAAACACTAATTTCACCTTTACTCTATCATACCTGACAGTGACACTTGATCACTTGTTAGTTGTTTCATCTTCAAACACAAACCAACAACAGCAACAAATCTCCCTATGTTCCAACCAACATTAACTCTTGTCTTTTCCCTCTTATTTCTTCCTATGGCAGAATCAGCCATAGGTGTAAACTGGGGCACACTATCTTCACACAGATTAAAACCCTCTACAGTGGTTAATCTTTTGATAGACAACAAGATCTCAAAAGTGAAGCTTTTTGAAGCTGATCCTGCTATACTTAAAGCTCTTATGGGTAGTGGCATTCAGGTTATGGTTGGTATACCTAATGAAATGTTGTCTCTTATAGGTGCCTCTTCTGTTGCTGCTGATTATTGGGTTCAAAGAAATGTTTCTGCTTTTATGACTAAAGGGGGTGCTGATATCAGGTTTTTTTTTTTTTTTTTTTTTAATCTTAGCTCAGATTTATTTTTGATCTGATTAGTTAATTGTTTAAATCCTGATTTAATGTTGATTCAGTATAATGAAGAATGTTTTATTTGTCCTGTTAGGAATATTATAGTTACTGTGTTTAAGTATCAGTTACTACTGTTTTTAATTTGTTTTAGTTTGTGGTTAAAAACATTATTTTTTGATAAATTGTTAATTAAGCTGATGACAGTGACACTGAGATATAATCTAATTATTATAGTATTATGATGACTATGAGCATTGAGCAGATTTTTTTTACACTAAAGTTGTTATGTTAGCAGTTAGTGACTGTTTGTTATGTTCTTTTATGGTAGATTTATAGATAGTTTGAATATTGTGAAGAACTTAGGATGAATCATTCTGAAAAGAGTATATTGCGATTAAAAGTTGTATAACTTGTATTCAATCAAGATTTCAAGAGTGTTGTGTTATTATAACATTTTTTCGATCTTTTGGTTCTTAGTTGCAAGTTTGAATTGATTATAGTTGTCACCAATGCTTCAGATCAGAATATTTGTCTATGGTACGATATGAAGTTATAAACTTACATGATAATTATGGTAAAGTTTAATATTTATTGGATCGTTTATAATCTGATGTGTTTCCTTATTAATTTGAAATAGGAACTATGGTAATGGTACGGAATTCGGTTTTGATCTAGTTCTGAATTCTAGCTTTCTAAAACAGAAAACTATAGTAGACAGTAGCAGAAATTTTCATTATTGTTTTCTCTCCATAACACAGATGAATATTTTGTTCTACTAAACACATTTTGTAGTTTGTGTGATCTCGTTCGATTCTTTTAAAATGTACAGAGCTTATACATATTTTCTTCAGGCCTCTTACATTTTACCTTGTATTACAGGTATATTGCTGTAGGAAATGAACCCTTCCTTACAAGTTATAATGGTCAATTTATAAACCTTGTCATACCTGCAATAACCAATATACAACAGTCTTTAGTCAAAGCAAATCTTGCTGGTTATGTGAAGATAGTTGTCCCTTGCAACGCAGATGCCTACGAGTCGTCGGGAGGACTTCCTTCCCAAGGGGTGTTCCGTTCCGAACTGACCCAAATCATAACTCAACTTGTTCAGTTCCTCAACTCAAATGGCTCCCCATTTGTTGTAAATATCTACCCGTTTCTTAGCCTTTACGACAATGGAGATTTCCCCGGAGACTACGCATTCTTTCAGGGAACTACTCATGCTGTAACAGATGGTTCAAATGTTTACACCAATGCATTTGATGGAAACTACGACACTTTAGTTTCAGCCCTCGGTAAACTTGGATACGGTCAGATGCCGATAGTTATTGGCGAAATTGGTTGGCCTTCAGATGGAGCCATAGGTGCAAACATCACTGCTGCTAGGGTTTTCAATCAAGGCCTTGTCTATCACATTGCCAGTAACAAAGGAACCCCCTTGAGGCCAAACGCTCCTCCTATGGATGTTTATCTTTTCGGTCTATTTGATGAAGGAGCGAAAAGCACACTTCCAGGAAACTTTGAAAGACACTGGGGGATATTCTCGTTTGACGGGCAGGCTAAGTATTCATTAAACCTTGGACTTGGGAACAAGGAATTGAGAAATGCGAGGAATGTTGAGTATCTTCCATCTAGATGGTGTGTTGCAAACCCCTTGAGTGATCTGACTAATGTAGTAAACCATATGAAAATTGCTTGCAGTGTTGCAGATTGCACGACACTTAACTACGGAGGTTCGTGTAATGAAATTGGTGAGAAGGGTAACATATCATATGCTTTTAACAGTTTTTATCAGCTAAGAATGCAGGATTCGCAAAGCTGCGAGTTTGACGGGCTTGGTATGGTTACTTTCCTAGACCCTTCAGTTGGTGATTGTCATTTTCTTGTTGGCGTTATAGATAAAGGCTTGAATAAGGATTCATCTGCATCTCAGAAAACCTATCAGTGGTTGGTAATAGTATTACTTCTAATTTTACATGGAACTTTTTTCCTTTCAATGTGATTAACAGGTTTCATTAGTGGGTTTTTCATGCTCCCCTCTTCTGAGACTGCCAGAACTAGAATAGCTGCTATACTATTTAAGCTTAGATTTATTCAAAAGATTCATGCTTTGTAGCCCATAATATGATCATTATTAAGTCATTGTATCATATAAGAGAACGTATAGACATTATCGCAATGCATTGGCTATTGCACATATTTATTTCATGTTTGTTCCGGTGACATCCGTTAAATTGATTGAATGAATCAGCATATTTTTATTCCATGTTATGCAGATTACATTTTCTAGCAAAAGCATGGTTTTGTGGAATTCATGTCTTCTTGGAGCTCTAAGGAACTAATATTTTAAGTTAATGACTTTCACCATTGCTTCAGCAATTCGAAAATTGGTCAATACCTCTCATGTTAAAGGTCCATGAGTGACATACCTTCATGCATAAACTGTGAAGCACTGACACCAAACACGATATTGACATTGACAAATTGACACCTAGAATAATTTAATGTAACCACGTGTATTAGTGTCGGATACTGGACACGTCTTCAAATGTTGATGTTACTTAGTATTTAAAAGCAAATGTAGAAAACTGGTCTATAAAAGAGCAATGGATGCTACTTAATATATGCAAGTGATTTTTGAATGGAAATATTTTGGGAATGGACATAACACAACAACAGTTTGATTATATTAAAGTTATCAACAACAATACAAACTTTTATGTAGTAAACTTACTTATCTATCTTCCTGCATAATAATTTAGCAGCACAATACTTTATGTCTCTGACGAGAAACATATATAGAACTTGTCGAGGGTCTTCTTCAACCTTGTGATGCTTATGTTAACAACATCCTTCTTCACAACATACTTTGCCACAATGGATCAATGGCTTCCATATGAACCAGCAACAGCGACAACCTTTGCAGAAAAATGTCAATAACAGTTACTTTGAGCTTAATCAAATCTTGAATGTCATTATAAATTGATGATAACAATGAGTGCAAAAACATAATTTACCTTGAGGATAATAAACCATGTTCTTTGAAGTCGGTGTATGAGCACTTATGTTTTCTGCATTAGCAGAAACAACTGTGAATACCATCAGTAAAAGCCATGAGAAAGCAATGAACAAAGCTGATTTTTTCACCATCTTTTCAACCTTACTCATTCTCTTCACTTTGCAAACCTATTTATAACAAGTTCTCATTTGGTTAGTACTTTGAGCAACAAGTTGTAATACAACTTGTTATCTTGCCAGCAGTGCATTGCATGCATATCGTTTACTTGAAACATGGGGACCTTTTTGACCATTGTCTTGTTACACAGTGGGGTTCATCTTTTGTGCTATCCGATTTTGACTATTCAGTCTCTTAATACAATTTTTTGACAATAAATAAAACCTTCACTACTGATACATATCTTTTATTTGTATGCTTGATTTAGTGTATAGACATAACCCATAATGTAACAGTCATGTTTGTATCTTTAGATAAGGTGAATCATGTATATCCAGTAAATTATCATTTTAGTCATTGAAATTGTTAGAATCTGACAAATTAGTTTACAAATTTAAGATATATATTTTTAGAGATTAAATTAATGATTTCCTAAGTGATATCATACTAAAGTTGAAAAGCATTTCATTCTCAATTGTTTCTATGCTTTTACTCCACTAAACGTTGATTAAACAACACTAATACAAATTGTACAGTAGCTAAAAAACAATACTGATAACTTTGTCCCTTTATAGATAAAGTGAAATCTCCACTTTAGATGAGATAATGAACTCTTTCACACCGACTTCAATAATCAATATTCAAGGTTGAGCTGTGCATGGCACCACATTATTCAAGATATTTTTTTGGTCAATCATCATTGCATATGAATATGGTCATTTCCGGAGTTTAGACTTTGGACTAACCTGTCTGATTACATTATTACTACTTTCAACTGACACGATCATTCACTACAACTCCCCTTAGAAAAAGACCCGGATTATATGTTATAGTTATAGGGAAATCGCGTAGTAAACGCAGTAGACGATTTTGGTCGTTAATTTGAGCTTGGGCGATTTAAAACACATTTACAAAATTTTAGTTTTAAATAATCTCAACCTTAGAACGAGACCAGACAATCAAAGAAGTAACTGTGTGACATTTACCGCAGTGAATCTATTTCTCATAAGGTCCTTTTAACAATGTTTTAGTAGCATATGCTCAAGCATTACATTCTTCTAAATATTTGTCATAAAATAAGTCAAAATACATATGATAGGTACTGGCTTGAACAAAGAAAGTGTACTAGAATTTGGCAAAGATAGGTTACAATTTGTTAGGGAGAGATGTTTGGAGCTTGAACTTGTAAGTACTAGCTTCCCCAACAGGGAAAGATAAATCTGATAACTTTCCATGAGCTCTCTTGTTATCATAACCAGGATAGTCATCTTTGAAGAATGGAACAGCTTGGTGTAAGAACAGTCCTCTCTTTTCTGCTTTTCTTACAAGATCCCATTTGTTGTATGGATCACCCTCTTTGTGAGTTACATGAATCTCCCCTCCCTCTTTCTTTACTAGATCTTTTGCATTTGCCATAAATCCCTTCAACAACTTTTTGTTCAACCTGCTTGGTTGTCATAAATTCACATACATCAGTTAGTGTGCACTGCAATAGATGAAGAACAAATTTTACTTTGAAAATGAAAAAATTAAAATATAATGTTTCATTTTTTCATAGTCCACAATGATTAACTAAGTTGTTTGGCCGCTCAAGTGATTAATGAACATCAGTTAAGGTCGAATTGATTTGGAGCACCCGAGAATGATGCTTGGCTAGAACAATCCTTGCTAGACTTCACTTAAATCGATTACTAGGTTTCCCTTCACCTAAGAACTGAGGGTTAACACAAAAGAACAGTCCACAAACAAGAATGTATGGATTGCTAATTCTTCAGTTATCTTAAATATATCAAAGTTAAGGACAACATCTCCATGATGATCAAGCATCAGTTCCAAAACTCCTTATTGAAAGGAAACCACGAGGGCTCAATTGGTTGATATGTGCAAATTATGAAGATACAAAAATAGAGGATAAATTAAAATGAGTTTCCATAAAATAGATTATTGTGCAGAGTAAAATTTCGTCAAACCTTACAAAGTAGCTTCTGTTTCAGGTATCCTACCTACTTAATTTCTGTTGCTATACGTATTTGGTTTGATTTAGGAAATAAAGGATTTAATAGTCAGAATTTACATTGGGGAAATATTTAGTAGTTGAATGACTCAAAAATGGATTTAAATTCCACGTCCGAGATAATAACATTTTATCAAGGATATATATAAATCAGGGTTTTAAAAAAGGTTTCTGACTACTATCTGTCCATTTTTAACATCAAGGTGTTTTATGTTTTCACAGCGCAACTACGATTAGGGTCAAATATGCTTAAATCAGGATTCTAATAAAATGTCTATGACCACAACTTCGACCATGACATCAAGGTTTTTGACGTCTCTGCGACTGAGATTAAGATTGCATCTACGTCATTTGTCCACAAACCTCTGTAATACCATGGATCACAATGTAACCGTGACTATATTTACAACCTTGATCTTACAATTTGGGTTGAATCAATGTGAGAATCTCAACACATCCCCTCACGCCCAAAATTGTACATAGCGGGGGGCCCAATAAATTTTGGGTAAATAGCCATTTTGGTCCCTATATGTTTACCTCACTATCATAGTAGTCATGAATTGTGACTGATCCAAAAACACAAAATAACCCCTCAATCTGCACTCCGTTAGTCATAGTATTCCCCAACGTAAATTGAGATGTTAATTGATGATTTGTCAGCTGATTTGGAAAGTGGAGAGGCAAGTGGGATTTGCTTTCATTTTCGTCCCTGGTACACTTCACACCATGCATACTGGACTCTCCATTTGCCACATAAGCTGACAAATCATCAGTTAACATCTCAATCTAATGTATAGGGGACTACAACAGACTGCAAAGTGAGGGATTATTGTGTTTTTGACTGAGTCAGGGACTACTACGACAACGAGGTACATGACCAAAATTGTTCTTTGCCCAATATATTTTGGATAGACTATAATAACATCTTAAAATTTTGTTTGGACCTAAGTCAACCTTAAAAAACAGCTTATAAGGCTAAAAATGTCTCCTACTTACAAAATCAACTTATCTAATCCAATGTGAGACTTTCTATATAAATAGTGAGGAGACAAATGTAACTTAAGACATGTATCACTACAAAAATAGTAAATGAAAAGAAAAAAGAGAGAAAGGAAAAATTACTGGATCTGGCAGTAACTATTCTCAGGGTAAAGGAAGCCAACATGAGGAAAATTATAAACAACACGATCAAACCTCTGAGTCTTGAGAAAGAAATGCTGACTCATCATCTTAACATCAACATCATAAAGAACAATACAACCTCTTTCTTCAAGTTCCCTTGCATTACTCATTCCATTACTATACTTCTTTTCAATTTTCTCTGCCAAAACAAAAATGAATAAAAATAATAAAAATAAATAAATTGGGTATGATTAAAAAGGTTAAAAGTTTTGATTTTTTGCATTACCCTGAGAATCAAGGGAAGTGGCTATGAGATTATGAGCAGAACCAAAAGCCCTAGCTAAACAAAGAGAGAAAGAAAAGTCACCCTCTCCAACAAAGAGAATTTTGTGCTTTGATGAGTAGTGTTTTTTCCATTTTGCTGTGTTTGATGATGGTTCTTCTTCTGACTCTGATTCTGATTTTTGTTCTTCATCATCAGTGTCAGTGTTAAGTTGAAGATGATCATGTTGTTTTTGTATTGGACTCATTTTGATTTTGATCAATTGGTATTCAATGATGCATAGATTATGGAAAATGATTTTCACTACCGACCCTATTGACCAATCGTTACTTTATGAAAGAAACAAAGTTGAAAACTTTACTATACGGTGTCTCTCTCCATAACTCACCGCACGTAATAATAGATAATAGTGTACCTTTGATTAGAATTTTGTTACCAAAGGGAGGTTACCACTAGGCCATTGCAGCAGTTATAAAGAATTTGGATCATTTTTTTATTTGTACGTGTCATTCTTGCGCAGAGGCCATACTATCGTTACAATTTTATCGGATGTCTCCCAAGGGACTACGAAACAACTTTTTGTTCAAAGCACAAATTATTAAAAAAGGAAAATGCTTGCCGGTGAGAAACAACACTATAGCGAGAACATCACGAAAACATTTTGCCGCTATACGATTGAAATAGCATATTACCCCACTATCCCATTCGCGACGAGTTCGTGATAAAAAACCCTCGAGAAATAGCATCACTGATAAAAAAAAAAAATAACAAAATACCATTTTTGATTTTCCAACATAAAAAATATTCTCTCTCTTCGGTACAGTTATATTTTATCTTTGCAAATCAAACGCTGTTAGAGGATTAAGTGTAGTTTGAATTGAAGACATTACAATGTTAACACTGATGTGTCTACTGATCAAAAGTAAGAAAGAGTTAGATTTCTATTGAAAAAAATGTTAATCTGAAGTGATAGTTTACAAGTGACTTTACTGGTCATAACCCTTGTCAGGATTTGAACTCGGATTATCTAAAATAACTTGCGTTTAACTGAAATTTATTTGTTAACCACCTGACTTCAATTAGTTGGAACTATTTTTCTGTCGTTAGAATTTTAGAAAAATCTTGACTCAATCTTTAGTTTCAGGTAAAGGGCAAATATTAGTTGATCTAAACACATTTGAAACCCACCACAAACATCAAAGAATATAGATCCACTCATGCAAAAGTAAATGCACAAAGGTGGCCATAAAACATGGCCTTGCAAATTTGTTTTTAACAAGACCCCACCTATTTGTGGTGTTTTTTCTTTATGTTTATACCTCCTTCACATGACAAGCTTAAGGAAATTGCACAGGAGAAACACAGTTTTCCAAAATTGGCAAAACACTGTTTAAAGCCTTGATGTTACTTTACCTCTTAACACAGCCCTGTTATCTAAAGAAACTGAGAAAATCCATTCTCTTCCATGACATGACGATGGCCTTTTTCTGGTTTTAAGAAAAATAAAGTGATGAGACAAATTTCAACGGCAAAATGGATGATATATCATCCGTTATAGTCACCAAGTTTCACCTTTGTTGCCATATATAAGATTCATTAGACATCCACATTAGAGCAATGTACATCCTAATAGCACAAGACTAACAAAATGGAACCGCCAATATCAAATTCAGACTAAAGTTTTGCATTATATTGTCTCAATGCGTTTTGAATGTGCTACATTTGCCAGAGCGATTACTTCTAGCTCTCCTAAACGGTAAAACTGCACACAAATACATGAAAAAGCCAATCAGACAGTATTGAAGATGTAAAGGAAAGGCAATAAGTCAAAGCATAAACAATAGAAAACTCACCAGTGAACCTTTCCATTACATGGTTTTAGTTACATCAGCTGTTTAAACTTAGCAAGCTCACTCAATGCTTCTTCAACAGGTTGGCTGTTAATGCCTCTCTTACTCTGAAATGGATACATACTATGAGATGGTAACATCCCATTGGACAATTTTCTTTTTTATTAGGTTATCTTGACAAGAGGGACTCCGAAAACCAAAGAAATTAGAGCAAACAGAATAGGTCTTATCATGATGACTTTACGACAAACACCAATCCAGCTATGAATGTTATTAGTTTTTTTATATTGGATCTTACTCATCTTTACAAAACTGAATTGTGCGGTGATGGATATCTACCACTTATACACACATTTTCAGGACATATCTCATTAAATGTGGAACTCCTAATATCCCCTCACGCCCAGGGCTAAACATTCAGAACATGACCTGAGTGGCCCAACAGATGCGAGATAGGCTCTACCATCTTAAAATTTGGGTTGGACATAACTCAATCCTACAACCGCCTTGTAAGGTAAGGGATACCTCCCACTTATAAAGACATTTTCAGGTCAAATCTCATTCAAGGTGAGACTCTTAACAGACGTAATACGCAAGAAACTAGTTGCAGAAATTGTAATTTATTTGTCAATAGTTAAACAACTTTATGTATGTATGTATGTATGAATGTGTGTGTGTGTGTGTGTGTAAAAGAACCAAAAAATGCTCGATGTCACACCTTTAATGATGGGAGGAGAGCAAAAACTTCATCAGCAGTTTCTGGGCATACATTAGCAATCACACATATCTGCAGAGGATAATGATATCAAGAATACCGCATAATACGTTAAAAAAAAATGGAAGTTATTAGTTAGAATAAGACTGATACCTCGCTCTCGGTGAGATCATGGTTCATTAGAGGCCTAATATTTGAGTCAAGGGATCATCTTTATAGGGATTAAGAGAGAAGAGTAATATATTGCATACCAATATTGTCATTTATCCATAGCACACAGATGTATAAAGTATAAACACACAGATGTATAAAGTATAAACACACAGCAAACTGAAAAATTAAGGATACTGAAGAGTGTGTCTAACAGACTCGGGATTTGAATACTTGCTGCTGCTACTGCTTTTGGCATAGTGCAGCCCCTTGTCAAATGATCTACAGCAGAAAATAAAGAAGTAAGTTAGGATCAGTGAAATAGATCTTCTACTTTAATATCAAACCATAAAAATCCCATGCATTATTTTCAATAGAGAAGAATCTCAGTATCTCCCTTACGCGGGCATTTTGATAGATGGATCTCTTGATAACGCAACCATTTGATCTTGAATTCCTTGTAACATAACTGCAGCTTCGCAGTCCATCAAGCATTTGAAATTTTCGGGTAGTTCTGCATAAGTCCACCCAAAGAGAATTAACGTTGCTGATAGTGATATCAATAAGAGATAATTTCAGGTTTCAGGTCATGCAACCTAAATGGCTAAATCACAACGTGAGTCGTCCACATAGAGGAACAAATTAATAATATACTCCCTCCATGCTGTACTGTATGACGTTTTAGCAAATACATTTTGATTGTCGTTTTACATCTCCAATGAGGCATTAAATAATTGTTCACATACCCTTATCGAATGTTATTGTGGTTTTTGATCAATAAATGATAAAATAGCTACTTAAAAAGAGAGATAAAGTGCACAATTGTACATCAATTGCTTTTCATAAGGGGTGAGCCACAACCTTAAACTTCATACAATATGGGCGGAGGGAGTATGGTTTACATAAATTCACAGGAAAAGAAAATAATAAAGAGATAACATATGCAAGCACCAACCTTGATCAACTCTATGTTCAAATTGATGCGGGTCTTTTGCAGCAGAACTCTTTCCACCATTTGCAACCTTGTCCCCTTGAAAATTTAAGGAAAAAAAGTTCAGGAAAAAAAATAATGACTCAGAAAGCATGAAAATAATGATCAATCAATTGAAAGCCTAGTGAATGTGTCACGGTACAAAGTCACCAAAATGATCAAGACAACAATAACTTTGGCAATGACAGTCTTACCTTTGCCACCAGAAGTTGGACCGTTTGATCTGGATTCAAATAGACCTACAACCAAGCAATGATTTCATGAAGGGATTGCACAACTAGTTGTAAACATGATCAGTAGCTCAAAGTCTTCAGTTTAAGCAGCTTGCATACTCCACTGAGCAGAAGTACAAAGATAATAGAATTATAACGCTAACCTTCAGAAAACTGAACTTTCCTTGCCTTTGCTGATTTTGTTGCACTATCGTCTTTCCCCTTTAGCCCTCCTACCATTAAAAAAACAATCAAGTGTTCAAATCACCAAATGGTCCAATACATTGGCACCCCAATGTGCTACTGATAGAAGGATCCAGGATGAACACAACCCACACATACGTTAGATTGGACCGCTTTTCTAATATGAGTTCCCACTTTAGAGTATAAAATGAGTAATAACAACACGTGATAAATAACAACACTTTAGATTCATTCCCTTTTACCCCATAAACACTAATTCTCAGACCTTGATCACAGCACATCGTCGGCAAGGTACCCCTTACATATCTCAGCGACGGCTATTGTATATGCATCATACATGCATAACTAAACACGGGTGTGATAAAACAACAATTTCTCACTTTACTAACTACTCAATTTAAAGAAGCAAAATCCATAATAAATTGTCAATACATATGCTCACTTAAGTAGTCAAAACAAAGGGGAAAAACTAAGCTGTAGGCAACAAGCAACATATGAAAATCAAAGATATAAAAAGGAGTCCTAAACTATGTAGAACCAACATATCAGATTAAAGTCATGTCTGGTGTTTGACACCAGGCCGGCTAATGAGCTGTGTAAACAGACCGACAACACAGAGTCTCAATTTTGAGGGCGCAAATTTTGAGTTTTTGATGCTTCATTTGGTAAAATTATAATATTTTGAAATAATTTCTAGGGTCCAACAACACTTACTTTTTACTAGAGCTCAATTTTTAAGATTAGATCATAGTCTCCAAAGTGTTTAAGACGGCCATGTTTGACACCAACACATGTTACATTCAATAACTTCACTTTCATTTAATTAAACTATCCATAGTGTCTATGTACAAGTATTAGTGTCATGTCAGAGCTTCATGTCAAAAACATTTTTATAAAGAAATTAGACAAACCCAGAATTTCCCAACATCATAAGTAAACTAAATGATGAAACCCAATAGAACTATCTAACAAAAAATATCAACCCCAACAATTTTTTTTTACCCAAAACAGAAAAAAGTGAAAAAAAATTGAAACTTTTGAAGAAGGGCAAAGAATGTCCAAAAATTACCACCTTTACTCAACAGAGAACCACCCTTTCCTCCTTTGTCAGACATTGTCAAAACTTGCTTAGGTCTGCAAAATTTCAAACAGACAGCAATGCAGTTAAAAACAAACAACCTAAATGATCAAAAGGACAAGTTTTGTTCAAGGGTTTCACTACTTCAAATTCAGATTTTTTTTTGCGTTTTTTGCAAAAAGAAACGATTTTGATGAGACATGCATGGAATTAAGGAAGAACAGAAAGATGGGTTACTCACCAAAGGGAAGTCAAGGTTCTTCAGTGAGCACAGGCGCAGAGAGAACAGAAAAGAACAACTGTTCGAGTGAGATGAATGAAATGAAATAACATAGGAATTTACTTCTAAGACTAAGGATATGTTCGTCTTTTCATTTTTAGTTCATATAATTTGTTTTTCTTTTTTAACTTGTACTAGTTGCTACAGGGTGGATTCTATGGTGAGGGTCCAATTAGGTCCCTAATCGGTGAACCACGAGAAAAATATCAATAGATTAAATAAGTGGTTCAGATTTATTTAAATTAAAAGAGGGAACATGTAGAACTGCTCACATTCAATCATATCCTGCAATGGTTTCACCCGTTGTTAACCGTAATTAATTGTTATGAACCGAACCGAACCAAACCAAACCATTACAAATCAATTAATTCCTTTTCACACAAAAATCTGAACCCTTTTTCTAAACTCTAATTCCATTTCAAATTCAATCAAATTCACCATCTTCAATCTTCACCTCTTGAAGGATATGATTGAATGTGAGCAATAATCTTCAATTATATCCTTAAATTATATCACTTAACCGCTGGTTGCAATCAATTTGCTCATATAACCAAAACGTTTAAGTCCATTTGCATTTCAAATTAGCTTTGGCAGCATGCAGTCTGCAACACTTTGTAGGAAGAATGTGATTCCTTTCATACTTTTTATATACTCATTGTGACCGTCGTGATATAAACTTCGTAAAGAACCGCAAGGACGATTAAATTTGACTTCTTACTTCATACTATTGTGAAAGATTTTAAGCGTGTATTATGCAAATTGTATTCTTACTTCAACAAGGATACTAATGTCTTCGTATAGCATCTAAATCCTATTTCTGATCTTAGAAAACAAAACACAAATCATCTAAAAAAGAAACAAAATCAATTAATTAGGGTTAACAACGGGTGAAACCATTGCAGGATATGATTGAATGTGAGCAGTTCTACATGTTCCCTCTTTTAATTTAAATAAATCTGAACCACTTATTTAATCTATTGGTGTTTTTCTCGTGATTCACCGGTGAGGGACCTAATTGGACCCTCACCCTAGAATCCACCGTTGCTACAGTATTTTATTATATTTTTTCTTAAAAAGTTTAGATCAACCTTAAGGGTCCGTTTGATGGTCAAGATATGATAAACACAGGATATGATATGAAACTGGATAGAGACAAGATATGATATGGACAAGATAACACTTATCCTATCATGTGTTTGATGTGCACATGATAACATTATTTTATCATAATAAATGACACAACTACCCTTTTATTCAATTACATTGTTGTTACAAGTTTTCGTATTACAGCACCCATCAATGGAGAAGAAGACAAAGAATCCAAAAGTAATCCCATCTCCACTATGTTGTGTGTCTTTGCACGTGAAGGGAAAATCAATTGGTTTCACCATCGGCACCATGTTCACCTCAAAAAGCTTCTTTTTTTTTTTAATGCAGTTTCTCTTTGATTTAACAATCTCAGGTATATAATTTTACATCATCATCCTTTGATACTATTTCAATCTTCAATTTCCTTTACGATTGCTTTGGAATTGGGTTGTTCTTCAATTTCCTTTGTAGCATATCTAATTTAATTAGGGCTGAATCTGGATTCGATCAATTGTTGGAACAAAAATAATGGAAAGAGGAAAAAAAACGAGAGGACAAGTGGTGAGAGGTTGGAGAACAGTGGAGGACAGAAGACGCAGAGATAAAAGAAAATGAAGAGGCAGGGTTGAGCGATGAGTAGAGGAGAGAAAAGAAGAGAAGGTTATGAGTCATGGGTATATCAGTCAAAATAATAAAAGAGTTTTCAATCCTTGGAAAGGATAACTCTAACCCAGCCTATAGTCAGGATAGAAAATACAAAGGCTGATCAAGATAGGATTAATAACATGATTAATGTATCATATCCAATTGGTGCATCAAACGAAAGATATGGGTAGGATATGATAGATTTATCATATCCTGACCATCAAACGCACCCTAAAAAGCTTTGTTTCTTAAAAAAACGGTGAATGGTCACTTTGGTCCATTCAATGTATGTGCACCTTATTGTCATATTGTTCCCAGACTCATACAAAAACACAAAATAGTCCTTTAATTTGTTGTTAATCAAATTAATCTAAAAGTTATGTTAACTTTGTTGATGTGTGATGCTAACTAAGATATTTTAGCGATCTGTTGAATTTTTTTATTTATGTCCACTAGGCTTTTATTTTATTTTAAAAACATAATAAAACACAAAAATTAAAAACAATTTCTTGATGTTCTTTCTTCTTCTTCTTCCTTTTTAATCTCTCGAAACCCAGAAACCAACTTTGACTACTAAAAAAAGGTCATAGTTTATTCCGTCTCCAAACTTCTTTCCTAAGCAACTCAATTGTCTAGAGAAAAAACATAAATACTGAAACATATACATACACATTACACATTGTGTTTGTAGATGACTTGTAATTCATTGACTATTTTATATCTTCAAACAAAAATACAACAAATATCAAGACATGTGTATTTCAAATGCTCAAGTACATTATATAATAAGACCATCCTACAAAAACAGGGTATTCGACTCTATTTTCATTAAGCAACTTAGAAACAATTATGTAGCTTCCATGAAGTGGTTTGTGTCAATTAATTGGGCAAATATTATAAGAGCAGTTACTATTACCTTTTTTCATTGGTTAGCACCTATGAAGCACAAACACGTCGACACCGATAAAATTATGAAACAAATGATAAAATTCAATATAATCACAAAGTATCTGTATCCTGTCGGTGCAACAAAGGTTATCATAGACTTCAATAGCCGGTTGAGAAGCAAATTCAAATTAAAAAAAATATAGTTCACTAACAAATTTAACAACATATATCAAGATTCCCCCAAATCACTAATCATTTTTTTTAACAACAAAATTTATTAATCAGCCTCTGTAATGGAAGCTATGAAAACCAAATACAAATAGTTTACACCCAGAGCGATGAAAACCGAATAAAACACACACAAAACCTACACCCAAATTGGAACAACAAAAACCCGCAAAACCCACAACATATTTAAACAGCAAACATGAATATGGGTTCTAGGTAGTTGAGCACACTAAAAATCCCAATAAGTAAAACAAAATAAACCTCAATAGTTGAGCATATTATAATAGAGAGAATGAATGCTAATACCTTGAAGAGCTTGAGAAATTAAAAAAACTGAGAATCTAAAGCAAATGTTCGGGTTTATGGGGGAGATGTATGAGAAAAAGCAGATCTCTGTGAACTTGGTGAGAAGAGGAGATTGATAAATTAATTGAAAAACTATAGAAGTAGCAGCACACGATTGTGAAATTGGAAACAACCGTGAAATTGATTGTGAAACTGATTTTAGGGTTATGAAAGAGATCTCAGAGAGAGAGAGAGAGCAGCACACGAGGGAAAATTTTATGTCATATGTGGGATATGAAAACAATTTTCCAATTAAAAATAATATAAAAACCCTTTAATATTGGTCATCCGAAAATCTGTCTCAATATTTCACATGATTTTGGGACGGATTTGTTTTCTTAACGAAATTTGTGCGAAAGTATCTTGTTTGAAAAGGGTTTAAACGATTCACACAATTTTGGGATGAAAATTTTGCTCCTTAAAAACTGTCCCAAATCTGTCTGAAAATTAAGACGAAAACTTATCCATTTGAAAATTCCGTCCAAAAACACTGTTTTTTAGGCCAAGAAATTCACGCGCGCCTCAAACAGCTTCTAGAAGCATTCGACAAAGGGAAATGCATGACTTGGGCTCTAATTTACTTAGGGCCTAAGTCACGCGAATAGTATCCCAAGAAAGGCTATAAATATCCAACTTGGGATCATTCTCAAGGCATGACCTAAAAAGTATTAAACCCTAGTTTTTAGATATTGTACTCACTACAAGTACATTTGACGCCCACCGTGGGGCCTCGGTAAAACTAACCTAGCTCGCACACAAAACCTAAAAATATTCGATCATCTCACAAAACGATGGCCGATGATAACCAAGCAAATCGCGAGGCTATGGCAACAATGAAACTCCAAATGGAAAGCTGCTACAGTAGAACGAGGCCGTTCACACCTCCATGACCACGATCTAACAACATGAGAAGGGCAATACTCATTAGGAGGAAACGAAGGAGACAGACCCGTAACTTCTTTCGACGGATATTTGGAACACCTCAGTTCTAGACAATTTCAAATAGCCATCTTTATCCCCATTCAGCGACAAAAACAATCATGTAGAGCACGTCACAACTTTGAACACCCGGCTGACCGTCATCGGCGCGTCAGAATCCCTCAAAAGCAAGTTATTATCCGGTACCCTAAAAGAAGCCGACCTACAGTGGTACATGAATCTTCCCCGCTTCTCTATCGTAAGTTTTCAAGACATGACTCGCAAACGCATCCACCAATTCTCGGCAAAATAGATTAGATTTCTCGGCGAAGAGACTGGTGACTTGTTCTCGGCGACTTGATCTTTCACAAGAGAAGATAATTCCCCATGCACTAACCTTATCTAGATCCTCCACCAAGTGAGAAAGTACAACATGCACCTCAATCCCGCAAAATGCTCCTTCGGCGTACATAAATGATTTTTTTTGGGTTTCATGCTCATACGACGAAGAATATAAGCAAACACCAATACGAGTCAGTCCATAATTAACACGCGGAGTCCTTATAACATCAAATAAGTTCAGCAGCTAACAGCGGAAACGCATCCACCAATTCTCGGCGAAAGAGATTAGATTTCTCGGCGAAGAGAGTGGTGACTTGTTCACGGCGACTTGATCTTTCACAAGAGAAGATAATTCCCACTACACTGACCTTGTCTAGATCCTCCACCAAGTGAGAAAGTACAACATGCACCTCAATCCCGCAAAATGCTCCTTCGGCGTACATAAATGATTTTTTTTGGGTTTCATGCTCATACAACGAGGAATATAAAATAACACCAATACGAGCCCATCCATAATTAACATGCAGAGTCCTTATAACATCAAATAAGTTCAGCAGCTAACAGCGCAAATGAATCCACCAATTCTCGGCGAAAGAGATTAGATTTCTCGGCGAAGAGACTAGTGACTTGTTCTCGGCGACTTGATCTTTCACAAGAGAAGATAATTCCCACTACACTGACCTTGTCTAGATCCTCCACCAACTGAGAAAGTACAATATGCACCTCAATCCCGCAAAATGCTCCTTCGGCGTACATAAATGATTTTTTTTTGGGTTTCATGCTCATACGACGAGGAATATAAGCAAAGACCAATACGAGCCAGTCCATAATTAACATGCAGAGTCTTTATAACATCAAATAAGTTCAGCAGCTAACAGGGCGATTGGCGGCATTATCCAGATTCCTCTTATGTGCCGACGACAAAGCCTTCTCGTTCTTCTTGTCGATAGAGAAGAAAGAAAATTTCAAATGGAACAAAGAATGCGAGGAAGCCTCTAACAAGATTAAAACCTTCCTATCCAGTCCATCAATTTTAATCCGCCCAATTACATGATCCATCATTTTCCTTTCTTTATCCATCTCTGACAATGCCATGAGTTCAGTGTTACTACAAGACTCTCTAGAAGGCAAGAAATCAGTTTACTTCGTTAACAAGGTTTTTAAAGGGAGCACACTAGAATAATTAAACATTAGGGAAATTTGGGCCATCCATCTAGTTTGGATGAAGCTTTAGTCGAACGAAAAAGAAGCAAAAGTCCACTGATGTAGCATATTTACGTATATCAAAAGTAAGTATTTATATCGTCTCCTCAGGGACTAGTGCGATATCATGGACATCAATTATCATTCTAAGTTGAAAGAGTAATTTGTTTGTTTGTTTAACATCTAAGTATCTATGTTATAAGATTAAAACTTGAGATTAATAGGGCGTGAAACTTGTTAGGATTAGAGTTCCTTAATCAAGCGTCACACGTAACCTAAAGATCATGCATGGATTCTAGCTTTTCTTTGATATTACCACGTATCCCTCGTCAATATTATTCGTGTCCAAATAATATTGTGACTTCAATTTTATCGTTTAATCGTCGATGTCTCGCACTGTTAAACGATCCAAGAGTCGTTCCTATCATTCAATCGATGATTTCTCAATCTATTAAATGATAGGAAAGCATTAAGTTTGGATACAAGTAGTGGTTATCAAAACATCAATTCCATGTCTAGAATTCATGTTGTGATAGATGATTATTCTAAACCTAGATTCAAAAGTATTTTTCAATCACAATTAAATCAAACATGAACAATAAAGTGCAAGAATAATCTCAATATCAAATCAAATGCTAGAACCATACATTTATAGAT
>Ga0315915_1001778_pt1 | contig 26575 bp, 14 predicted proteins | sample MpolbnodulesMG_FD_207738 | JGI IMG/M metagenome (GOLD analysis project Ga0315915, IMG submission 207738) | Medicago polymorpha root nodule microbial communities from Los Angeles, California, United States - branched nodules | ecosystem: Host-associated > Plants > Roots > Nodule | place: USA...
TGAGAGAATTGATTTATGTTTGGATACAATAATGCATAATTGATTAGACAAACTGAATGTTGTTTGGATAGCTTTCATCAAAATTGCTTTTGGATATATAATTACTAAAATGGACATAGCTAAATTCAAGTAAACGTGCATAGTTGAATGTATATGTAGATCAATACTAAATGTAGATATATTATTTAATTTAAATAAATAAATTTTCTATATATTAATTTAAAACATAATAAATACGATCATTAAACTAATTTTTTTAAAAATATATTTGTTGATACATTTTATATTTTTTTATAAAATATATTTAAGTTAAATAATACTAGAGTTAGTTGCCAAAAATGATCAAATATAGTGTAAAAGAAAGGTAACCGAAAAAATACACTAAATCTGAATGGGGACAACGTAAACGAAAATCTAAAACTAGGTAACTCATGACCATAAATATTTTTTGGGGGCTAACTTGATTAAATTTGGATGATCAAATTAATTAGAAAGCAAAAAGAAGGAGAATTATTAAAGGGCAATAAAGGAAAATAATAGGTTGTAATAATCAAAATATAAAATTTAATGTAAAATTGATTCTAGGAAAGTCAAAAGTTAAGAATTGTAGCTTTAAGGAGAATTGTTTTTGGAGGATGGAAGCAATTCTGAAAAGCCAATCCAAACAACATTGAAAACTTAATTTCCACTTTTGAGGTTTGTAAAAATGCTTCTTGTTGCTGAAAAGCCAAAACAAACAGACACTTAATATCTGTTTGGTTCAATTTCTGCAACCTTTAAAAGCACTTCTGGTAGCTTTAAAAGTGAAAACTAGCAAACCCAATATGTTTGGTTCAACTTCTCAAAATTAATTCTCATCTCCAAAAACAATTATGGTTGAAACTACAATTTTTAACTTTTGAGTTAACTACAATCAATTCTCCAATAAATTTTATATTTTGATTATTACAATCTACTATTTTTCTTTATTGTCCTTTATCAATTTCCTTTTTTTTTGCTTTGTAATTAACTTGATGAACCAAATTTAATCAGAAAACTTAACATACCAAATTAGCCTCCATAAAAAATTGGGTTAAATATGTTTTTAGTTCCTATAAAATAACGAGTTTTCAAGTCTAGTCCCTAAAAAATTTTAATGGTATTTTTAGTCCTCCAAAGTATTGTAGTTTGTGAGAATAATTCATCTTTTGAAAACACTTTACAAAAAATGAATACTTTTAGTCCTCTAAAATAGTCCCTATAAAATACAAATAGGGACTAAAAGTGAATAAATTGTTTGTGGGGACTAAACTTGAAAGTTTGTAATTTTATAGGGACTAAAAACATATTTAACCCTAAAATATTTATGGTCATGAGTTATCAAGTTTTGGAGTATTTTCGTTCAGATTTACTGTTTTTTCTTTAATTTTACATTTCTTTTACGCTATATTTTATCATTTTTGGCCACTAACTCTGGTATTATTTAACTTAAATATATTATATCAAAAGATATAAAATATATGAACAAATATTTTGTAAAAAAATTGTTTAATGATCTCATTTATTATTTTTTTAAATTAATATATAGAAAATTTATTTATTTAAATTAAATAATATATCTACATTTAGTATTGATCTACATATACGTTCGACTATGTTCATTTATTTGTATTTAGCTATGTCCATTTTAGTAAATATACATTCAAAAATAATTTTGATCAAAATTATCCAAATAACATTCGGTTTGTTTAATCAATTATATCCCCGTGAGCTTAACTCAGTTGGTAAGGACAATGCATAATATATGTCAATTTTTCATAGGTATTACTCCCTCCGGCCACTATTATAAGCGAAAGTTGATTTTTAGGTTCATTCTATAACTGATGTATGTGTTTTGTATCACACGCATAGTTTTGAAACTCAGCTCGAACCGGCGGGTCAGATTGGTTGATCTGGGAACTGGTGGGTAGACTGGTTTGAGCATACCTTTGGATCGGCCATGCAGTTGGCTCGGCGAGAATCTGTCAAACCGGTGACTCAGCCGAGTTATGGGTCGAACCGTTTTTTTTTTTTTTTTTTTTTGCTTTAAATCATGTTTTAATTAAATTATGTTACAAAAAATGGTCCGTATGAGAGTTGAACTCGTGACCCTCCTATTAAGAAACAACTTTTTAACCACTCGAGCGCTTGTTCTTTTTATTTTTAATTTGCTTTTAATAAGAATATATTAAACAAATTTTTGGATAAGATCATAATTGTTGAAATATTGAATATTGTACAAAGCAAATACCTTTTTTTAGTTGATAAAAATACCTCACAAAATTAACATTTGATACTTTGCAAAACAAATACCTATCAATTTTTTTATTTTTTTTATAAAAATAAATCACAATATTAACGGACAAAAACATAGACATATATAATAACAAAGCTTCCCTAAAAAAATATAATTATAAAGCTCAAATATTTTATTTAAAGCTCATGAATAATTAATCTTCACTTTTTTTATCACATGAATAATTAGTCTATGAAATTATGTTTGTTGGATAATTATTTTTATTTTATATATGTTATTATTTTAGTTTTTGAAGTAATCGAGTCACCGATTCAATCTGAATAAATACTTTTACAAATTTAATCTAAACATTGGGTTATCTAACCGAGTCATTCGATTTAATCTAATTTTATCATGCGGTTCAATCAATGATTCGTTGATTCGACCATCGATTAAGTGACTCGATACCTCTGTCGAGTCGATGACCGAGCCTAGCAAATGTCTTTCGTATTGAATGCAGTGCAAAGAGCGGTGCGAATTTTGAAATGAGAAACACGAATGGTTTCGTACTTTACCCTTTCCCCTTCTTCACGCTCCACTTTTATCGTAAACCCTAGAATTTCAAATTTCAATTTCAAACGTTACCACCATTCCCAAATTTCAAACTTTCTTCAAATTCAATCATCTCCAATGTCTTGGTCATGCAAAAAATGCACTTTCGTCAATCCACCTTCTCAAATATCTGAATGCGAAATTTGTTTCTCCTCGCCTCCACACCCCTCATCTTCTTCTGCTACTTCTTCGTCTTCGTCTTCTCCAAAATGGTCCTGCAAATCATGCACACTCTTCAACTCTTACAAAAACCCTACTTGCCACCTCTGCGGTACACGTAACACCGTTCTTTCCATTTCCAGCTTCAACGATATCAACGACATCGATGATGATTCTTCCGTTGGTTCTGTTTTCTGGCCTCTTCGATCGTGCAAGAGGAAAGCTGTAGATTCGCTTGAAGATTCCGATCAGCCGTTAGGAGCCAAGGAATCTAAAAAGGCTATTGATTTCGTTGATTTCTCTGAAGATTTTGATCAACCATTAAAAGCCAAGGATTCCAAAAGGGCTGTTGATATTTTTAATTCCTGTGAACATTTTCCGAAACCACTAGAGAGGGTTGATTCTGGGAAAGGTGTTAGTTCGTTGAAGATTTTGAGTTACAATGTTTGGTTTCGTGAGGATTTGGAGTTGGAGAAGAGGATGAAAGCTATTGGTGATCTTGTTTTGTTGCATTCCCCTGATTTTATCTGTTTTCAGGTTTCATTTTCGTTACATATTATATTTACAATTTCTCTAGCATCGATACTTTTGGTAGAAAACGTGTATGATGTTTGACACATGTCAATGTCCGACACTAACACGACACTGACCAACACATGTGATTACATTCAATTATGCAATTTTCCAAATAATTACCTGTTTCAATGTTTGTGCTTTATATTTTACCATACAGTTTTTTTTTTTTTTTTGCATTTTATATTTTTGTAGCGTTGTTTGATTTTGTTCACCTGTGTCGCAGGAGGTTACTCGCGATATATATGACATTTTCAAGCGATCTGCGTGGTGGAATGTATATCATTGTTCAGTTTCTTCTGAGCAGGCTTATTCAAAAGCCTACTATTGTATGCTGGTAAATTTCACAACCTTTTTATCATTTTGTAATGTAATCTGCCTGATATAGTGGTACGTGCAATAATCTTTCTTTATAATCCAGTTTTACATTTGACCACAATCTTTTTATCATAGTTTTTGTATATTAAATTGAACTCTGTTGTCATTTCATATATGATTGGTACCACTGTTATATTGTCTGCTAGCAATAGCATGAAATCTTTTCAGAAGAGTACCAAGCTTCGTACTAAGATAACTGTATGCTAATGTTATACTTATATTTTTGCTTGAAGTATTTTTTAGACCTTTTTATTTTAGAAAGAGGGTATTATTCATAGGTACTCAAATATCTGTCAAATGAATTTCAGTTAAGCAAACTACCTGTGAAATCTTTCTCCACCAAATCATTTAGCAACTCTATAATGGGAAGAGAACTTTGCATTGCTGACGTGGAGTATGTGGGCGGCAAGTCGTTTGTTGTGGCCACTAGCCATCTTGAGAGTCCTTGTCCGGCCCCTCCAAAATGGGATCAAATGTTCAGCAAGGAACGAGTGGAGCAGGCTAATGAGGCTCTGAACATTCTCAAGAGGCACCCTAATGTTGTTTTTGGGGGTGATATGAACTGGGATGACAAAAAGGATGGTCAATATCCTTTAGAAGACGGGTGGCTTGATGCCTGGTCTGTACTAAGACCAAATGAAGCTGGTTGGACATATGATACCAAGTCAAACCAAATGTTGACTGGCAATCGTACTCTCCAAAAGCGACTAGATCGTTTTGTTTGCCGTTTACGTGATTTTAAGATAAGCAATATTGACATGATTGGGATGGATGAAATACCTGGTGTTTCATACAACAAAGAGAAGAAAGTAAGAGGCGAGATCAAACAACTGGTATGCCCTGTTTTGCCCAGTGATCATTATGGTCTCCTTTTGACACTTTCTAGCAAGTAGTTGTCCCTTGGGAAAATCCTAATGGTGAACCCCTTATTCACACTGTGCTATTGTTGTGTCTAAGGCATGCAGTGCAACTGCATGCAGTTTTGTGCTATAGACCACATGAAATATGTGAAGGTTTTTTTTTTTTGAAGATGTAAAGGGGTTATTGAAATTGACAGGTTGTACACGGGTACAGGACGCAAACTTTTTATCTACCGTTTTGCATATTAATATTTGTCTTTTTGTTCAATTTTCAAATTATTGGATTAGCTTTGTCTTTATGTTCATAGGCTTTGTGCTGTTCTCTTTGACTCTTGCCTCTAATCTTATTGTATTTTTGGGTGTTGTTATCTGAATATTTTAACATAAAACCTATTATTAGCGGTTTTAAGGCGACCCTAGTGCTAACATGTTGGTACTTGGTAAGGCCAATGTTCAGGGCTGATATATCACCTAATTCGTCACTGGAAATGTCAGGTGTGTTTTCCTAGCATTTTTTCCACCCGAATCTGGTCATATATTAAAGCAGTACCGAGAATTTAGCTAACAAGGAATGATCTATGGTTCATTGTGTGACTTGTTCGCGTTTTAATGACGAACTCTTGCTTGGAAACTCATTTTTCTTCATTAGTTTTCACCCTTTGTAATTGATTTTGCATTCGTATATGTTCAATGATTTTGAGACTTGCATGGATTGTGTATATTTGCCTCGAGATCCAAATATGTTGCCTCAATTTGATTTCAAAGGTTTATAATAGCACTTTTAAATGATGTGTGTACAATATAGTTAGCATGTATTTGGTTTCAATTCTTTTCCCTGCCACAACACGTCTAGCATCCGATTTGCCGCGAAAACAAGAAGCTAAGAATAATAGCTTTAGAAGTGTGTGCCTAGCCTCGTGCCCTCATCCCACCGTGGTTCCGACACATTGTTAGTTGTGCTGGAAGTTCTCAAGCAATGCATTGTTTATATTTAGGACCAAGGCTTGTATGGTCACAAGTCTTGCTCTGGATTGAGATCAACTTATAAATGGTCATTGTAAAGTCGAAACCTGAGATGACCAAATAAACTCGTTCAGTTCACTATTGAGATTTGAGGGTGATATTCAATTTGAACCTAAAACGTCAATTCTGATGTTTGGGAGCAGGTATGAGGTTTGGGCTTGGTGTTCTAATGGTGACAACTTATACTACCATGAATTAAGCCAGCAAGCCACTCTCTAGTACCATAATGTACTCTTTAATTAATTATCATGCCAACAAGTTAAAGAGTGTGTTGAGAATAATATACTAAGGGTGCGTTGCTAACACTAATCGATATTATCTATTGATAAGGATAATTGACGTGAGAATAAGAATCTCGAATGTCTAATTTGTAAGGAGTAAACCACCAATTTAGTCCTTAACTTTGTAAAATACTCTTGAATAGGTCTTTGGTATTATGAATATTTCAAAAAAGTTTATTCTATTAAATATTCAAGCTGGTTCTAGTTCTTATAATTAAGAATTTACTACCAATTTAGTCTTTATATTTAACTATCTACTATCAATTTAGGTCATAACATATGCTTTCAGAAGAATTAATGATTTTTAAGACTTATTTTAGAGGGTCGAAATCGGTAGTTTGCTCGATTTCTCCAAGACTAAAATCAAAGGGTCAAAATTGGTAGTTTACTCGATTTGTGAAACAGCAAGTAACCCAGTACCAACCTAGAAAGTGTAGATGTAGAATTGTATTTTGTCGGTGTATTTTGTTGGAGTTAAGCGTGTGGAATTATTCGTGCAAAATAGGAGGGCCATTGCCCTGTTCTCATTTTAATTTTAAGGAGCACTCATTACTATGTTTTATTTTGTAGGCCCTGCCCTGCAATGTGCAATCTATTGAATTGGAAAGAATGGTTTTTACTGCAATTATATTTTATTTACTGTTGTGCTGGCCGACGGTATCTGCTTGTCCTTTTTACCTGTCTTCTAATGTTGTACATTCAATCTCTCAGGGCCAACTGGTTTCTGCAGCAGCAGTAAAATAATAATACAAGAGTTTGTACCTTTGGTGACTATAATTAATTTTAGTGTTATTATTATGAGACAAACCAAGCTGTTTCTATGATGATGAGGATACTCTATCTGGCATCTATGCATTGAACAAAACAATAAATAGAACCCCAAGAGTTAAAAATAAAAAATGCGGTGAGCGTGGATCGAACACGCGACCTTCAGATCTTCAGTCTGACGCTCTCCCAACTGAGCTATCCCCGCAACTTGTTTATTTTGCAATTATTTATGTATTTATTACATCAGTAGTAATACACAACGCAGTGAAGTGATGCAATTATGGCGTGTGAATCATAAATCAATTCATCATCACTCTCAGTTCTCATGATATATTATGTTATCTTCTCGTGAAGTCAATGAGTCCATAAATTTTTACAACAAAAATAAATCATAAATACTATGGAGGAGCGATTTTTTATATTAAAATGAAAATGTCAGAACTGAGAAGCATGTGAATTTGTTCATCAACTTCAATAATACAGTGTTAAATTTGAAGATTAAAAAATGAGACACAATTTGTGGGGGGCAGTGCAGTAGTGCGAACTGAGAGCAGCAAAGAACTTTGATCCATAAGTGGGGGCCACTTCAATGTTCAAACCATGTGAATGTGATGAAGACGGTCAATTATTGGGCAATTGCATACAATACAACTCATTCCATCTTTCATTGCTTTCGCATCCAAACAAAAATTCACGACACTCCCCTTTTCACGAGAAAGTTACTCCGTGATAGTAACTTTGTAATTGTATGCTTTCTTCTTGTTATAAGTTAAACAGACACATGTTGTTATCCGACACATATGTTCTTGAACTCACATTTTTTAGATTTTGAACACGCTTGTCCTTGTCCTTTGAGCCACATTTTAGAAGGAGATCCAAACTCATTTATTAACTATCACTTCTTATATTCACAATTAGTTTTGGAGGAGAAGACTTTGAACAGTTAAATTTATATTTTCATGTACATTTTAGTTAAAAATAAAATAAAAGAACAACATAATGACCATTTTTTAAAAATATTAAGTATATACTCGCAATATCAATTTATCATATTTTATAGGGTTTATAAACTAAAAGAATGACATAATATAATTTTTTTCCTTCAAAATCTGACTTGCAAACACAGCTTAGGGTATTATTGAATTATAGTGTCCGTAAATTAAAAGAATGACATAATATAAGATATTTCTTCAAAATCCAATTTGCTAACACACCTCAAGCTTTGTTTGCGAGTTTGGAGGGGAGGTGTTTGAAAAAAGGAGGAGCAAATAAGAGTGTGTTGGATTGAGAGTTTAGGACGAGAAGAGAGGAGAGAACTCAATTTTATTTTTTTAAATTACAAACAATGTAAAATGTTTTTTTTTAAAAATAAATCAAGTGTTTTTGAAGTATTATATGATTATTTATAATAGGAATTTGGTAGGATACACCCACTAGTTTTTCTTAAAGTATGTTTTAGCAAAAATATATCTAAAAATTTGTTAAATACACTTTAAGGTGAATGTAGCTAAAACACCCATTCTAAAAAATAAGCGGGTGTATGTTAGCAACTCCTATATGCATTTGCTAGAATACACCAACTTGTTTTTTAGAAGTAGTATTTTAGCAAGTGATAACTAAAAATTGGTTAAATACACCCTACTAAAACACTCCCACATGAAAATTAGTGAGTGTGTTCTAGCAAGTCCCTTTATAATGCAGAAGTCCTAGCTCAACTAACAAAAATGCCAAAATTGTTAGGTTGGATGTCATGACCTGAGTTCGAACCCCGATACATCCACTTGTGCGTGTGAATTTATAATGACTTTGTCATTTCATCTATCTATAAAAAAAAATTAATAGTAAATAAATTGTACGTAGAAATCTTTAGACATAAATGCATATGAATTAAATCCATTATTAATTAATTAATTAATTTATGAATTGATATAATGTAACTTCCGTGCATTATGATGGTGACAAATTCGATATAACACCACCGCATGTCGTAGTTTCAGCGTTCCATTAACGCAAAAATTATGGACGAGAGAATAAAAAAATAAAAACAAAAATAACATAACATAAAAGGACGAAGTAGTCAAGTAGAGACTAGAAAAGTGAAACATTGTTTAGTTGTGTTGTGTTGTGGGTTCTGTCTTCTGAATCCAACAACGAAGTATAGATAGATCTAATATCTATCTATCTAAATCTAATAGTACAAGTTACAAAAAATGAAATCATATTGCAATGTTGTTTCTTCTCTCTTTCTTATTCTTGTCACAATATTATTATTATTTTTTACATCTGTCAAATGTGAAGACCCTTATAGATTCTTCACTTGGAAAATCACATATGGTGATATCTATCCTCTTGGTGTTAAACAACAGGTAACTGCTGTTTTTCTTTCTTTCTTAGTACTAATAAATAATAACTGTCATTGTTGAATTTCTTTCTTTCTTTCTTTTTGTGTTGCAGGGGATCTTGATTAATGGTCAGTTTCCAGGGCCTCAAATAGATGCTGTTACCAATGAAAACTTGATTATCAGTGTCTATAATTACCTCACTGAACCATTCCTCATTTCTTGGTACGTACTGTACTACTACAATTTCTTGGAACTATTTGCTATTATCAACATGTTTGAAAAAATGCCAGATTTATTCAGGAATCTATGTTTAAAAGTTTCTCTCTTTTTAGTTTTTTCTACCAAACAAATCTATTTTTTATTTATTTATTATTACTTTAGATCACATGACTTCATTCTTTCTTTTAAAGGTGCAATTTTTTTTCTTATTTAGGATATAAAGGTCTGTATAAGAACTCACATAACATAAATTGACATATTGGATTTAGTTCATTGGGTGGTTAGTGTGGTAATAATTAAACAAAATCTAATAAAAGGGGACTCTTGCAATAAATAGAAGTATGTAGACTTGCTTTTCTATGTTGTCTTTTTGGTCTTTTTTGTCTAATTGCTTTTTACTTTAATTAGAGGTTAGATTCATTTTTTAATGATGTTGTATGGTCCATTCTCAGTTATACTCCTACATTAGAATTTATATTTCTTCCATGATGTGTTGGGATCATAAACAATGTTCTCTACTTGATCACCTTGCAATTATTCATTGACTGTACCAATCCATTGTTATGCAGTGCTATAGAAATGCCAGCTAACACACTGTATGTGTTTTAATTGCAACTGCAGTCAAATTTATTTCCGTGGTTGAGTATACTATACACTCCCTAAATCATATATGAGCCGGTGAAAGTTAATATTTTTTAATTAGCACAACATGGATTGATGTAATGGTGTTAACATCAAGGCTTTTAATTTTCCAATTTGAATGCTATGTTTATTTAATTTGATTTGATATGTATCATTTGATCATGTCCTTTTTTGTAATAAAGTGCCAAAAAGAGAAGTTTGTTAATGCTTTAGATTTACAAGCCTCAAGTGAATGGTCTAGTTTATTTATTTAGCATAAGTATATTATTTTAGTTTGTTGGAATTTTATTGTTTCAAACATATCTTCTGCAGGAATGGCATACAGCACAGGAGGAACTCATGGCAGGATGGAGTTTCTGGCACAAACTGTCCGATCCCACCTGGGAAGAACTTCACTTACACTCTCCAGGTGAAGGACCAGATCGGTACCTACTTCTACTTCCCATCACTTGGAATGCATAAAGCTGCCGGTGCATTTGGTGGCATCAGAATTTGGAGCCGTCCTCGCATTCCTGTTCCTTTTCCTCCTCCTGCTGGGGACTTTACCTTACTTGCCGGTGATTGGTCCAAGCTAGGCCACCGCGTAATCAAATTCTTTGCATTCATTTCAATTTCTTCTTTTTTTCTAATCAGTGTCTCCTAAATCCTTTCTCGATACTTATTACTTACCCTCTGATGTTTTAGAGACTGAGACGAGTCCTCGAGAATGGTCACAATCTTCCCTTCCCTGATGGCCTTCTTATCAATGGCCGTGGTTGGAATGGAAACACATTCACTGTCGATCAAGGTTGGTAGAAAAAATAACTTGTGATAGTAGTAGTAGTACATTTTGATTTTAATGCATTGCTTAAATGTTGAATCTACTCATGTACTCATTACATTTACACAATTGATTAAATGTTCAATCTGCAGGTAAGACATATAGATTCAGGATATCAAATGTTGGGCTCGCAACATCCATCAACTTCAGAATCCAAGGACACTCATTGAAACTTGTGGAAGTAGAAGGATCTCATACCCTCCAAAACACTTATTCTTCACTCGACATCCATCTCGGGCAGTCCTATTCTGTGCTGGTCACGGCTAACCAGCCTGTCAAGGATTACTACATAGTTGTCTCTACGCGATTCACCAGACGAGTACTCACAACAACTTCCATTCTTCATTACAGCTATTCACGCATCGGGGTATCCGGTCCTGCTCCTCCGGGCCCTACTCTTGATGTTACCTCATCTGTCTTCCAAGCCAGAACTATTAGGTGCTCTTTTGTTTCCCTTATTGCCCCTTTTCTTGTTGAAGCTTAGTTTCATTATTATCGAAATTTTCATGTATATACATTGCTTTCTTATGACAAACTCTATTTAGTGTATTGTGTTTTATAATGTCGAATCAAATTTTGAACTATCGAAGAAAGATCTGTTTCTCATAAAGTCCTCGAGTAAAAAGAAAGTGATTACTTTTTAAGTACTTTTTTAGTTAATAACTTATGTGTTATTGCTCCTGAATCCAGGTGGAACCTGACAGCAAGTGGACCAAGACCAAACCCTCAAGGATCTTATCACTATGGATTGATCAAGCCGACTCGAACCATCATGCTTGCAAATTCTGCTCCTTATATAAATGGCAAGCAGAGGTATGCTGTCAACAGTGTATCGTATATTGCGCCAGACACTCCATTGAAACTTGCTGACTACTTCAACATTCCCGGAGTTTTTTATGTTGGAGGCATCTCTACCTCGCCCACCGGAGGCAATGCTTACCTCCAAACTGCTGTCATGGGTGCTAATTTCCATGAGTATGTGGAGATTGTGTTCCAAAATTGGGAGAATTCTGTGCAATCATGGCATATTGATGGTTATTCCTTCTTTGTTGTAGGGTAAGCTTATAATACATAGAAATATATTGCTATTTAACCGACACTTAAATCTTGATACACTGACAGTTCTAAAACTTTTACACTGTAAGCAAATCACAATCAATATGATTAAAGAAACTTTAAATGATCTAACGATTATGAATACGATTAGTTTGCACTGACAGTATATATGAATGAAATCATTTTATAAATTCAATTTTTAACCTAACAAACTTTATGAAATGAATAGGTTTGGTAGTGGGCAGTGGACACCTAATAGTAGAGGACGCTACAATCTGAGAGACACCGTTGCTAGATGTACTACTCAGGTATAAAAAAGTATTGCAGTTATTAATTTAATGAATGCTTTTAATAGATTAGTAAGTTTTTACATTCTAAATTCGTAATTGAATGCATGCAGGTTTATCCAAGGTCATGGACAGCAATATACATGGCTCTTGACAATGTTGGAATGTGGAATATAAGGTCTGAGAATTGGGAAAGACAGTATTTAGGACAACAATTCTATCTTAGGGTATACACACCTTCCAAATCACTGAGAGATGAATATCCAGTCCCAAAGAATGCTCTTCTTTGTGGCAGGGCAAGTGGTCGTGTCACAAGGCCTTTCTAGTTTAATTAGGATAGTTTATAGTATATATATAACATGATGTCACGAGAGGGTGGCATAATGTTTATATCTATATCTATATGATCTGATGAGAACTTTCTTCTTCTTCTTCTACTGAGTGAGAGTATACACGCGGGAAATTTATTATTCAAAGCTAGCTCACCTTGAGCTTCCACTGTTAGTCTCATTTTTTTTTTAAACAAATGAATGATGAAGTATCTGAATATGTAGTAAGCATGAACTGTCATCATTTTTTCCAAGTATCAATAAGATTAGTTCATTCTGTACTCTTTACTAGTATGTAATCCATGCCTCCTAAGGGTATCTTTATTTGTGATTGATTGTTACAAGATACATTTTTTTTAAGGAATGTATCAAATTGCATGTCATCGTTAGTAATATCTATTGTTTTTTTTTTGGTCAAGGTAATATCTACTGTTTTAAATGTGGTATATTGATTTTGCACAGCTTGCGAGATAAATATATATGCGTTCACGTGTTCGTAAAATATATCAATAACATCAATCAGATTTATAAAGATATATTTTGTTGTTTTTTTTTAAGAAGACAAAATGAAATATATTAAACACCAAAATAACCTACTTCTCAACACTAGGTGTATTGAAAAGAAACAAAAAGTTCGGATACAATACCAGCTAACCCACGCCCGCCCTTAAAAGACAAAGACGTTGAAAAAGAAAACAAAGTAAAACAATCAAAAGAACACTGCCACCAACCGACAAACGCAAATATCTTTTGTTTTAACATAGAAATAATTTTGAATAGAATCATATCAGCGTGATATTAACTAATTTGTGTGTACTACAAACAATGAATCATAAATTTTAAATACAACAATTCGCGTGGACTACAAACAATGAAACATAAATTCTAATTATACCAATCTGTGTGGACTATAAACAGAAATACGGAGTTGAAAAAATGAAAATGAATTAAAAAGGAATGAAAGGGTATTAAAAAAATATATACTTAATCATAAGTTTTTATATTTATTAGAAACAAATTCTTATATCGTGTCTTTTTTTTTATTTATCAGCGTAAAATATCTATTATATATTATCAGCGTAAAAACAAATGTCACTTTGTAAAAGAATTTCTCTAATATTTCAAGAATGTACATCAACTTATCATTAATTCAAGGGATGCTTTATTTATTTTAATTTTTTGTTATAAACTTTTCAATATTCCTCCTTAACGATGATTTTAATTCCATCACTTCTCATATCTTTTGTATAATTCCTTCCAATAAATTTGAGCCTCGTTGAATTGTTTAGATACTTTGTGTTTTTGACAATAATATATTCCTGCTGTTTTGTTTGCATATTCTCCATGCTATACACATAAGTGGAAGGACATAAAAAAGGATTGGAATGCATTGCAACAAAATCCTTTTATCGTGTAGCTAAAACCAAATAAGATAAACTCTCTTGTTAATAATAATTACAACTTCTATGTCTCGATGTATAACCTTTTTTTTGTAAATTTGAAATATTGTTATTTTTTTTAACTAAAGTCAAAGTCTACCATCTAATCTTTCATGCATAGGGTGACGATAAATGTGCATAGAACATTGCACCTAGATGTAGCCTTTAGGTATAGAATGATAATGAAATCATTGTTTTCTTATCTACGTTAACAAAATATTTTTTGTTGTTGCTTAAGAATGCATCATAAGATTTGGATAATCATTGTGATTTTTTTTTTATAGGAGAAACTATGATACTGGACCCTCGAGTCACTGGAGAGGATTCATTCCCGATACAAATGACATTGTTTGATTGCATTGATACCATCAATGGGCAGAATTATCACATGACCTTGCATTTTGGCGCCAATAGGGGCATTTTGGTAAAAAAAACAACAGCAAACCCTAGGTTTGCTTGCAACTTTTCTTTGCATTTGTATATAAGGTATCATACCAATTTTGCCCTTCCACTCACAACGAAATTTTATTGAGCTGATCATGTCTTGAAGGTAAAGAAACATATATGTAACCATTAGACACTTATTTCTACAGTAATATATACTAATATCAAAATAAACACTCCCTCCGTCCCATATTATAAGCGGAAAAAAAAAACCACACTTATTAAGAAAATTAAAACATAGTAGTTTGTAACATAGTTTTTTGTGTTATCTTTGAAATAAGTTTTATAGGAAGATGTAAAAACAATTTTCATTGGTAGTTGATTATAGAGAAAATGAAAAAGAGACCAAATTGAATGCACGTTGCATTTAATTTTCCTATGGAAAAAATAATTTTTTGAAAAAACATAATTAAATATGATAAAAGTTGATCTTTTTTGCTTATAACTTGGGACAAAGAAAATGAGTTTTTTTTTGCTTATAATTTGGGACGGAGGGAGTACACACTAAACCGTGAGAGTGCGATGTTGGACAATTATGACTTTAGTAATGCAATCCCAAGCATAACAATGGTAATACTTTGTAATGCGATGTAGATAAGCCATGAATCTATTACAAAGACGTGGAGATTAATGAGTTGAACCAAAATATGGTTTATAATAGTACACTTTGACGTAATTTAATCTATTTAACCAACCCTATTTAATAGGATAATGCTCGTTTGTTGTTTTTTTTTAAAGGAGGCTTGGTAGTTGTTTTTGTATTAACCACCAACCCTATTTACTGGATGATTTTAATCCAATCATTATGTTCAAATTCAAATCTTTCCATTTTGTTACTATAATCCGATCCTTATATAAAATGACGTGAAAAAAATGAAAAGAACGAAATTGTTATCTAAAATTTAGTTAAGAGACAACAAGAGTGATTTTACAAATATATACATACACATTTGCAAAACCACTCTCGTCCTCTCTTAACCAAATTATAGATAACAATTTCGTTCATTTCCTTTTTTTTTCTTTTTCACGTCATATTGATCAATTTGCATATGAATTTTCAACATTTAAATCTATTGTTTTATTTTGATGAATTTTTAGTTTTTAAATTTATGGTCAGTCACTCATATTTTCATATGAATTTTCGATATGATGCATAAAAATTCATACAAATATTACAATTGATCAAAAAGACAAAATGAGGTGAAAAGAAGATAAATGACAAAATCATTATTTGAAGTTATTTGAAAATTAAGTTAAAAAACGATAAATAAAATAGTTTTTTTTATTTCTCTTTTCTTTCTTCTTCTTCTTCAAATCAAACGCAGCACGAAGATTGCCGATGAATTTTAACCGACTCGGGGTTAAAATAATCATTTACTGGTGTTTCTCAGCATTGTTTGGAGTGTAGGCAAATGTTCAACGCACACGGACATACTCCCATCCCATGAGGCCCAAGTTGATATATGGGCCTAGCAATATAAGAGGTCCAACTAAATCGAAAACCCTTCTTCAACCTCAACTAGAACTCGATTTTCCAAGAGATTGTTCGGCGCAGCCTCCGTCGACGGTGGTCGTAACCCTAAACCGTGAACCATGGCTGACATAGTGCAATACAAGCTAGAGCGCATGTTCGACGAGTTCGAAGATCTCCAGCAACGCGGCCTATTCAACAAGCGAGAAATCACCGAGATTGTTAAACAGAGGCGGAAATTCGAGTACAGGCTGAAAAGGCCGTGTCCGTTGAAGGCGGATTTTGTAGCGTACATAGATTATGAGACGCAGCTCGATTCACTACGTAGGCTACGGAAGAAGTCGGTGGCGCGTGAGTTGAAGAAACAAGGGAATATGAATTTGAAGAAATCGAAATCTGATTTCGCTGGTTTGATTAGGATTATTGATACTTATGAGCTTGCTTTGAAGCGTTATAAGGGTGATATTCAACTTTGGTTTCGTTATCTTGAGTTTTGCAGGATTAATAAAAATGGCAGAATGAAGAAGGTAACTTTTTTTCTTCATTGCATCATTGTTGTTGTTGCTGTGAAACAAAGTGATTTTGAAAATAACGGGTATTAGGGCCCTTTTTGGATAAATAGCTTTTTTATAGCTTATAGCACAAGCGCTTAAACTGATAAGCACTTGTGTATAATCTTACATAAGCTATTTCTATAGATGGTAAAATTAAATTAAATTATATTTGTATATGCTATAAGCTGTTATCATAAGCTATCTTGGAGAGCTTATGAAAATAAGCTGAAAAAAGCTTATGAAAACTGTCATAAACTGTTTCTTTTAGTTCCCGAACAGTCTCACAAAACTTATGCCATGAGATAAGCTCAAATAAGCAAATCCAAACAGGCATATAGCATAAACACTTGTCATATAAGTACTTATTTTTAAACTGTTTTCATATAATCTGCAAGCCGTTTTCATAAGCCGTTTTCTGTAAGCCCTCAAACAGTCTCAGGTTATTATGTCTGTTGATAAGCTCAAATAAGCCAGTTCAAAGAGACCCTATAGTGTTGACAATTTAAATTGTTTTGGTGGTACTACGGTAGAATATGAATTTAGGAAACAGATTACTCAATGAAAGAATAGCTAATGAAAAGAACAGATGTCATAGGTAAACTTTAGTTAATCAATACATTTAAATTTGAGTTGTCTATAATTCCGCAACAGTCAAGCTTTCACCAAACTCATTCCAGCAGGTTATAGATTATTAAAAGGGGGCATGGCAACAAAACCCATACCCATGGTAACCCGCCCAAACCAAACCCAATTTGACAGTTTTCCCCGTTTTGACTGGGTTTGGGTATGGGACAGGTAATGGGTATATAGGTACCCACCCCGAACCCATACCCAAACCCGTCCCGAATGCAGAAAATTTATGTTGATATCCCATGTTTTTTTGTTTGATAATTGTCGTGTTATAAAAACTACCATTGATATTTAAAGGAAAACTAAATCAATCGGTCTAACAAATGTTAAAGTGAGCATATTGCTGGATTATGCATTACAACATTTCTCTAGGGGTTGCAAAAAAACTTCTATTGTTTATTAAAAAAAATTATTCAATGTGGGGACGGGGATGAGGTGGGGATACCCAAACCCGTCGGGGACGGGGATGAGGTTCAATTTCTCATCCCCGTTGGGTATGGGTAGGGTAACAGGTGAGAATCGGGTATGGGGATGGGAAATGTAAAACTCGTCCCCACCCCGCCCCATTGCCATGCCTAGGGTGTTTAATTTTTAACATGTAGAGTAAATAATTCACCTTTATACTTTCTGCATTGCATTGGCACTAAAATATTAGGATTTGGATCATTTACTTGTTGGATTTTTTGAACATTTTGTTTTTAAATTTGTGCAGGCACTTGCAAAACTTGTTAGGTTGCACCCAAAGGTTCCGGGAGTTTGGATTTATGCTGCAGCTTGGGAGTTTGATCGTAACTTGAATGTTGTGGCTGCTCGTGCTTTAATGCAGGGAGGTATTAGAGTTTGCCCAACATCAGAAGACCTTTGGGTGGAGTATCTTCGGATGGAACTCACATACATTAACAAGTTAAAGGCTAGGAAGGTTGCCTTGGGTGAGGATGAGGGAACTCTGACTCGTGATCCTAGAACTGCGGAAGAAAAACAATGGAGAGATGAAAACAAAGAGTTGTTTATGACCCTTGATGAAAAAGAGGAAAACGATGTTGCAAATGTTGAATCAGATGAATCAAAGAAAAACAAAGAATTATTTGCTGAGCATGGTATGAACCTTTTTCGAACTGTCTATGGTGGAGCGATTGAAGCCATCCCTTCGAGTCTCAATCTTAGAAAGAGATTTTTTGAAATATTGGAGGGAACAGAATTATCACATTATGAAGATATGTGCGAGGAGGTACTGAACGACATGAAGAGGGATTTTTCAACTGAACCAGAATTCTGGGACTGGCTTGCAAAACAAGAATGCAATGTTGAAGCTGTTCACGAGATTAACCAAGAAATTATAATTCCTCAGGTGCAAAAGGCAATTCAGGTATGAATATGTAGGAACTACTGAACCCATTGGGCTCATTATCTTTTCCTTGATGTATTTTATGGTGGCCGAGATTCATGAATGCTTTAACATGAAACTAGGGAAATTCATCATGTTATGGTTTTGTAGTTTACTATGGTAACCCATTTTTCCCGTGTTAAGTATTAGGATGGTTAGATAGAGGGTGTGCCACAACATTTTTCAATGCCTCCTTTTTTCTTGTGCCTATATGATCTATAACAAATCATTGGGTTCTGGCTTTGATCTGTTGCAGGTTTATGAGGAGGCTTTGAAAAGTGTGCCTTCAGGAACTATGTTTAGTTTGTATGCAAATTTTCTAATGGGTATTGTAGCTCCTAAAGATGAAGAACCCAATATAGATGGGCCATACATATCACATCTCCTGTCAATATATGAAAGGGCTGAAAGCATGGGAATCATCACTGATGATCTTGCTTGCAAGCATGTCTCCTTACATTTGCAGTTGAGACAATTGGATGAGGCCAGGAAACTGGTAGCAAAGCTTTGCAGCGGAAAACTTGCCGAATCAGTGCAGTTATGGGAATTAAGGGTTTCTATAGAAATTACATGCATTACACAAAGTTCTTTGTTGCCCAGTGATGCTGATTTGTTATCCCTTTTCGAACTCCTTAGACAAATTTTGACCAAATTTCATGTTTCAAAATCAGAGAACTTGTGGCTAAAGGTATGTTGTCACCACTTATCTCTTGTTTTTGTTGCCATGTCTTGTATAAAATGTGCTCCAATCAAAAGGAATCAACAAATATTTTATAAATTAAACACTAGTGTCAATCAACCTCTTGCAAATCCAAGATGTGACTAATAATAGATCTGTGATGGGTTTAGAACACCTGGTTGTCTTTTATCCCTTGATCATTGGATTTTTAAGCAGTTTCCTGAGTTACTTTTTTACATATGGTGTCTGAATGCTTTCCCGTGTGATTTTAATGCAACATGTTTCATTCCTATTGGCCAGAGTCGCCATTTTAAAAAATCATCTAAAAAAGAGAAGTATTAATAATTAAATACCCTCATGTGACTTGTTTTCTGCAAAACAACAAATAGGCAAAAAAATGAAACGTGTTCAACATTGGAAAGTAGTCCTTTGATAACCACCTCAAGATTCAAGTTGAAGGATATGATGTGAATGAAAGGTTAACGAAGGCAAGATGCAAGGTGCTCTCTGCATTGTCTATCAATGAGGTTGATGGAAGAGTGAATTGCTCACCTAGTGAAATATATCTATTAATGAGGCTTATGGAAGAGCGAATTGCTCATCCAGAGAAATATATAGATGAGGGGAATCCTACTCCTCCTGAAGTTAATATCTACCACTCTGTTTTCTCAGACAATGTTGTAGTTGCGTCTTTTGTGGTTAACTCAACATAAAAAAATACAAAGGAACCGTAGAAGCATGTAAGCGTGTCGGTCACAACATGAAACACGCGCATGGTTCTACGGTTCCTTTGCATTCTTTGTTGCCGAGTTAACCACAACAAATGCAGCTATAACATTGTTTGAGAACAACACAGTGGTAAATATTAACTTCAGGAGGAGTAGGCTTTCCCTCATCTATATATTTCTCTGGATGAGCAGTCCGCTCTTTTATTAGCCTCATTGATAGACAATGCAAGCTCTTTGTAATGGACTTGGCGACAATCAAACTTATGAAAGCACCCTGCTTCTTTGCCTTTTTTAACTGCTCATTCACATCACATCCTTCAACTTCTGAATCTTTAGCTGGTTATCCCAAGACTCTTTTCCATTGTTGAACGTTTTTTGTCGTTTTGTAAAAAACAAATTACGCGAAAGTATTTAATTATTAATACTTTATTTTTATAATATATATTTTTAAATATCCACTCTGGCCAATAAGAACAAAACACGTTCCATTTAAATGACACATCAGCTAATCCAAAGTCAAAATCTGAGTGGGGGATAAAAAATAAAAAAGAGATCAAATGTGGGGTGCCAAAATCGCTCAATTGAAGCTAGAAGGGGCCAACATCGCACAATTGAGTGCAATTAAACCTTTTTTTAAGTTGAATTTTGATTAATTTTTCTTGCATTAACAAAGTATTTGCCATTTGAAACCAAAGTTGGTGTTTGTTTCTCGATGTCTTATTTTCTATAAAACAATAAATTTCTTTCTTCCTTAACTTGTATGTATTTAAAGATGGTGCATCTCCGTTATGTTGAAAATATTTCTGTTTACCCCCAGAATTCTGTTGTTAATTATGCATGCATTTTGAATTTATTCACTTCTGCCTGAATTTAGTTTTCCTTCACCTGAATTATTTTGTATAGTGTTAAAGGTTTGAAGTTCCTAAATTTGTTCATCTCTCTAACTGTAACTCAATACAGGCCCTTAAATTTTATGCAAGTCATAGACAATACTTTGATAAGCTGGTGGAGATTTCTGTTCTTTCTTTGGCTAGAGATGGTGGTAGTGAAAGTGGATTTTCGCTTTCATCTGCCATTGTTAGTTTCATACTTCAAAAGGATGGAATTCACAAGGCCAGAGATATCTATAAAAGGTATGAGCAGTGGAATCAGTGCGGGGTATTATTTTCCATAGTGTGCTGTATGGGATTTCTATCATGTATCTGTTATAATTCCTCAACTATTTTACATTGCAGATATCTAGCTTTACCGCATCCCGGCCTTGCATTATATAGGAAGTGCATTGAGCTGGAAGCAAACCTTGCATCAACAGGAGATAAAAATAGTCTCGCAAATGCCAGGAAATTATATGAATCTGCACTAGCAACTTATGACCAAAATGTTGACTTTTGGCAATACTACTATCACATGGAGGTCAAGGTATCAAAATACATGTATTTAATTGATCATGTATTTAGTTTTCAATTACTTGTTGGATTTAGTTTTCTTTTGTACCTGGGTAGTTTATCAATCAAATCAAATAATGCATATATACCTTTTTTTTGGGTTTTGATCTTGCAGATGGGAACATCACAACAAGCTACCGCTGTCTATTGGCGTGCTAGGAAAATACTTAAAGATGCCAGTGAATTTATTGCTTCCCCAGATTTGTGATAATTTTTCAATTAAGAGCATGATTATCCGAGTTCAATTTTGACCACAAATTAAGTTCAATTTGCCTTTTTGACAAGTCTAGCTAGACTAAAATGTGTTTTTCCTACACGAATGAGGATGGAACTTCCCCTGTATTTTTACTTGAGGTATTGGTAATGAGAAATATGTTAAATGTATCATGTGTATTCTTACACGCTGGAGCCAGATACTGAGTTTTTTGAATGTGATAGTGTAAGTGAATGGTTTAATACGAAAGGAAAATTTGAGGGTAATGGATTTTGAAGATTAATTTAAATGAAAAAAATTCTTTTTGTTGCTTGGATCAACTGATAGTTATTTATTTATTTTGGTCAAATATCCTAGCAACTAGAAATTTGAATTAAGGTAAATAACTGAGGTGTTTGGAGTTCCAACCTCAACTCCTGCATATATATATATATATATATATATATATATATATATAGATAGATACATAGAGACATACATATATAATGATTTTTATTGCACATAAGGTGACATTACTGCTTATCAAATGTATGAAATTGAACTAAAACATTGATATACATAAAATACACGGTTTCTTTTCATTTGCATGAAAAAAATAGGAAAAATACTTGACTATTTAGTTTTTTTTTTCTCTTTCTGTTTTACTTCATAATAATCCCATTTGATACGTATTGTTACCCTAGCCAGCAAATGTGAAACACAGCTCTACATGGATTGTTGAGAAAAGGTAAACATGATCTGATCTCATTGTCTATACTCTTGGCCACTGTGGACTCACTACCTGCAAGTAAGCGTATAGACATATGGTAACCCTTGTTATGCAAATAAATTTTCTAAATATCATAGTGAGAACAAAATGTAAATTACTGACCTCAAGTGTGCTAAAGACTAATCGCATTCGGCTAGCAACAACTGACGGTGTCTCAGCTTCATCCATCACTGCCGTTTGCTCTAATTGAAGAGTCTTTACAGGAAGCCTTCAGTAAACACATAGTAACCAGGTAAAGAACAATTCACCCACTAAGTGTGAAAAAAACATGAAATTCAAGCACTGTATCTTACCAAGCCATTCCCTTCATAAAATATGCATTTGCTATGAGAGCACAAAATCCTTTCCACTGAAGTCTCACTTCATCTGACACAGGAGTTGTTGATGACCATCGAACAATAGTCGGTGGGGGTGTACACAAGATGGTGATGAATATAATACTTAACCACAGAATGCACTCATCAATCTGCAACACACAAAAAACATGCCAAATAAGGTAACTCAGATATCTAGCTGAATTCATGACTTTAGAAAATCATCTGCAGTAACAAAGTAAGAAGTGATTAGAATCATAGACCTCATTAGATATGATTTTAGATTTCAAGCTTGTGCTCCCACCGTAACTTTGCATTGCTTCAATTTCAAAGCCAGAGTCCTTCATGTCAGTAAGCTCTTTCCTTAATCCCTCATCAGTGCACCCAAGTTCATATGCATTCACCCCAGCAGTGATGAACTCCTGAAAACGAAAAACGTAAATCGCCTCTTATTGGAATATAGGGAAAGAACCAACCAGCAAAAGGTGTAAAGGAAGCGTGTGAAGTGAGCATGTTGAGTTATATAGGAAAGGGATAGCTAGCTATATCAGTTTGTTCTGTAAACTATTGTTAAGAAGAAAAAAGAGTAAATAGAAACTATAGAAGAACACAGAAGAATGATGCACACAAGGATTTTATGTGGTTTATCAAATATAATCTAACTTAACAAAGTCTATAAGTGCATGTTTATAATGACAGTGAATGTAGCATACATATTGCCACCGTGATTTTCGCAAGAGTTGCCATTTGAAGATTCAACAAGATCACAGTGTCGTTGGATTTTGCCAAAATCACCACAAATCCAAACATAGAGTTTCCTATTGCTTTGCCAGAGAACTAATAATAAGAGAGTTCAAATTTGGCATGATACAATGTGCAATCCTATTACACTTAATTAAACACGCTCAAAACTATAAGGAACGCATAAAAATGGGGTTGAACTGCAAAATATCAAGTCTCATTACAATTTGGGTCTGCTTATTATAACAACGTACAATGTGTATATCAACTGGTGTACGATTCATTTGAAAATAAGAAATAATTTTTCAAACTCTTAAAATTTGATAGTTGCATATTCTCAATTATGATGCTAGAGGCAGTGGACATACTTTTAGATTGTCACCTCCACCACGATCAGTGAAATTCCTATATCTCCTGAACAAGGTGATGGCTATGTTGCGTGAAGAACGGTACTCATCATTAGATGACATTGAGTCCTGTGATCCACACTGCTGCCAAAAGCATATCAATTACCAAAAGAAAAGACTAATAATAATTATCAAATGGACCAAAGTAGAAGAAGAATTGAGGTAACATAGCATGCTTAATTACCAGGCATTTGTGTCGCTTTACACAATACCAAGAGAAGGATGAACTAAGAAATATGTTACGACAAGGACTTCCATAAGGTTTAGGAAAAGCAGGATTGAAATTTATGAAATTAACATTATTGATCTTGCATGAATAATATGTTTGTTGCGTTGAAGGTGAGTCTTGGTATAGATGGAAGTTTAGAATAGCTCTTGGAGCATAAACCGTTAACATGTTTGAACCATGATATAATATGATATTGCTCCCTTCAAAATAACCAAGAAATGAATTAATAGAAAGAAGTGGTTTATGTACCAAAAAAAAGAAAGAAAGAAAGAAGTGGTTTATTATTAAGAGAAATATAACATAGATATAAAAACATAAGAAGAAAGTAAATGAAATAAGGTGTATGGGATTGGACAAGGAGAGTGATATACCTGTTTGAGGGTAAGCATAGGCTTGAGCTGAAATAAGGAAAAAATGAAAAGTTGGATGGGAAAAAAAAGAGAGAAATATGAATGAAACGGGGAATAAACAGAACCACAAATTGTATGCTTATAAAGAAGAGAAAAAAAACCACGAATTGTATGAATGGTTTCTGGCCGCCAAGGATCATTTTCATCTCCCTTGATAGATATTTTTTCCAATAAACCATCAATCTATTCTTTGAACTATCCACCACTCTTTTCAGTTTATAAGTTTATAAACTATAATGAATATAAATATATGAAATTCGTCAATTTAATTTCTATTTTTTATTTGTTAAGCAAAATGTTGATGCGAATTTCACTTTTTAATATGAATAAGTAGAAAATTCTGAATTTAAACTCCAACCTCTAAGTATTTAGATGTTTTTACCAACTGAATTATGTTTACAAGACTAATCCTTATATTTTAATGACAAAGACTAAAATTTTTTCTTTCAAAAAAAAATAACAAAGACTAAATTGTATTTTATATACTTTATAGAATACATATTATATTTATATGGTTTAATGAAGAAAAAGTGATGATTTATTTTATTATTTCTTGCTGCTTATCTCCATACCACTCCTATAGACAATAGTTACGTGTACTGTACCTAAACAATCAATATTTCATTTTTAACTTCTCTTCTGCCATGATTAAGATTTAAGAGGACTTGACAAAGTGTTATTTTCAACCTATTTTTTTATTTTTAAATAACATAATAATAAGAGAGTACGCAATATGTTATATCTAGTTTTTATCACATACTCTACGTTTTTTTTTATATTGAAAAATAACACATTTTTTATAAGAGAAAAATATCATTCTCTTTTTTTATTTTATTAGGAAAGGCAAAACTAATTCATTTCATTAAAGAATAATGGGTACAATGTAGGTGGTACATCATGAAAAACATGACGGTTATGGTGAGATAAGGAAGCTCTAGCTATGTTATGAGCTATCCTATTTGTTTGCCTCGTGACATAGCTCACAATAAAATTATTGCAAGATGACAATAAATCCTTACATCTTGAAATAATGACCAATATTTATTTATATTTTCTTAAGGGGGTTGCGTAACTTTAACTAATTTGAACTAAGAGATTATATGACAAATTATTATCAATATCAACTAATTAAAATACTTAATATCTTTGAAGTTTTATAGATATTTCTCTTGGCATATATCAACCATATTTTTTTTTCATCTTAACCCTCAAATTCTTGGGAGAAGTGAACCTCGATAATCTAGAGTTCGATAAAAATGCTAAAGATTTTTTTTTTGTTTTGAAGAAACTAAAATGGAATATATTAATAACAACTGAGACGCCTTTTAAGCACAAGGTGTACTAAAAGGACGCTAAAAAAAACAAGATGTCTAACAAATAATTACAAGGACTAGCAATGGCCGATACCCAAACAACACAAAGGGTTCGACCGCCACTACTCACATCTGTACACAAAAGAGGCATTATTCGCCTTTAACCACCAATAAGCGTGGAACTTAACTTTTTCCAAGAGCTCCATAATGGAAGAATGAACATTATTGAAAATTCTATTATTACGTTCTTTCCATATGAGCCACACGCAAAGAAGCCACAGAAGCTGAAGAAAAGATCTACAACTCCTCCTACCACCCAAGTAGTTTGTAAATTGAGAGAAGTGGGTGCTTGGGACGTTGTGATCAACACCTGAAAAACCAAGCCAAAATCTGACATGCTGCCAAAGAGAGCCAAAAAAACTACAATTAATAAACAAGTGTTGCACGCTTTCAATTTGACCGCAGCCCGTCACACAAAGAGAGTCATCCACATGAGTAATGCCGCGGTTCATGAGATTGGATTTTGTTGATAACATGTCTCGAAGCAACCGCCAAGCTAAGATAGAAACCTTTGATGGAACCTGAGAGTGCAATATAAGTTTCTCTGAATCGTCTAACACCGGATGGATCTGAGCAGAGGGAGTCTGGTAACCTGAACGAACAGAATAACCCCTTGTAGTATCTAGGTGCCAAAGCCAAGTATCTGAAACATTTATCTGCAAAGTGACATTAGCAAGTAACAACCTACACTCCGCTACCAACTCATCCTCCCACACCCACAATCTCCTCCTCCACTTCCAC
>Ga0315915_1001779_pt1 | contig 26566 bp, 13 predicted proteins | sample MpolbnodulesMG_FD_207738 | JGI IMG/M metagenome (GOLD analysis project Ga0315915, IMG submission 207738) | Medicago polymorpha root nodule microbial communities from Los Angeles, California, United States - branched nodules | ecosystem: Host-associated > Plants > Roots > Nodule | place: USA...
TATAAATGACTTGTTAAATATTTGAATAGGAGAAACAATTTAAGGAGCCTGAAATAATAACATAAATAATATCAAAATAGTTGGTTTTTTCTATTTCAATTATACTCTGTAACAAATTTCGTTATAAGAATACCATATTTTTGGTGTCTTTTCAAAAAGATAAGAATTTATATTATATGATATTATATTTGTTACATTGTTGGTGTCATGAAAATAGATATGTTTAGTTTTTTTGAATATGAAAAACATATGCATAGTTTGTTACAATATAAAGGTGCAATATATATATATATATATATAAGTATAATTTTTTTAGGCATCTATACCTTTTTTGAAGAAAAGACATCTACAATTTTACTTTTAATTAAAATCAAAATTTTATAAAAATAATCATACGCATCATGCAACGCCAAAAAAAATTATACGCATTTGTGTGATAAAAGAACATACACACATAAAGTATTACTCTAAACGTTAATGTGTGCGTATTTGCGAGGTTGAAGAAGGAAAATAAAAATAGTTGGTATCATCAAATGACAGCGTGAATAAAAATATTTGTGAGGTTGTGATGATTAAACGATATTGAAATTAAATATATAAGTGATAAAAAGATAATAAAATTTCTTTGAAAAAAGGTAATAAAATTAAATGGAACCTCTTTAAAAAAAAAATTAAATGGAACGGTTAAAAAAATAAATGGAAGAAAAAAACATATTGAAATATAATATTAAAAAATAAAATAAAAGGTTCCTAACGTGAATTGAAGAGAGATGCTTGTGAAATAAATTATCGAGAAGTAGTTTTTTGAAGTAGCATTCAACAACTTTTGCCTAAAGCTCATTCCATTCAATTTTATGCATTAAAAAGTACATTTTTTTAGTAAGTACTTAATTGATATTGTATTTGGCCTAACTTCTACTTAAAAATGTAAAGAAGTTGAAAAAAACCGGGTCAAACAATATCTTAATCTCCCACAGCGGCAGTGTAGAAGCAACTGAATTCGGGAGAAAAATTGGAAAATAGTTAAAAATAAAAAAATTGGAAAATAGTTAAAAGTTTTTAAAAATATAAAAATTGAAATATAGTTAAAAAAAATTGGTGAGGTAACACTCAACAAAGCAACACTAAAAAAAATTATATGCATCAGCGTAACAAAAAAAGCAGATAGACGAACATAAAATATTACTTTAAACGTTAATGTGTGTGTATATTCACGAGGTTGAAAAAGTAAATAAAAATATTTGTGAGGTTGTGATGATTAAACGATATTGAAATTAAATATATAAGTGATAAAAAGATAATAAAATTTCTTTGGAAAAAAGATAATAAAATCAAATGGAACAGTTAAAAAAATAGAATAAAATAAAGTTAAATAGAAGAAAAACACATATTGAAATATAATATTAAAAAATAAAAGAAAATGTTCCCAGCGTGAGTTGAAAAGAGGTGTTTGTGAAATAAATTGTCGAGAAATAGTTTTTTAAAGTAACATTCAACAACTTTTGACCAAAGCTCGTGCCATTCAATTTTATGCATTCAAAAAAAGTACTTTTTTTAGTAAGTACTTAATTGATATTGTGTTTGGCCTAACTTCTCCTTAAAAATGTAGAGAAGTTGGAAAAAAGCTGGGTCAAACGATACCTTAATCTCCCACGTAGAAGCAAATGAATTTAGAAGAAAAAATTGAAAAATAGTTAAAAACATAAAAATTCGAAAATAGTTAAAAATTATTAAAAATTAGAAAATAATTTAAAAAATTGGTGAGGGGCAAAAATGAAAATTCACAAGGCTTTGGTGAAGTGGCAATTATCAACTTCCACTAATTAGAGATTTACGAAAATGCCCCTTATAGGGACAAAATGGGAATTTCATATGGCTTCAAGTTTAATAGAGTATATATAGATATATAGATTTCTAGTTTGAAGAGGTATTAATGTTTAATGTCCAACAAACATCGAATAAGATGACTTTTAATTAATTATAATATGTGGAAAATCAAATAAATTAATATTTATTTGTAAAGTAAACACAAAGTTACAACCTCCTAAATCAATGTTTTTTCTTATGTATTAGTTCAATTAGTAAATACACTAAAAATTTTTTTTTTCTTGACACGATATACTGAAATGTCTAAGTCGACATCAATTCTTCAATTATCTATATGAGTTTTTTTTTTAATGAATGTGTATGAGTTTTTAATAGTCCTTATCTACCAAAAACAAATTTGAGTTGAAATAAGAGGAATCTAAGAAAAGCAAACCATTGTTATTTGGCAAATATCCCATATAATCGGTCTTTTTGCATACATTTATTAGTCAGTTCTATTATTCAACACCAAAATGCAGTCCCCCTTCACATTTGACATCACATTTTTAACTTACAAGTTGCAACAATCATTTCCTATGAAGCTCGGATACTCCAAAATGGAGACATGTCTGTATCGGATACCGATACTCCGCGGCTACTCTCGGATACGTACCCACGGAGTATCGGAGTTAATTATTTTAATCTAAAATATATATTTTATCGGATACTTATAAGATACTTGACATATACACACAGATACTTATAAGATATTTTACAAAGACGTATCCTAAAAAAATGAAGTGTAAAAAAACGAGACTGTGTTGTGAAAATTCAATGGAGATGCATATGATTCAGTTTAAGATATGAATCACTATATTGTTTTTCGATAACCAATCAAAAATTATGTTTTTGGTGGATGAAAGTAACGAAAGAGAGGAGATAACCTAACATACGAATGAAAATAGAATATGATTTATACGAAAATTTTACATTTTTTATTTTGATCACATGTATTATTTTTTGTAAATTGTGACTTGTATGATTATTGAAGAGTAATCAATGTTTTTTTTAAGTATTTTATAGTATTGAAGAGTAACCAATGTTTTTTTTAAGTATTTTACATGCATATAAATTTTAGCATAAATATTTTGTTAACGTATCTTAGCCGTATCGTATCTTAATTTTAAAATTTTTGTGTATCCGTGTACTCGTATCGTATCGTACCCGCATGGACCATTTTTTATTTTCTTTTCATCCCCAAAGATACACCACAAAACAAAACAAAATAAAAACCTGTTCATTCTGTCGAAAAAAATCTTGTTCTTTTACACAGAAATAGAAACATACGCAAAATGTTGAAACCGTCGCAATTACCAGTTATGTTGTAATTTTCATCTTCAGACACTCTTCTCAGTCCAACATCAGATCTGAAAATAAAGTTTGAAGCTTTTCATCCTCAAAATTCAAATGCTCAAAAGGGTTATCTCATAATTCATTAAAACCAAATCAACACAATGGGTGGTGGAAGTATCAAAAAGAAGATCCCAAGAAACATTTCACTAGATCACGTGCTTGAGGCATTAGGTGAAACAAAAGAAGAAAGGGAAATTCGCATTCGAAGCCTTTTCAATTTCTTTGATGGAGGGAATAATGGGTACATAGATTATGTTCAGATAGAGAAAGGGTTATCTGCATTGCAAATTCCAGCGGAGTATAAATATGCAAGAGAGCTTTTCATGGTCTGCGATGCTAATAGTGATGGTAGGGTTGATTACAATGAGTTTAGGAGATATATGGATGATAAGGAATTGGAACTTTATTGTATTTTTCAAGCTATTGATGTTGAACATAGTGGTAGTATTCTTCCTGAAGAGCTTTGGGATGCACTTGATAGGGCTGGTATATTCTCTTCCTTTTTGTTACTATTTTTGGTTGTTTGCTTTAGTTATTTGCTTTATGTAGGTTGAGTTTTTAATTAGGAGAATTCTAATTGAAGAAAAGTATAAAGCTGTCTTAGTGAAAACCAGTCTTAAAGTAGAAAATTTATAACGAAAATCTGTTTATTATATTATACTTAAAGTAGAAAATGAGAAGCCAAAGTTTGAATCCGGCTGGTTGAGGTGTCCACATTAAGTGTATGTTTGGTTTCGCTTGCAGAGGGGAGAAAATTGACTCTAGAGGTGTAGAATCGATTCTGACATGTTTGGTTGCTCTCGAGTGGAATTGATTTTGCTTCTAGAATTGATTCTACTTGATGCTAGAAATTGGAGCTTTTGATTCTAGAAATGATTTTAACACTCAAATTTATTGTTCAACTCACTTTTACATATACGTGTCCAAACATAAATCACTTTACTTTCTACTCACTTTTAGCCAAAATCAATTTTACACAATCAATTCACTCAAACTCATTTTTTGTCAACCCAGAACCAAACATGCACATAGTGTCTGACAGTGTCTCGAACAAGGTTACCTCCGTGGAAAAAATACTCAGGGAAAAAAGTATTTAATGCTTTTAAAGAGGAGATGGTTCTGACCTCTCTTGAGGTGTGCTTAAATGACACATAGCCCATACTATTTCTGTGTAAAACAATTTCCCTCCCCTCCCCCTCTATTTATTATGTATAACAGTATAAGTATAGGGGCGTGCCATTGAAACAGAATTGCTAGGTTAGTAGAATTTTCTCAACAAATAACTATGATGGGTATTTATTCAAAAACAGAAAGGCCGTGTGCTATTTAAACATACCTCCTCACTAGAGGTGTATGTGATTTCCCTTTTTAATTTAAAGTTATTAAAAGTGAGAAAATGTATTAAATACTTTTTTAACTGATGTCTTCAATTCCCTGATCAGGAATAACTTCTTTTTTTTTTTTTGGTTAAAAGCTGTTTGTGACATAAAACAAGTTAATCAAGCTTGTAATATTGGCTTTTAGACTTATGTAGTTTAGGATAAATGGAAATTGGATTGTGGATTCTATGATTGTGAAGGGATATATATGCTTTGCTTTTTTAACGGGACATTTTAACCAGTTGTAGCAATTATCTGTGAAGAATGTTGACTAGCTGCAGATGTTATATATTCCTTCCTAAGTTTATACCTTTTCCATTCTACATTGTGTTTGTTACATCTTTGCTTGTTTGGTTTCTTATTTATGTGTAGTAATCTGCTCTGACCACTGCAGCTATAGTGGATATTGAAGATGGTTTTCCTTTTTGTCCAAGTTTTTTTGTTTCTTACCTGATAGTATTTATCATAAGCATGAGCAGTTTCAATGCTGCAGGAATTGAAATGGATGAAGAGGAGCTTGCTCGCTTTGTGGAGCACGTTGACAAGGACAATAATGGAACTATCACTTTTGAAGAATGGAGAGATTTTCTTCTACTTTACCCTCATGAAGCAACTATTGAAAATATATATCACCATTGGGAGAGAGTGTACCATGTAGACATTGGAGACCAAGCTGTCATTCCTGAAGACATTAGCAAGCACGCTAACCGGAGCAAATATTTTATCGCTGGAGGAATAGCAGGTGCTACTTCACGTACCGCTACTGCACCTCTCGATCGTCTGAAGGTGATGTTGCAAGTTCAGACTACACGTTCTTCTGTTGTTTCCGCAGTGACGACAATATGGAAGCAAGATAATATAAGGGGATTTTTCCGAGGTAACGGGTTGAATGTTGTGAAGGTAGCACCAGAAAGTGCAATCAAATTCTATGCTTTTGAAATGTTGAAAAAAGTAATTGGAGATGCTCAAGGCAACAATTCGGATATTGGTGCTGCTGGGAGGCTTTTAGCAGGTGGCGTAGCTGGTGGAATTGCGCAGACTGCAATCTATCCTATGGATCTTATCAAAACTAGGCTACAAACTTGTGCCTCTGAAGGTGGAAGGGCTCCTAAACTTGGAACCCTCACAAAGAATATATGGATTCAAGAAGGACCTCGAGCTTTCTACCGAGGACTTCTTCCGTCTGTGATTGGCATGATTCCTTATGCTGGCATTGATCTCGCTGTTTATGATACCTTGAAAGATATGTCCAAGAAGTATATTATTCATGATAGTGGTATGGTATTACTGCAACCGCTAAACATGCTTATTTTGTTTAATAACAAATTAACAGCTATTAAACTTTTTACCTTTGAAAGGCGAAACCATTTCTTATCATTGTTTTCCCTCCTTCATAGATCCTGGTCCTCTAGTACAACTAGGATGTGGGACAATTTCTGGAACCCTTGGAGCTACATGTGTCTATCCACTGCAGGTTATTCGTACTAGGTATAGTGTTGTTTCTCTACTCTCCTTATCCAAATGAAATGATCAGAATCATTTGTGTTTTTCAGAACTGATTTTGTATTTGTTATTTTAGGGATGTTCTTTGCTCACATTACATTTTAATCCCTTTTCAGGCTTCAGGCACAATCTTCGAACAGTTCCGATGCTTATAAGGGAATGTTTGATGCATTTTGTAGAACTTTTCAGCATGAAGGCTTTAGAGGTTTCTACAAAGGACTCCTTCCAAATCTACTCAAAGTTGTGCCAGCTGCGAGCATTACTTATATGGTCTATGAAAGTATGAAGAAAAATCTTGATCTAGAGTAGAGTTACATATATCTATCTGAATATCACCTGGTTTTCCCACACGCATCTAGCTGCTTAGTGTTGGCTTAGCCCTGGCCTTATGGTACTTCCAATTAGGTATAGTTATTTCTTATGTAATTGAGCTAATGCATTTACCTTAGTAAATCTTGCATTGTTGATGATGACGACGATAAAAAAAAAATATTACTCCTTTAGGCAATATGGCAAATATTCATTCCTTCTGTGACTCTTGAAACACAATTTTGTAGTCAGAAACATGGGAAGTATTTCCCCATTATGCTTATCTGAACTAAATGTTGATTAACTAGAGTTGCGTCATTCTTAGATCAAATGCTAAAATACAGTGCTGCGGATCTCTTCATTATGTGGTCCTTCAATCTTCTTTTAAATGCTATATTAATCATAATAAGGATCCAGAAGTTATAGTGGCTATTAGGTGAAATGGGTTCCTTAACAGGCAATAAGAAGATGAGAAAGAGAAATATACAGGATCGTATAAGCATTCTGCAGTGTATAATTTCTGGTGAGGACAAGGATCCAATTCAGCTTCTTGATGAAGCCATACGTTGCTTGAAATGCTTAAAACTGAAGACTAAGCTCGTGAACTTGATGCCGTGTAAGTTGGGAGAATTTCAAGCCAGTTGGTTTTTTTTATTTTTTTGTCTAGTAACTCAATGGCTAGAAATTCACCTTTTTAAGATGAATAAGCAGGGTGTCCGGGATTCGGGTTCAAACCCCGATTATGCAATGTCTCTGCTAGTTGAGCTAAGCTCACGGTGACCAAGCCAATTGAGTACTTATATATATATATATATATATATAATAAGTTAGATTTTGAGTTTTGATGTGCAGAATAAACAAGGTATTTTTTGCTTTACAAGAGGAAGTATTCAGCCACAGTTCTTCAACACACTCTTTAAACCCTTCGTTTTGATTCAAAACTTAGAAACAACTTGTATTTTTTATTTGTAATATGCGAATAAAGAGGGAATCAGTACTAGTATTTAACATATTATTATGTTACAATGAGGGAAAAATTAATGATTTATGTCCATGTATGTCACTTGATACTTTGCTCCCACAAAATAACTGATCAAGCTCCACCATTGCTAAAATACCGAGCAATTGAGACTTGTTTCAAGCCTTCCTATTTGTTCCTAGCTAATCTTAGAAAAGATGTTTGATTAACATTTATGCAGGAATTGTTTTAAGAAAGAGATTAGATACATATAGATTTATTCTCGTGAGAATTTTTTTTCCACTTTTTTTCTTGGCAATAAAAGAACTTCTCATGAATCTCTTAAACCTAGGAATAACATTTAGTTAGCTTTCTTATCTCTTTTTCGAGGAACCTGCACATATATAACTTGAAGCAAATACACAATTCGTATCTACCACAGTTTATATGCAGTGACTGTGTAAAGTTTTTTTTTTATTTTTACGGTGTCAAGCAATCATAACCCATTTAATTTTTTTTTATTTTTTTTTTACTTTCACCGTATCTAACTTAAAAGTTACATGGGAAAATCATTTTAAGAGTAAATATGTAAAAATTACAAATAAATGATGTGTAGATATGTAATTCACTTAAAAAATTATTTCAAGAGTTCTCCATTAGAGCTGCTCTAAAACTTTTTACAAATAAATGATGTGTAGATATGTAATTCACTTAAAAAATTATTTCAAGAGTTCTCCATTAGAGCTGCTCTAAAACAAACGTATTACATGACAAAAAAGGATTATCTTATCTACTTTTATTTATTGCCTTTTTAAAATAAAAATAAAAAAGTTGTTTGTTAGCTTTTGCCTTCAACGGTTAGGTGGTGGAAGACAATGTCAATTCCACAATGCATTCGTTTGTTTGGCTTAATCGGTTGCTGGTGGTATGAAGATCGAATGCCCATGAGATATTGTCATATTGACCTAATAAAACTCCATAAACATTATATATGTTTGTTGATGTCATTTCTATAATTCCTTGTTCTCCGGTTCTCAAATATTGAAATTAGACACTAAATATAGACACCTTCTTGATCACTATGTTATAGAATAGTAGTTTATTCCACTAGATTTAAACTTTAATTATGTCATTTTTAACGAATAGAAAAATACACTCTCATTTTTTTTGAAATGTTTGAATGAGACTCCACTTATCTCTCAAGTTATACATGCGTAGGAGATAAATATAAATGTAGTAGAGTATATAACTATATTTTAATACAATTAAACTTTTAGTGCATTTTCTTTTCTTTCTATTTTTGAAAACAAGTGTCCTTAATTAACGTACGGTTGGTTCATCAACTTCTTTTACCAAACCAACCAACTATGATTAACTAGCTTTTCTAACCATAGATGTTTGCCTATCCAACTACATAATTATAAAGTATAAACTAGTTTAGCTTAACAGTTCACAAGCATATCCTTAGCTTAACATTGCCACCTCCTCCTATGTAGATTGCCTTCCTCACAGACACAACCATCGTCTGATCAGAAACTTAGAACAAATGGCAGTTCCAGTCAAACATTCCAAATTACATGTACAATAACATAAAGGATCCCAAATTACATGAAACACAATAAAGAAATTTGAAAAATAAACATAGCATAAGCAATCACCATATAGCAATCCGCACAAGGACTTAATGTTTTAAAACAGAACAGAACAGAACAAAACAAAACAAAAGTACTACATATTTGAGAATAAACCGAAATTAATCCGTGTGTTACATAAATAACTAAGTTAATTTTGACCAGTACATGTGCAGTTACATGAATTGATCCTGGAAGAAAGGCGTTACCTTCCCTTTGCCTTCATGACTTGCCTTTTCCTTCATCTCTCTTCTCACATCATGGAACAAGAGAGTACCATACTTTGGTCACATCATCATCTTCATTTTCATCATCATCATTCTTTTCTTCTTTCTCCATATCCTTATCTTGTTACTAAGAAAAGAAATGGAGGGGGATTTATTGATAGTACCATTCAAGTATATAAATATAAATCCTCTACAAAGCAAAGATTCTTACATGAATTAAATACTCAAATACCTTCAAATTTCAAGGGAGAATCTAAAACCACAAACGTTATATGTAACAAAGAATAATGAAAACAATTCTCACACATCTCTACTTTGAAAATGGTCCCCTCACCTTCAAAGTAATTAATTTGTAACGTACAGAATAATATTATTCTTTTAGACTTAATTAAAACAGAAAAATATTTTATAAGAGAAAGTGGGAAGTAGGGAGCTTCAGTCCATGTGAAAATGGATAAAGGAATAAGAGAGGGAAAGTGTAGATGAATTTTTATAGAGTAAAAAAAGTCAATAAATGATATTATAATAATAATAATGTAAAGGTGTCGGTTAATTAGGTTATAAGCAACCAAGAACGACAAGTGTAAAGACAGAACAAGGAGGTAGATAAGCACTTGCATGTTTTGTATAATTCTTTCGTGATTAGTGGCATTGTTGGAAGGGATCTTTAAACTGGTCCATATTCCATGCTGTGTCATAGTTTGAGTTTCATACAACAATTGATCTCAGCTGTTGATTTGTGATCAAACAATTTAGATTATTATGCGGTTAAACCATCTTGTCCGTTGATTTACTATGATAATCGATAGTTGTAACTGAGTGACGAAATTACATCGTGGAATCCATTTCCCCTTTAAACATTTTGGTTGACAAATCAAATGATGTATGGTGGACTTAATAATCTAATGGTAATAGAAACTTAGATAAATACGAGGTAAATGTCCACTTTTAAATCGATATTGAGAGATCCATATTAAATACAATGGTTAAATAAATATAATTGAGAAATTATTTTTTTCTTTTGACACGATGATTAAGAAATTTTTACAACATTAAACTTTTGTTCTGTCATTACTATTGGTCATATGACATTCAAGATAATGTTTAGTGACCAAAAAAAAGGTAGATCGCATATCTATGAAGCAGAGGGTGCATTGTTTTATATATATGCTTTGACAAAAGCAGTCATTAAATGTGGACGTGCCGGAGTGGTTATCGGGCATGACTAGAAATCATGTGGGCTTTGCCCGCGCAGGTTCGAATCCTGCCGTCCACGATTTTTGTATTTCTCTTCTTGAATATAGAGCTATACACTTTTTTTATGGGATAATTTAGTTAGAACGGTACGCTTTTTATTTATTTTTTTGTTTTTCACATTTTGTTTTATATATACCGTAAGTAATGATAAAACCTTACATGTCTTGTTTTAATTTAAACTAAAATTCGATTTACATGATTCCTATCTTAGGTAAATACAATTCATTTTATCAATCATAATTTTAAAAGTAGCACTGCGTTCACGGATAAAAAAAATCATTCTCTTGCTTATCACTATCATTAATATGTATTTCTTTCTATTATAATATATGAAAAATAAAATATTCGGATTGGCTCTAAAGATTCAACACACAATATTAAGCTTCTTTAAAAAACACACAATGTTATGAACCCAAGAACTGTTTATGGCCCAAGAATTGAATAATATAAACAATTAACTTTTCTTTATTCAATATTCTTATTAATACACCCATCTTGAAGAGAACCATGTCCTCAGGGTTGACATTTGTTATATTATTCTTGAGGAAAAACCAATAGGGATAATGTTGCTTTGGCTAAAATACTCACATCAGGAATTCAACTGAACTTCACCAACAGTGTTGTTGTTTGCCTTAGTAAATTTAGTCGATGGCAGAAAAATAAAATGAAATTCTCCTTTAGGATCCCATTGTTGAGAGTTTAATGAACCAACTTTATCTCCAGTCAGCTTTCTATTCCATTGCTTTGTATTTTTCTGCCAGTAGCTAACCCATTGAAACAATTAACTTGATGATATTTTACAACAATGACCTCGCTTTCGTTGTTGGAGTTGCTCCAAATTCGTCATCGAGTTTGAAAAATTGGTTGTCAATCATGTTCCACTCATTTTTAGTGGGAAAATCAGCGTCCCACTGTTAGATGTGTCAATATCATGGGGCTTTGAAGTTTTGACTCCAAGTCCACAAAAAAAAAATCAAAAGCCCCCAAGCTCCAAAATTCTAGAAAAAAAAAATTTAAAAGTTTTTTTTTTGGAAAAGAATTTTTTTTACCGAAAAAAAACTTTTTTTTCTGCCGATTTTTTATTTTTTTTTATGTTTTGAAATAATTAATATGGGGCTTTTATAGACCCACAAATAAGTAGATTTTATAGTGGGCTTAGCCCCAAATAATTTTGTTCAATTAGGGGGCTTTAATTTAGTGGGCTTGGTGGAGGCTTTTTTAAGTGGGCTTTGAAATTTGGAGCTCTATTGACACCTTTACCCACTGTTTTATTGGCGATGAAAAACTGACCCGCATGTGTGTAGTGTAGTTGATGTGGGCTCTACGTCTATCGGCGTCAACACCTCATATCCACTCCGTGATTCTTTCACCGAAGTTGCAACAAAAATCACATGAGTATCGTCATCTGACAATTTTTACAACAGGAGTATCCCTGACTTGGAAGAATCTTCATTGTTGTCTCTCTGCCATAGACCTATATTCGTTGTTCCGATTCACATCTGGTGGTTCTTTTTTTCACATTTAGATTTGTTTTCTTCCCTGTACTTGATTGTTTTCCACTTCTCATTTCTAGGGCTACATCTTGGTCACCAAGAAAATGGTTTTCTCCATCTTGATAATAAATTGCATGCCGCCCTTGTTTTATCTTTGCTCTTATTCTCCTTCGCCTTTTCATGGTGCCCCCCTTCTTTAAATCTGGGTTAACATTTTGTTTAGGCCAAATTTGCGATTTACCTTGCTCTAGTTTCACCGCCTTGTCATTATAACTCTTTTTTTACCTTGCTATCCATACCTCCATCTTCACCACAATTTTTGTGTTGATCTAATGAATTTTGCTATTTCAAAGGGGGTTACACCGCCTTTTTTGATTCTCTTCTTGTGCTTCGTTTTGTTTTTTTGCCATTAGTTCTTCCCAATGAACCTAAAGACAAATCCCAAATTCTAGATTGAATTTCACGAGCAAATGCTTCTCAAATGAGCAAAAATCCACGTTTTGACTTATTTTCCACCAAGAAAGCCATCATTGATGACTTCTCCGTCCAATCTCAATCAAGTCTATGATAGCCATTTTTCCTTACAAATCATAAGAGCTTTAATGTAATGTTAGACTTGAATCAACCACCAATAAGCATCATCACCTCCGTTGAATTTTGGCATCATCGTTGCCTCCATCATCATGAACGTCGACATGCCTCAAAGAACCGGTAGGACAAACCAATTGTTAGGAACCCAAGAATCGGATTCCAAAGAAATAACATTTTTATCAAGAAATAAGAAAGACAAAATTACACTAAAGTCATTTATCTTATTGAGTTATAATGCATTTGTCCATTATATTTTTTTTGTCCCATTTAAATCTTTTATATATCAATAATTGTACATGTTAATCAGTTATTTGGAAACATCAAATCACTTATTTTTACATTGTAATTTGTTTGGTTCTGTTTGGCAATTCATTTATAGGTGGCTAGGCTTGTCAATGGTTGCACCTTTTCAGGTGTCGGATCATTTTAATTAGTTTAGTTGTTGCGGTGGTACCACAAAGGGCACCGATCTATTCTTCAGGTTACTTGGTTTGCGACAAATTGGGAAATATGAAAGGAAAGAAACAATAGGTTGTTTAATGTCAAAGAATGCTCGGTTTATCAGGTGGTCGACAAGATTAAGTCGCTTGCCTTTACGTGGTTGAAGGCGAAGTATATTTCTCTTCCCCTCAATTACCATGGGTGGTGGCTTAGTCCGTTTACCATACTGGGCATAGGCTAAGAGTTTCTTTTCTGTTTTTTTTTTTTGCATTGTACAAGCAACTTTTGTAAATATTGGCTTTAACTCTGTTGTCCTTTCCTTAGTACGTCTTGTGCTAGGAAGGACCCTTTTGTGGAATTCATTTTAGCTTATTCAAAAAAAAATTGTACATGTTTATCCTTTTTCATTTTTATTATAAAAAAATGTTGAAATAATATTTTTATTAATAACTTTATTTACTAAAATATTTTCAATTAAAGAAAACCATAAACCATAAGTAAATAAAGGTCATTCATCTTCGTCTTCTTCCTTAAACTCGAAAAATATGAAGTTCATGATCCTTGTGAAATAAAAACTACAATAAAATTTATAAAAAAAATTATCACAAGCTCAAAAACTATTCGACACCGTTGAATTCTTATGAAAATTGATCAGATCAGAATTTAGATATATTTTTTAAAATTGAACTTATCCACATATTTGAATTTAATTACTTGTTTATTTTATTAGTATGACATATTGTGTTAGTATAATATCTGTTTGTTTTTAGCTCTTCAGAAATACTTATTAGTTTTACTTAAAATAAAACTTCTTTTTTTTGACGAAACTTAAAATAAAACTTATTAGTTTAACATAATTTTATCTTTACTATTTCATATATTGAAAACATGATTAGTCCTCAATAGTTTGTAATGTTAATTTATAGTATTTGGAGTTGGGGATGGGCCAATGGATGGGTATTTTAGCAAGGAAAAGTAAAAAAGGTACGACTGCAAGTAGAAAAAATGGGGTCTAAGTAGCAAACAATTTAAATATAATAATATATTACGCGGTCAATCAAATCCTCTCCATATTGATATATGACGTCTACCATTTTTTAGATGATTGCTTTTCTGACATTGAATGTTTCCCAAAAACACATGAAAAAGACTTAAAAGTTCAACGGTAGTTAACTACAGTTAATTTTCTAGTTATAAGTCAGCGGTAGTTAACTACCGCTTGAGGCATTTTAGTATTTTAAGGAAGTTTTAGATGTTAAAAAAACAATTTTTCCATTTTTTTATTGTTCATCCAACTCCTAAAAATGTAAGATCTAATCCAAAACTATTTTTTGGTAGTGTATTTTAATTTTTTACCGAAAGAAGCTCATAGCTTTTCATTATTAACCAAAGTAAAAATACAATGTGGAATGATACGATGAACTTGGAGACTAGCATGCTATAATGCTTCCTTAACTAAACCATGAGTAACATTATTGGCTTGTCTCCTAATGAAACTCACATAAGAGTTTATTAAATCAGTACTCAACAAATGTCTACAATCACTAAATGTTTCCTTAACTCCATGAGTAACACTATAGGCTTGTCTCCTAATGAAACTCACATCAGAGTTTACTAAATTAGAACTCAACAAATGTCTACAATCACTAATTATTGCCATGAAATTAGAGACACCATCCTTGTCATATACGCTATCTGCCACTATTTTGGAATTTGTTTCGAAATCCATGTTCACCTTATTAAGCTCTTTTACCCATTACATTGCATCTAGCAGACCCATGGGCTCTCCCATGTCAACATCAAGCAAAGGGGTCGCCTAATCAGTTCACACTATCACAAAATTTCCTTCTCCATCGCGAATACAAGCTCGAATCCAACTCCATCATGGGAAGTGAAAAAGGATGCGTCAACATTACACTTGAACCTCCCCAAACTCGGTTTTTCCAATTTTCAATCACAATATGCAAGTTGCGGTTGCTGCTTTGGTTTTCCAGTGTTTGTGCATTTTTCCAACTGATAGCGTATTTTATTTAAAAATTCATTACAAAAGTTAGTTTTTAATAGCGTATTTGACATATTAAAGCATTTAACATCGGAAATGAACAATCACATTTTTTATAATTAACAATCATATTTTCCTTAAAAAAATTCACATTTATTTACAAAGGCCAGTGAATTAAGTTATTTATTATTTTTAACAGCATTAATTAATTATTATTGAAGTTAGTTGATCTTTTTATAATTAATTCATAAATTGGGTTGGTTGTGACGAAAAAAATAAAGAAAAAAATAAAATAATTAGATTTGATTTTGACACTATGACCATGTATCATAAGAGAGGGAAGTGATGCAAAAAATCCAACGTGGCTCAAAACAATTGGGTTAAGTCACGTGGCACGTAATATGATTGGTTGAAACAGGTCGAACAGCAAGCGTAAGTGTTGAATCCCATTTATCACTCTCCTCTTTGAACAGAACGAGTTATCTATTTAGATCTCAGAAACAGAATCAGATTTTTATATCAAAGTTAGGGTTTCAACAATTCAGTTAGAAAACACACAGAGACATTAACAATGGTGGAACGAAAGGTTCTCCCTATCGCTATCGCGGTGCTTCTTTTCTTCATTGCTTCCTCTTCCTTCGTTCTCGCTTCCGATGAAGCTGACGATGCGGTAATTACGATTTACCTCATTATTCATAATTTTTTCTGTTTGTGATGGATCTCTGATTTGCGTTTTTGTTTTGTTTAGATCTTCTACGAATCGTTCGATGAAGATTTTGATAGCCGTTGGACTGTATCTGAAAAGGACGAATACAATGGTAAGTAAATTCGAATCGATTTTGTTTTGCGTCTAATTCAAGTAGTTTGATTTTTGTTTTCTTCTTCTTATTAACTGTGTTTTGGATTTATGTTAACTTTGATATATCGATAACTTTTTTTTTTTTTTAAAGAAATCAGTTTATGCTGCTGCATGAAGTATAGTTTTGTTTTTGTTGAAAATTTTCAATTATAGTCAAGGCTGTTAGATTTTAGTAAAACTTAATCTGGATTATTGATTCATGATCACGCTTCGTCGTAAGTTAGATCAAGTTATTCTGAATTATGAATTATGAATTTCATGCGATTGTAAAAGCAAACTAATTGCTATTTTGGTCATGTATTTTGTATTTTATGCATAACTTAATTAATTACGTCTAAATTATCTAAAATTTGGTGGTGGTATGCAATACATAAACTTACAAGTGATCATATAGCATACATGTGTATAATACTGCAGGCTAGATTTGGAATCCACTTGATTTCCTTTACAAATTTCAGGGATCCTATTATAAAAACCAATAGGAATATTTTTTTAAATATATTAATGATTTTTGTGGCAATGTTGAAGGGTTGTTGTGTTAGCAATATGCTACGGAATAATAATGAAAGTAAGCAAGAAAGCATAGGGAATTATTTGTCAAATCTATTATTAATGAAATTAAATAGAAACTAAGGCTATATAGTATTTTATCCAACCTCGCTTTCATTTTATTTCTGTTATTTATTCTGGGGTGCATATCTCATATCTGATTCTTAAGACTGAAGCTGTGAAGTATAGTTCAGTTTATTTTGCAAGTTCAATAAATTTTGAAGGTTTAAATCCAACGCGTATCACTCTATTCAAACCCGAATCTGTTTCGCATCAATTGATTTTGATATGTATAGTCTATCCAACAAATTTTGATGTATATTTTGATTTTTGTTTTGGGTATCAGGTGTCTGGAAGCATTCTAAGAGTGAGGGGCACGATGATTTTGGGCTTCTTGTTAGTGAACCAGCAAGGAAGTACGCCATAGTTAAAGAACTCGACGAACCTGTCATTCTTAAGGATGGATCAGTTGTTCTTCAGTTTGAGACTCGCCTTCAGAATGGCCTTGAATGTGGTGGTGCATATATTAAATATCTTCAACCCCAGGCGAGTGGTTGGAAACCCAAGGGATTTGACAATGAATCTCCATATTCTGTCATGTTTGGTCCAGACAGGTGTGGGGCAACAAACAAGGTGCACTTCATCTTCAGGCATAAGAATCCAAAGACCGGAAAGTATGTTGAACACCATCTCAAGTTCCCTCCTTCTGTCCCATCTGACAAACTATCTCATGTGTACACTGCCATTCTAAAGCCTGATAATGAGGTGAGAATTCTGGTTGACGGCGAGGAGAAGAAAAAGGCTAACTTCCTATCCGAGGAGGATTTTGAGCCTTCTCTTATCCCTTCCAAGACAATCCCTGATCCTGATGATAACAAACCAGAAGACTGGGACGAGAGAGCCAAGATTCCTGACCCAGAAGCTGTAAAGCCAGAGGACTGGGATGAGGATGCACCCATGGAAATTATTGATGAAGAAGCGGAGAAACCTGAAGGATGGTTAGATGACGAGCCAGAGGAAATAGATGACCCAGAGGCAACAAAACCTGAGGATTGGGATGATGAGGAGGATGGTGAATGGGAAGCTCCCAAAATTGAAAATCCAAAGTGTGAAACAGCCCCTGGTTGTGGTGAGTGGAAGAGGCCAACAAAGAGGAACCCAGCTTATAAGGGAAAATGGAGTGCCCCCTTCATTGATAACCCAGCTTATAAGGGCATATGGAAGCCTCAGGAGATTCCAAACCCAGAGTACTTTGAACTTGAGAAACCTGACTTTGAGCCTATTGCTGCTATTGGTATTGAAATATGGACAATGCAGGATGGCATTCTATTTGATAATATTCTTATAGCTAAGGATGATAAGATTGCAGAATCCTATCGTGAAACTACATGGAAACCCAAGTTCAACATTGAGAAAGAGAAACAAAAGGCTGAAGAGGAGGCAGCAGCTGAGTCAGAGGGTCTTGCTGGCTACCAGGTAAAGAAAATCCTTGCATTTACTCTATCTTCTCTCTTAAATTTATAAGCCTTCCTTTTCTTTCTTATGCATGATGTTAATTTTTTTACCTTATAGAAGAAGGCATTTGACCTCTTGTACAAGATCGCAGACATTCCCTTCCTAAGTGGCCAGAAAGATAAGATTATTGTAAGTATTAAAGCTTCAAATAATAAGTTTACATTTTCCTCCTCTTTTGGTATCCATTCACTTACTGGATGGATTATGACTTATACTTTATGCTTCTCTGCAGGAAATCATTGAAAAGGGGGAGAAGCAACCAAATCTGACTATTGGAATTCTTGCATCCGTTGTGGTTGTTTTCGTGACAATTTTCTTTAGGCTCATATTCGGCGGGAAGAAACCTGTAAGTAGTGAAAAAAATTTCATGCTCATTCATATTAATTTCGTGGGGGTATTTTTCATTCACATTCATGCTCATAACCAAGTCTCTTCTTCTGCAGGCTAAGGTGGAGGCGAAGGTAGAGAAGAAGACCAACACAGAACGCACAGAAACTTCCCAAGCTGGTGGAGAGAATGAAGACAACAAAGAAAAGGAAGAAACAGCCAATGCTCCACGTAGGAGGCCAAAGCGTGACAATTGAAATGATTGAAACATATAGTGGCTGCCCATTAAGCATCATCATGAGTGGTTAATTTTGGGGGGCTTAGTTGGATTTTAGGTGCACTTCGTTTTCATTTTTCCTTTTACCTTTTTCGAAAGATTATATACTTAAGGAGTATATTTTCTCCTTTTGGATACTCTGAGTGTTTGACCTAATTGTAGTTGTACAATTATTTTTTGTCCTCTTTTTTCTAGTAATGAATTATGTTTTTCACATAGCCAAATACGGGCCTGTCTCTAGCTACTGTGTTTCTTGCTTTTCTTATTCCTAATGTTCCCAAATATACCTATCTCTTTCCTCTTAGCCTATGTTTTCTTCCTTGTGGATTTTAGTTTGGCAAATGGAAAAAATGCATATTCTGGTCAAATATAGTGCGCAATGGAATAGTGATGATTTTATATAATAATCATCATATCAAGTAGAATTGTAGAAGTTTGGTGTTGAAAGTTAAATTTCTCCCTAAAACAAATAAGTTAAATTCATGTAAAAATGAGTAGCTTAAAAAAGAGAAATTTTGCATGGTCTTGCCTTTAACACATCATCTTTAAGTCCATCCAATCAAATAATTTTAATTAATTAATTTAATACTAAAATAAGAAGAAAAGAAATCGCCTCATGTGCTAAGTTGCTAACCCACGATGAATTCTCGGTGGAGTTAGTCTCTCTCGTCCATTTCTTACTTAAATGCAACCTTTCACTGCGGTTTAATGGTGCAAGCCCCGAATCATATCTTCAAAACTATGTGTATTGAAGACACTTCACATTATATATGCTTGTAAATGTTTATCGTAATTTGGCTAATCTCTTTTGGTTCAAATTTTAGTCTGTCAAAAAGACATATTCATATTTAAAATGTAACTATATATCTTAGTTTGTTTGGGTTGGATTCAAGTAAGATTAATTCGTTTTGAACATAAACTTCTGACGATGTAATTGGTTAAAGTGCAAGCAATTCAAGTCCCTTATGTATTATGCCCTGTGTAAAAATGCATCCAAAAAGGGCCAACTTCTAAAAGCAAATGAAGTTATATACTGATTTTTATTTTTTTTTGCAAGGCAAGATGAATGCATTAAATTATAAAATCCAATCACAAGGTGTGTAAAGATGAAAATATTACAAGATAAAGTTCAAAGATAGTATAGAGGCACGATGGAATGAGAGAGAAGAAAACTGTCTTCTAATTTTAATAGATCGTGTTGTATTTTCCCCATAAAACCTATTTAATTTTTATTTTATTTTATTAATTAATTAATTGAAATTATTTGATTGGATGGGCTCAAGAATGACATGTTAAGGGCAAGACCATGCAAAAATTTCTCTTTAAAAAAAAAGTCAAAAACGAGTAATAGTACAAATTTTACACTATTTGTAAATATTTTTCAATTACTTGATGTTCTTCCGGTTATTTCACAATTTAATTGATTTTTAAGAAAAAGTATAAGTTAAATTTATCTCTAAAGAAAAAAGAAATTAAATTTATGTAAAAAATGAGTAATAGTTTTTAGATCCAAAAAAGAAATTTAGTTATTAATATTTTTTAATTTCATATCGAATTATTTTTTTTACTATTTTGTTGATATCTATAATTTATTAGATTTAAATTTTTTATATTTTATAAAGATAAATCAGTAATTTATTTACTTCATGGTCTTGTTGGTTTCTAATCTATCTTAAATTCTTGTTAAATTTTTTCACTAAAAGACAGGTTATGATAAGTTTCAGAATAATTTTAACGTGATGTTTCATTGATATTGTAAAACGTCTTAAAATTGATATAAATTTTTTATGCCAAATAACTTATTCGGGATGGAGGGACTATCTTTTTATTTTATGTTGTTTATATTCTAAACTCGGGAGAACTAATTAATTTGTATGTAAGTGGTCATTTGTTTTAGTACATATTAAATTAAACTTTTCCCTTAAAAAAATTAAACTTTTTTACAATTAAAATTAAACTTTTTAAGATGACTGTTTTATTTTTATGATTTGACAAAAAAATGACTTTATTTTAGAAAGCTTAACATGTGTTACCACCTCTATCCTTTTTCTAATAATTTTTTGAGGCAATAAATCTTTTGTTTTATACATTGAGAAAACACAATCACAGAAGAAGCTCAGATGGAAAATATAAACAAACTACAGATAAAACTATATCTCAAAATGGAAAATAATTGTATAACAACATTTTTTTATTCCAATCTCAGTAAAAACAAAAGGTTAGGGCCTGTTTTAATTGACTTATTTGGACTTAATTTGTTTACTTTGTGTATAAATATTACTCAAATGTCTTTTTGATACTCTACTTTTTTATTTTTCTTAAGCCAAAAAAAAAAAATTAAATAAAAAATAAAGAGATACAAAGACCGGAGGGACATTAGACATGACACAGGTACAACCCAAAGCGGATAAACATCATGATAAATCAAACCAATTGGAACAAATCAAACACATTGGAACGACCATAAACTATCCTAACAAAAATTCATTCATCATGGATGCAACACAACGAACCCGTAAAGCAACGCGAAACAAAGTTAAAAAAAAAAATGATGAATGAATGAAGATATATTCCGCATTAGCTTTAATTCTTTATCACAATTTGGTTTCTTTTCATTGTGTGACTAAGTCACTTAGTTTCGGCTATTAATTTTTTGGCAAAATGACATAAAATGACATTGGAGTCTTTTATCTTATTTAGTTGTAACAAATCAATCTTTTTTTTTGTTTAAGTCCTTTATCTATCAAAATGTACACAGTTTAATCCTTTTTTTTTACAATTTAGTCCTTTAGGCAAAATAGTTCTTTCAACAATATTTTAATTAAAAATGTAGAAAAGGACACTACTAAAAAAACAAAAATTAGTGAGGGAAATTTAGAGAGGAAAAACATGAAATCCCTCTCTAATTTCCTCACTAAATTTTGCGACCAAGGAATTTGTGAGGGATTTTATTTTTTCCGTCACTAATTTCCCTCTCTAATTTTGCTTTTCCTAGCGGTGTAAAATGTGTATATTTTGATACATAAAGGACTTAAGAGGAAAAAAAAATACTAATGTGTTACAATTAAATAAGATAAAAGATACCTAGTATAATTTTGTCGGTAACTCATGTAAATTTTAAGCAATGATTTTTTATGAAATTTTGATTTTGATTAAAATTATATGTACACATGTTTGTGACTTTTAAATATTAACAAATTATGCTTATATTTTATCAACAATATAACAAATATAATAAAAATTCTTATCATTTTCAATAACACAAACAATATAACATTCTTAAATGCAAGTTTGTTGAAGGATATAACTTTTTTTTGAATGACTTAAGGATATAACTTAAACAATGAACAATTCAGCCTATAAAAAAATCATGTATTCTCTTTATATATTGTTATAGATTTATAGATGTAAAAGCAAATTTGTTTAAGGGTATAACTTGAATAATAAAAATTCAGCCCAAAAAATCATGTATTCTCTTTATGTTGTTTTAGATTATAGATATATTATTATAGATTTATAAATGTTTGTAACTTTTAAATAGTAACAAACTATGTTTACCTTTTATCAATAATGTAACAAATATATTAAAAAGTTTACTTTTTTCAATAACACCAACAATATAACATTCTTAAAATCAAATTTGTTTAAAGGTATACCTAGATTAATGAAAAAAAACATGTATTTTCTTTATATATTGTTATAGATAAGTAAAATAATGATTCAATTACTTGATCCACCATATTAATCCATTGTTCTCTACTCAACAAATTATTTTAATATTTAACGAGATAGTAAACTAAGTTGATCAATCTCAACAAAAATACATTTGATAAACATATAAGGGTTAAACATAAAAAAAAAAAAAAAAACATGTTACTTTCTTTTTTAAAGAAGTTAAACTAACTCATCAAAATTGACACCGAAGATAATCGAATCTGAGAACTTAAAAGAAACACACTCCAAGGTCATAGGTTAATACCACTAGATGTTAAACATACAAAACAAAACATATTACTAAACCAACAGATTACAAATTCAACATATCCTATCTTTAAAAAGGTAGTTTATAAGGAGATTAACATAAACCATAAAAACTGAGATGAAAATATGCTAAACCATTTTGTTTTTTTACATGTGGTACTTATACCCTACCCCACTCCTCAAATGAGCCAAGCATAAGACTAAAAGGTACATTGACCAAAATACCAAATGTGCTATTTCCTAAAATATCTGCATAGGTCACCAGGCAGCATGGGGCCACACCTTGTCCTTCAAGGCTTCAACAAACATCTTTCAAAGCTCAACGCTCGCCACCGGACAGTTAACTAGGGCAAACTAACATCTTTTGAACTGCCAGACACAACACTTTGAAACACTTCTCTAACCTTGAACCTTAATAAACTGAAACATGCACACTAACAAACACGTGCAATTTAACAACAAATGACACATAGGAGTGCCTATAGGGCAGTTAACAAGGTAACATTATCCCCGTTAATTAAGCTTAAAAGATAACGTGTGTTTAGTTCAGCTTTGAATAGAATTGATTTATGTTTGGATACAATAATGCAGAATTGATTAAACAAACTGAATGTTGTTTGGATAGTTTTTTTTTATCAAAATTGATTTTGAAATGTATAATTACTAAAATAGACATTGCTAAATTCAAGTAAATGTGCATAGTTGAATGTATATGTAGATCAATACTAAATGTAGATATATTATTTAATTTAAATAAATAAATTGTTTATATATTAATTTAAAGCATAATAAATACGATTATTAAACTAATTTTTTTGCAAAATATTTGTTCATATATTATATATATTTAAGTTAAATAATACTAGAACTAGTTGCAAAAAAAGATAAAATATAGCGTAAAAGAAAGGTAAAAGAAAAACACGGTAAATTTGAATGGGGACATCGTAAAGGAAAATCCAAAACTTGGTAACTTATGACCATAAACATTTTTTAGGGGGCTAGTTTGGTTGGTTAAGTTTTCTTATTAAATTTGGTTCATCAAATTAATAACAAAGCAAAAAGAAGGAGAATTGTTAAAGGGCAATAAAGAAAATAATAGGTTGTAATAATTAAAATATTAAATTTAATGTAGAATTGATTCTAGGAATGCCAAAAGCTAGGATTTGTAGCTTTATGGATAATTGTTTTTGGAGGATAAAAACAATTCTTAAAAGGCAAACCAAACACCATTGAAAACTCAAATTTTCACTTTTGAGGATTGTAAAAGCACTTCTTGATGCTGTAAAGCCAAAACAAACAGGCTCTACATAGATTTTACATATAATAATTATCACAATTCTAAAAGAATTGCCTATGAACTGTTTGTGGTATGAGTAACATTTCAATTTTTATTATTAATAAGAAAAACTTAATTTTTATTAGAATGAAAAAAATGTACTATTTAGATCATGAAAATAAACATTTATAATATTTTTTTATGGGGCTTACTACAATAGACCCACTCATTTTCATGCAGGTCCATTTTAGCAAGCAGCACCTTTTGATTTGGACCAAAAACCCAATTTTAATTTTTTTGAAAGTATACAAACTGAAGGATAAAGCTGTAATTGACCTTCAATCATTAATTGTTTTTTTTATTTCCTATTTTTTCTTCGTCTCTCTCCTTCATTCTCTCTAGTCTCTTTCTCTCTCTCTTAATTTCTTATAAGTCTCTCTCCGTCAATTTTTTTCTTTCATTCTTCTTCCATTTTCTCTGAAAAAGTGATTATTCCAATTCACATCTAAAGCTTTCATCGTTGATCAGAGAGCTTTTCTCCGACTCCGAACTCGTAGTCATCGAAGGAACGGAGATTTGATTTCCCCGCCAAACCCTGACTCTGAAGACCACTGGAAGGATTTGGATTTGTTGTTAGTTATGTGGTTCGATTTGTTGATCTTAAAAAGGGAAAAGGAGAGAATTGATATATTGTGTTGTTTGATTTGTCCTGAGTTTCATTGAATTACGTTTTTCTTTCAATTTCAAAGGCCATTATTATGTTGTTTTTGTATTGTTAATTGAAAGAATAATTTACCATTGTTGTGCATCAGAAAATTAAGAGTGCAAAAAATTATGATTTAAATTCATAGACTATCATATTTGTTGGTAAATTGAAACAAAATGGAAGAAGAGTGGAAAATTATGTGAAAAAAGAATCGAATGAGAGAGAGAATGAAGGAGAGAGACAAAGAAAAAAAAAAGAAATAACAAAAAATTAATGATTAAAGGTTAATTACAGTTTTATCCTTCAATTTTTATACTTTTAAAAAAACAAAAATTGGGTTTTTGGTCCAAATAAAAAAAATAGGGGTTTGCTACAATAGACCCACTCATTTTCATGAAGGTTTATTTTAGCAAACAACACCTTTTGATTTGGACCAAAAACTCAATTTTTGTTTTTTTGAAAGTATAAAAAATGAAGGATAAAACTGTAATTAACCTTCAATCATTATTTTTTTTTTATTTCCTATTTTTTCTTTGTCTCTCTCCTTCATTCTCTCTCTCTTTCGATTCTCTTTTTCACATCATTTTCCATTCTTCTTCCATTTTGTTTCAATTTACCAACAAATATGATAGTCTATGAATTTAAATCATAATCTTTTGCACTCTTAATTTTCTGATGGACAACAATGGTAAATTACTCTTTCAATTAACAATACAAAAATAACATAATCAATGGCCTTTGAAATTGAAAAAAAAACGTAATTCAATGAAACTCAGAACAAATCAAACAACACAGTATATCAATTTTCTCCTTTTCCATTTTTAAGATCAACAAATCGAACCACATAACTAACAACAAATCCAAATCCTTCCAGTGATCTTGAGAGTCAGGGTTTGGCGAGGAAATCGAATCTTCGTTCCTTCGATGACTACGAGTTCGGAGTCAGAGAAAAGCTCTCTGATCAACGATGAAAGCTTTAGACGTGAATTGGAATAATCACTTTTTCAGAGAAAATGGAAGAAGAATGAAAGAAGAAAAAAACTGACGGAGAGAGATGATAAGTGCTCAAAAGTAACATATTTTATGTGTTAAACTAGGCATTTTAGTGACTTATTCTGCAAGTTATCTAAGGAAAAGCTACCAAATTGTGTTCTTTTACCATTTATACTTTACATGCCTGATTCCCTCCCTTTTATGCAGGAAACGACAGGCAAGGGACAAGAAAGAAGCTGATGAACAAAAGTCAGTACGCTTAAGCGTCCTCAGCACGTTTAAGCGTACACAATGTCGAGAGCAACTTCATGTACGCCATTGGTACGCTATCAGCACGCTTCCCAGATTTAGAGAGCACGCTTAAGTGTCCTCTCGTACGCTTAAGCATGCGAGTTCCAATAGCCAAACTTCCTGTACGCTTTCAGCACGCTTTTGGTACGCTTATCCAAGATTTAATTGGTACGCTTAAGCGACCGTTGTACGCGTAAGCGTACACAATGTCGAGAGCTCAGATCTGTACGCTAATTGCACGCTTCCCGCACGCTCAAGCGAACTTCATCAGGATGTAAGTGGATAAGGCACACACGGCTGTTCCCAATTGGCCAACAGAAGATTTCCTGGAGGCATGCTTAAGCGACGCCTGTACGCTTAAGCGTGCAGGCACAAATTCTGCCCAACTTAAAGAGTTTTTCTTCTCTTTCTCACCATATTATCATTTTTGTAATACATTTTTTGGTTTTTAGAGAGAATAGGGCATTTTCTAGAGAGAGAAACACAAAGCAAGGTAGTTAGGAGTGGATTCAACCCAAGATTTGTTGAGACATCATGGATCTAGGCATTGAATCTTCATCTTTTCTTCATCCTTTGCAAAGCTATCATAGACATATGTAGCTACATTTACCCTTGTGGGTTTTAAGGTATTCAAACAAGCTATTATGTAATTTCTTGATCTTTTAATATATGGTTCTATCTTATTTATTCAATATTGTTGTTATTCTTGTATTTAATGCTTTATTGAGATTCAAAATGATATTGACAAATACTTTTGGATTTAAGAAATAGAATAACAATCT
>Ga0315915_1001780_pt1 | contig 26559 bp, 12 predicted proteins | sample MpolbnodulesMG_FD_207738 | JGI IMG/M metagenome (GOLD analysis project Ga0315915, IMG submission 207738) | Medicago polymorpha root nodule microbial communities from Los Angeles, California, United States - branched nodules | ecosystem: Host-associated > Plants > Roots > Nodule | place: USA...
TGGAATTTCGAAGTTGGGAAGTTTAGAAAATGAGGGTTCCGTGTTTCTGTTTTGTTGATATATGACTCAAATCACGCTGCGTGCACGTAGCGTGACTTAAGTCACGCAGACTACATAACTAACGTGAGTTAACTCACACATGGATAGTTTCGGAATTACAGTTGGGAGCGAGCAATTTATGTTGGGTAAAGAGCAGAATTCAACAATTTAAGAACCTACGTAATAATTAAACATTTTTTGTGTATGTGGTGACATGGCGTGAAACAATTGGTGCATTTGATATAACAACAGGAGTTCGACCAAAAAAAAGATATAACAACAGAATGAAAATGCAACGCGACCACAAACATTAGTTCCACATCATCCTCATCCACACACGTTTTTGTTCCTTCTCCAAACACTAATATCTAAATTAACTCAAATTGTCTTAACACTCAACTTTCTTTCAGTTTCACTTCGCGATGGCCGCCATCATCGAATCCATCGCCGTCGTCCCTCGCACTTCTGCCGCCATCACCCCCGTCGCTGCTCTCCGGAGTTCTCCCAAGTTCCCCCGTTACGTGGGCCTCAGACCCAACCCCAAGCCCAGGCCCATTTTCTCCACTCACTCCACTGCTTCAAGAATTGCTAGCCGCAATTCACGCGTAGTGTGTGAGGCTCAGGATACCGCTGTTGACGGTCAGTTTTCATTTTCGCTTGTTCGTAATTTTTTTACTTTTGTTGGAACCAAATTCGATAGTTACTCTAAAATTAGATAGTTAGCATGCAATGCAACTTTATATATATTATTTTGACTTTTGTTTTTAGAGATGTTTTGGAAAATATAAACATGATATATAATGATTTAAAGATTAAATACCCTAAATCTTTCCTTGATCAATTTGGTCAATTTGTTATTTTGAATCACTTAACAAAGTTTGCATGTTGGCTATCTCAAACATGCAAATGTCACATAAGGAAATCCACACAGAAGTAAAGTTGGGGAGGATGTGAATTGAACACTGATGTTTAGAGTTGGGTACAATTTGTATCAGTGGATTGAGGCTTCATAAAATGTACTTTGCATATTTAAAAAAATTATCAAACTGAAGTATTTTACTCTTGTCCAAATTCATGAAGTTGTTTCCTTACATTGAGACCTCTTTATTTTCATTGCAATAGCTTGACAATGGTGTCAGCAGTGGTTTTGGCAGAAGCTGTTTGCTGTCAAAATCCACCCACCTTTACTTTACAGTTCTTTGAACTGCTCGAGAATCTCAGTAAGCATCGCCTCCAGAACTTCCTAATTCCTCTAGGAAAAAGATCTAGAGAATATAAATCCTTGCAAAACAAACAAAGAATAACTTTATTGTTGACACAAGTTCTTGAAATTCCAATTAGTATCTCAACATGCTTCCATCCATAGTAGTCATTAGTCAAGTTACGGTTTTAGAATATTGATAATGCTAGAGATTGGATTGATGCAATTATTGAAGATATGGTTAGCTGGTTATTAGGAGTATTAGTTAGTAGCTAGTGGATGCCTATAAATAGGCTTTGATCCATGGATATTACAATATAGTGAGAATAAACTAGAGTTAGATGAAGTAAACTAGGGTTAGTTGGTTGGTTAGTTAGTTAGGAGTTAGTTAAACTAACTCACCCCTATAAAGTGAAAATAAACTAGAGTTAGATAAGTAAACTAGGGTTAGTTGGTTGGTTAATTAGTTAGGAGTTAGTTAGACTAACTCACCCCTATAAATAACTCTCACCATTGTACTCTCTCATATCTTTTATTCATTTCTATCTTTGTGATGACTCCTAGAGAGAATTACACAATCTATCTTTCCATTGCATTTGATCTAGAACCATGGAATCCTCTGATTACTATTAATGGATGATGGATGCCATGTTTCTCATCAACAATTGTCAAAAGTCAAAACAATTTTGAGTATTTACTCATTATATAATTCAACCATTATAACTAATTTGTGATCACCTGATTGATATATCCTTTTAACTTTAAAGCCAATTTGGGAGAGTATGAACTCATCTTGGATTAATGTGAAATTCATGATGCAAGCTTTCAATCTAACAATGGACTAAAAATTCATCTTATAGAAAGGATTTGTTGGCGTAAGGTTGTTTTTGATTTGCATTTGTATTGATAGTTACAATCTTGATAACCTCAACATGGAGTTGATTGATACATTGATGTATTGCATTTGGGAAATCCATTTTCAATGTTGTGTTTATCGAAGAAGTTTCAATAACATTGGTTTTTGTTGTTGTGATGTGATTCATTTGCAATGACATGCTCTTGACATGCCCATGATCCATAACTTTTGTGTATTTGATTTTCCTTGCATTGATTGAATGAACTTAATAGTCTTTGAATTCAATAACAATACAGTGACATGCTCTTGACATTCCCATTACCCATATCTTACCGCTGACTGAAGTCCAGTGTACTTCTTTTTGAGGTATTGTCCGCTTAGAGTTTTGTGTTTAGTTGGAAGATGTCCAGAACACTTTCCATATATATACACTTGTGTAGTTTTCTTAAAAAAAGAAAAATCATTGTGATGTGACATTATATTAAAATATGATTGGGCTTCCCATTTGTAACCCTCAAACAGATGATAGGACATCTATGTCACTGATTGATGTTAAACTAGGTATTTTCTATTTGCTTGTTTGTGCAATTTTATATGATTTGCATGTTCTTCATTTCAGCATTATTCATGATTGGTAGTATCAAACTCAGATGGATCCAAATGTTAATTTTCTACAAACAAGAGAATTATTGCTTGTTTGATAGACATATACTAATTGGAATTTGAATAATTTTTATAACAATTTATTGCAGTGCCTTCTATCACCGATGCAAATTGGCAATCACTTGTAATCGAATCTGAATCTCCAGTTTTGGTTGAATTCTGGGCTCCATGGTGTGGTCCCTGCAGAATGATCACCCCTATAATTGATGAACTAGCAATACAATATACTGGAAAACTCAAGTGTTACAAACTCAATACCGATGAGAGTCCTTCAACTGCTACCCGGTATGGAATTCGAAGTATCCCGACAGTTATGATCTTCAAAGATGGTGAGAAAAAAGACACAGTTATTGGAGCTGTGCCCAAGTCAACACTGACATCCAGCATAGAAAAATTCTTATAAGTGGTAATGTAATGAATGCGTTAACTTCCTAGAAATAAAGAGCTATGTTTTTCCTTTTAGTTGTTTCTTTTCCAAGCCCATGTATCGTGTTTCCATAAATTTGCTTACTTAAAAGACTCAATCATGCTCCTGTATAGTTTTTATCAGATGCAACATTATTTTGTGTTTTTAGATTAATCTAGTTACGGATGTGTTAAAGTAGATTTGCTTTTAAATTCCAGAACATGTTAAATTTCCTTAATCTGCATCTGACTGTGACAGTGTCTCATTTTGATGTGTCATGTTAATAGTTCTCAAAATAAAATACACACAAAATGGAGAAATCATGTATTAACCACAATTGGCTGTAAATCCTTTCTAGAGGTGAATCATATTAATTCCAAAGACTATAGATTCTTTCAATGGGTGGTGCATAGCCATGTGTTTATTTAATCAAAATTTCTTGTGCTGAGCATCAGTGCCAATTGGGGTATTTATTGTCTTGTTTCATCTTCTCAATTGTTTTTTTTATTAGTGATTTTTTTGTGTGGATTTAATTTAATGATGAGTCTATTTATCTTTGACCTTAAGAGGCAACCTTTTGCTTAGAGGTTACATGCCGACTAAAGATCAAGTACACCATAAGAAAGGGAAAAAAAAAAAAAAAATTGTTTATGCTAGAAAAATAAATGTGTGATTAGTCCCTACACTTTGATCATTTTTTAGTATTGGTCCCTGCACTTTTTTTTTGTTTGGTTTAAGTCCTTGCACTTTGTAAAAAAATTGTTATTGGTTCCTCCGTTAGTTGACTGTTAAAAAAAAATCCCAAAACTAACGGAGTGCCACGTGGTCCAATTATTTTGTGCACGTGACAAAATTTAAAAATTTAAAAATTTCGAATAAAATAATTGTTTTTAATTAGTATTATTATTATTAATTCTTTTATTTGAAGAACACACCAAGTTCGTTTGCAGAATCTGCATAGAAACTAAAAGAAAGAAGGACGTTTTCTACATCAGCGGTTGCTCTCATTCATATTGCTCTGATTGCATACCAAATTACAACGATTCCAAGCTTCAAGATAACATCATCAACGTTCGGTGTTTTATTATTTATTTTTTTGAGGAAACGGTGTTCTATTATTTGTGCAGAGCTTTTTGAACGATGGTGTAAGCGTTGTGCGAGGCTTTGTTTGTTTCGGAGAAATTCTATTGTCCCTTTACAGATTGTTCTGCTCTTTTGATACGGAAATGTGGCAATTACAAATTCAGAATGTTGTCATAGTAATACGATGTTTTGTGCACACTAAGATTCCATGGCATGAATGGATTGAATGCTCTGAGTAAATATTAATATTATTACTAATTAAAAACAATTATTTTATTTTAAAATTTTGTCTTGTAGTGTGCCACGTGACACAAAATAATTGGGCCACGTGGCATTCCGTTAGTTTTGGGAGTTTTTTTTTAACAGTTAATTAACAGAGGGACCAATAACAATTTTTTTACAAAGTGCAGGGACCTAAACCAAAAAAAATAAAATGCAGGGACCAATTCCAAAAAATGGTCAAAGTGTAAGGACTAATCACACATTTAAACCCTTCTTCAAAACAAGTGGCCTGACTTATCCCAAGAACATGTTGAGATCCTCTTCAATACCAAATTTGAACTATTTTCAGAGGTGATAGACAAAATATAACTTAATTTGATTATATTGGATACTCTTTTCAGCAAACAATCGTCTTGGTCGTTAAATATGCGAGACATTGTCAATGTAGTCTTAGAATGTTAGGTAATCAATTTAGTCCTCAAATATGTTTTTGCTGTCAATTTAGTACATAAATATGTTTTTTCGGTAGTCAAATTTAGTCCTCAAATATGTTATTCGTTGGTCAACTTAGTACATAAAATACTAACATAAGAGGCATTTCGGATATGTTTGCAATTTTGATACATTTAGAATTACAGTGACATTACCTCGCATTTAGGGACTGAAATGGCTGGTTGCTAATACTCTTTCATTATAACTATTAACTACTGACTAGCAATAATGGAAGACTGTAAACTGTTGTGGAGAAATTTCCATTTCAAGTTGCTCCTATTGCATTCTTTAGTACTCAGTCTTTTGTGAGCTTCTCATCAGAAGAAAACAATGGTATCGTAAAACTTGTCATTACAATTATTTTGAAGAAACAACAGTGCTTCAAAATTTGGAAACTGTTCTCAATTTTATCAAAAAAACAATCAAAATTCTAAGGTTTTTTAGTTGCAGGATTTGTTCTATTGCGGTGATCAGAAGGGAGTAGTAACACAAATCCAAAGGATAAATGTAATACAGAGACTTATAAGTAATATCCTATGATAGGATGAGGAAATTGTAACATAGTCCAAATGGCAACAAAACAACTTGTAAAATTCCTTTTGAAACTCATGAGTGGACTAACCATGGAGGCATGGACATTTCACAAATGCACAATATCCTCCTTCCCTTTTCTCTCTTCTTGTGCTCACATTATAATATTAATTTGTAATGTAAAGTTGTGGAATCTAGTGTACACCATTCGATCACTATTATAAGTTAAAATCGGTATTTTAAATTTATTCATTAACCGATGTATGTAATCAATTATAAAGATCATATACATTATTAATTAAATTAATTTAAAATGTATATTTTTACTTATAAATGTGAGAAGGATATACATTTTCGTTATTTAAGTAGAAAATGAATGGGTTGCTTTAAAATAAGGGTCAATGGCACAAGTTAGCAATAGCATTTCCATTAAAATAATGTGTCACATGACTTACAAAATAACCATTTATATATATCACCATTGAATATGCTCCTAAGGTTTCATGGTCGGCATGATTGTTAAAACAATGATAAATGCATATGATGTTCTAGATGGTGCACGCTTAATTCGTGGTCTCCAAGATATATTTTATTTATAAGAAAGTATTAAAATAAATATATATTTTTGAAGCATAAAATTAACTTTATTTGTGGCTGAATTAAATATATACATTGGTGGCACCACCAAATTTCCAACTCAAAAAATCTTTTTCATCTTCTTCCACAATTTACTCTCCTCCATTGCTTGCTTCTTAACCCAATTTTCTACTCCTTTTGTTTTTTTCTTTTCATTTTCTCTTCCTTTCAAGCTAGTTTTATTTTCATCACCATCTTAATTTGCATATTTGCAAAGGTATGCTTTTTATTTCATTTTTGTTATTAATTGGTTTGTGGTTTTTCTGTTGTGATGCATAATAAGAGTTTTTCTTCTTTATTTTGGGATCAAAATTTCAATTTTTCAAATGGGTATTGGGTTTTATTTCTCTAAAATGATTTGCATGCATTGGATTTTCATCTGAGGTGACAATTCTGTATTAATATTTTTTTAAGGGCTAAATCTGTATTAGCTGTTATTGAATTTTTGTTTCTGGATTTGAAAACTGGAATTAGCAATGAATAATTGTGAAATGAAAACATTATGCGTTGACAATCTTTCTTAATTCATTGGTTCCTTTCAAATTCTCAGCTAAATTTGTTGATAAATGACTAGTTATGTTATTCTGTTTGTGAAGTTGATCAATAAACAAAGAGATTTGATATGTGGATTCCTGTGATGAAATGTTTGTTATAAACTATTTTGTGATGTGGAATAATTTTTAGGACTTTTTGTACATAAAAATTGTCATTTTGTAAGAAATTAACCTTGTAAATCTGTTCTTACATTGCCCGAATATGTTTATATGATGTGATTTAAGTTTTTGGGGTGTTTGGATTTAGGACTTATTTTTCTTTTCTTAGCTATAAAATGTTTCTAGAAAATGCATAAGTGTGATTGCAATTGAAAATTGAAATGTTATAAGATGATCAATTATGTTTTTGAAGGAAGATGATCTATTATGTTATTCTCTTAATTTCTTTTTTTAATCTCAAATATATACCAAAATATAGACGTAGTCCTTCAAACATACCCTTAGAACCTTTTTTTGTTTGTTTTGGCATATATGATTAAATCATTTTGTTTTGTGATCCCTAGTCATTACTTAAATGTAGCATCATAAAAAAGTTCTAGGTTTATTGCTTATATTTGGTTGTTCCCACAGATATTGAAATTGCTTCTCTGATTCTCATTAAGGGGTTAATATATTCCACAATTTCCCTTTAAAAGGAAAATCAATCGAACATTGGTAATTTGTTTTTCGAAGTATAATTGCAATAAAAACTTATGTGAGTTGTAGCTCTTGTTCTCCGAGTACCTGGTCTTATTGTTTCTACGTCTACCTCTTGCTTGTCTGAAATAATTGTAGCTTTCTGACAATTGTGTAGTGTATAACAGGGTATTTTGCTGTAGGAGAAAATTCAATGGAATCTACATGCTTTGGTTCTAATGAGGAAGTCTCACTAAAGCAAAAATGGAAATCCACTACAGAAGATACAACAATCTCTAGTGGTGAAAATAACTGCTTTGATTGCAATATTTGCTTGGAATCAGCAAATGATCCTGTGGTTACACTCTGTGGTCACCTGTATTGCTGGCCATGCATATATAAGTGGCTTAATGTCCAAAGCTCTTCTGTTGAACCGGATATGCAACCGACATGCCCGGTTTGTAAAGCCGTGATCTCCCATACTTCATTAGTCCCACTTTACGGCCGAGGGAAATCTAATTCAGAAACCGAATCCAATAAACTACAGGTTGGTTTAAGTATACCTCATCGACCACCTCCTTATAACTTAAATGCTATGTTAATTTCAAATCGCCCATCAAATCTACGTCACGAGGAGCAACTTCATCCGAACTATTTCCAGTCACAATCGCGACCAATTCATTATCAGCACTACATCCCTCACCTTTATGGAGGTCATAATGCCAATGGATTACCTTATCTTGGTGGTGCTGCTATGACTAGTTTCTTCAATCCTGTGATGGGTTTGTTTGGGGAGATGGTGTCGACAAGGATGTTTGGTGTATCTGATGCAAATTTGTTTGCGTACCCTCATAACGGAAGTACCAGTCCTAGAATGAGAAGGCAGGAAATGCAGATTGACAAGTCTTTGAACAGAGTTTCAATCTTTCTTCTTTGTTGTTTCATTTTATGTCTTCTCTTGTTTTGAAGATGATGTATTTCAGACTGTATGTACAGCCACTTATCTTGTGTAGCCCTGAATATTGATGCCCTTATGGATCTACTACTATAGGTTGTCTGTTTATGTAGATAGTATGTTTTACTATATTTTCTGATAATTATAATATGTGTGTAACTAAATGAAAGTGCATGTTCCTGATTTGAAGAAGCAATTGACATTCAAGACATGGATATTTGCAAGTTTGGAGAGTGAATGGAATTCACTTTTTTTTTTACATCGAAGTGATATTTGGGGTGTTCTTTTCTAGCTTTACGTAACTTTTCCTTGCAAAATACAAAATTCTAGTTCCATTTCACGTCACAAGTTTCACTGGGGTTCGGTTTAGATAATAGACTTGCACACCCCTAGTTGTGACGTGAAAAGAATTGACGTTTCATCGCCAAACTTGAATATCAGTTCCATGGCAAACCCCGGTGTCTTATGACAACATGATGGGAAGCAATTTGTCATCCTATGCTTATTACTCTTAAGAGAAAAAACAAAATGTCGCAAGAGAAAACACAAGTTTCAACATAATTAATTTCTCTAAATATTTTGAAGATATGTTCTCATATTTCTCAATTATTTATAGTTAAGTTGTCAAAATTAAGAGTTTAGACAGACTCATTTGCCTATTTGAAATTAACTCCTATAAGTTTACCTCGTTTTTTTTTTTGTCAAGTAGTTTAGTGATTAGAAATTCACATCTTAAGGTGAATAAATTAAGTGTTCGGGTTTTAACTTCGACCACTACATATATAATGCAATATCCACCAACTTTTTTTTTATCAGGTCTTTTTTATTTATTTTTTAATCAAGGCAATACCCACCAACTGATCAAAGCTTACATGGACAATGAGCTTACCACATAATATAATAACTACATCAATAATTTAAAATATCAGTTCAATTATTAAGGAAAAAACTGTCATGAACAAAATAAATCTAAAAAGAAGAAATTGAATTGGAAATAAATCTAAAAAGAATAAACTTTGGAAGTGTAAACTGAATTTGAAGTGAAAACTGAATTCCTTGTGGGTTTATTTGAGTTACCAAGTTCACTGCGAGTTAAGTAAACTCAATTCAATTTCCACTTTACAACCGAGTTATTTTACAATTTTAACAATCTTGGTTACGAACATATTATTAAGAATTCATGATCTAAGATTACTTTAAATAGATTAATGTTTGATTCATAATTTTAAACACACAATATCTAAAATCTATGTACATCAAACACAATGCTCTTATAAATAGAAATCTCATAATCATTGTTCTATATAAAAAGTAAATTCACCGAGGGGAATGAGTAGCTTTGAACTTCTAATGCTAATACTTAAATAGAGTTAAAATAGACGGACTAAGATCTAACTGAAAATAAAATAAAAAAAATTAAACTTTCTTATTTAAAGACAAATCAGCAATGCCAGCAATAAGATCATCAAGTGATTCATCCTTCATGTCCTTCCGCAAAGAAGAATTCTTTGATAGAGCTTTTTTCAACTCTTTAACAAGTTCACCTTCCTCAGATGGAATGTCCAAATCCCAGACTTTGAAGATACTCTCAGATGCCTGCTCACTCTCATCAGTTGCATAACTCATATCCCAGACTTTGAAGATATTCTCAGATGCCTGATCCATCTCATAAGTTGCAGAATCAGGGTAATCAAATGTTTTGTTCGGTCTCAAGTCTTCATTATAAGTTGGTAAAAAAGGATTTCCTTGAAAAGTTGAAGAAGACAATGTGTTAGTGAATTCAGTGTCTGTGCTTGTTTCTGTAGCCAGGCTTATTAGGCTAACATTATAAGTCGAAGAATGACTTTGTAAGTGCTCTACATCAGAAGTAGAAGATGACTGATTGAGTTGGAAAGTAACATTTGTCTCCACACTACAAGGAATACTTTGATTGCCATCTCCACCATCAACTTTAGAAGATTGAGATTCAGAACTGATAATTTCTAACAAAGCATTCCTCATAGGCATCCAATCACTTTCCGAAATATCAAAATCGTTATTTAAGCATGAATCAACCCATGCAAGATCTTCAGAAGAAAAAATCTCATTCTGCTGAGAAACTGTGGAATTAGGTGTGACACAAGAAGCTAAAACTGCATTATTTGATTGTTCAACATCCATTGCTACAAGAACATAGAGATGCAAATCAGCAAAAAGAATTAACCATCAATTTGTGTGTATCAATTGAATATAATTTAATAACTTGTTTAATGATTATGGCAATCTCAACCAAAACGGCACTTAAAAATATTTGCATGGACAGTCACAACACAACACAAGAGATGTCATCCCAATGACAAGAAAAATATGGTAAAATTGATATTCATATCATACATGTGATGCAAGCATTAATGCAATATGGCTAGGGCCTAGGAAATCCATAGAGCAAACCCCACACCCTTATCAGTGATGCATAAAAGGTTTATGAGAGAAGAAGCAAGGGAAAATGAAATGAAGCTAATTGAGTTCGTCAAGATAGTTACAAATTAAAACTGATTGTAGATTAGGTGTAAAAGGAGAGATGACTAAAGGGGAGACTATTGCAAAATATGGGATTTAATAGGTTGGGAGGATTCAGGCCCCTCAAACAATTATTCTTTTTCTATATTATTCATTCACTCCCCTTTAAACGAATTGCTATTACATAGCAATATAAGTGCTGGTTCAGATATAAAAAGAAGTGTTTTTTGGCATAAAACTATAATATGCTAGTTATTCAATAAACCTAGTTTCGTCCCACCTCTAAGTTCCTCGTTAAGCTTTCTACCCTCTACTTGATAGCCTATGATACCTTCACAACTAAATAAGTATACTAACTAACTAATTAAGAGGCTTACCTAACAATATTCCCCCCTAAACATTCCCCTTGTTCACAAGATGAACGCTTTGTGATGGCTAGCAAAGAGTGGCAGTGCTGTCTAATAGCAGCGCATAGAATTTTTTTAACAAACAGCTATCATGCGACCCCTGATTAACATCACTAATAGAAGGGTAAGAATGCCCTCTATTGTTCAATTAACCTTCTAGGCCCACTTCAAAGACCAACATGGAGGATAAACCGAAATCCATGAGGACATTACAGACACTGGCTAAATCAATTGTGTTGGCAAGGACAATGGCAGCATGTCCTATTTGGCCAATGCGCGCGATGAACCCTTAATCTTACAAAACAATAGAAGTTCATTCAATTACATCGCAGCCACATTTATCCCCACATCAGCTATAATTTTATGTAATTTTTTTTCCCACAATTTCAAGATCAAAACACAATCACGCATAACCGTCACCGCAATTTTAAACATTGATTACCACTGAAAAATACAATTCGTAGCAGAGTATTTCCTTCAATAAAAAAATTTAACAATAAAAAACAAAAACAAAACTTGGGGTTAATGTAATTACATTCAGTTCAATCATCTAATAAAGGGGATAAGTGCATAAAAAATAACCACTAACTAGGGTTTTATAACAACTAATATGATTATGAATCTATAAACAATATATGTTTCGAAAAATGAATGAATACAATCAAAATCAAACATTATTTTACACCAGTAACATGAACAGAACAACGAATTAAGGCATAGATATATAAAACTCCGATTGAAAAATTGAAGGAGAAAACGAGAGAAAGGGAACCAGATGCAAACCTGGATTACACCAACGTTGCGACTAAGAGGAAACAACAATTAACGGGTCGAAATTTATGCAGATACGTTGTGAATTTTAGGAAGGGGAAGATACGTTTCTTTTTTGAAGTGAAAAAGAGATTCGTGATCGAAATTGTTTATAATGAGGTGGGTCGGTGGCTTTTAGATGGTGGTGTGGATAGAAAATATAATGAATGGCCTTTTTCGTCCTTCAATTTGTATTGATTGTCCTTAAATTTTATAAACGTCAATCAATTTCGTCTCTTCGTCAAGTCTCACTGTCAATAATGATAACGTATGATGTTAGTGGTGACGTGAAATGGCAACTCAGGCCACGTATTTAGGACGAAATTGATCGAAAATTATTAATTGTTTTTGGACTTTTCTTTTAAATAAAAGTCATTACAAATTGTTTTTTTGTTGAAGAAAATCATAACAAATTGTTACATTGTCATATCGATCTCTCAATTATTCACTAAAAGTCAAGATTGACCTTGAATTATATTACTCCATATCAAATTAATCACTGAATTATTTAACTTAACTATCAAATCCATACCGTCAAATAAATGTTAAAAACTAAAAGAATATGTTGATCTGTAATTTATTACATTTTCATAATTGAATTGAAGTTTCATCCATATTTAAACGTAATCCATATTTAACGTAGACTCGATGGTCTTCATGAAAAAGTTTCGAAAACTACTTCAAATTCTTGGTTTTCTATATGCTAATTTAAGCGTAATGTTGTATAAACCCTATATGTGTAGTAGAAAATTCTCCAAAGAAATAAAACCACCACCCTTGAGAAACACGTACCAATAAGAATCATTAACACAATTAATTAAGATGAACACAAGGTAAAGTACGGTATCTGTCTAAAATTTGTTCATGGATCATTCCAGCCTTTACCAGCCCATTTCTTTCCAGTGCTCTGATATCAAGCCACATAGTTCTTCTTCAGGAAATGCAACCTTCAATAGAAACTTAAGAGCCTACTATAATATGTACATTAAAGTCTCTAGACATAAACTAAAAGCTAGTTTAGTAACATTCTAAACATAGCAAGACATAGCAAGTTGTATCTTGTATGTAGAAGCTAAGATGAGTCATTGAAGGACCCTGTAATAAAAATTCACACTTTAGAAAGACATAGCAAGTTTTATCTTGTATATAGAATGGATCAAAAAGAAAAGTTCTGAGTCTAGAATTTATCAAAATAAAATTAATTTTCTGATGTCCAATTTGCAAGAAAGTCACTATCCACTTCATAAGAAAATCTCATTGTAAAAATAACAAATGTAGTTTGATCTACAATACTACGGTCAAGAAAAATTTATCAAGATCATGCTCCATAACATGATCATAATTAAAAGAGCAAAGCCATATTTGATACACCTATTAAGCTATGTTAATTTTGAAAAGGTATACTCAACAGGCACCAAGTCTTGATATGTAGCATGCTCAAATAATAGGTTTTATGAAGTTCACATTCAAAATAATGGCCTCATAAGTTCATAACAATAAAGGTTAAACTAAAAGTTTATATGTTTGACTACGTCCCTGTTTTATTTTTAAAAAAAAGTTGAGAAATACTGTTTTTTTTTAAAATCGTTCTAGCAAAGCATGACTTACAAATAAAAAATCAATCAAATCACTTCATGTCAAATACTTCAAAAATAAGTTATTTCTTGATTATAGTTAATGGAGGAAAACCATATTTGAACACCATAGAAAGCTCTTTCTTGATTCCCTACGGTTAAGAGAGAGAGAGTAAAATAAAAAGTCACGTACAACAATGATAAATGACAATAATCTACATTTGTTTAAAAAAATCATAATAATCTACATTTTTGAGCTAGGGAAATAAATAGCCTTGGTTATTGAAACAGAAGTCTTTTTTGAGGAGTTAGGATGCATTACTTGTGATTCACACTTTCTTTCATTTTCTCTGTCCTTTCAATTGGTTCTTCACAATTCTAATCGGATACATATTCCAACCTGAAGAAATATTTGAAATAATTAGGTTAGATGAAAATATGGCCAATAAAAGGGACAAAAAATCAAGAATTGTGTTTTTCATAGCTGACGTGCAGAATTGACACTAATAGAAACTCAATATTTGGTCATTTCATAAAGTAAAAATATTAAAGTAAATAATCAATATAAAAGTTAAGATGTAAAGAATGAAATATCCATTAGCTCAAACCACAACCATAGCCTAAAAATTCCATTAAGTCTAAACACAAACTCTAGGAAAGTAGATATGAAAATACAAACCAAATCAAAATGTTTAAAAATCGACAAAATTCAGAATAGACAAAATTAAGGCCAAGTAAAAACATAATATTGACTTACTGTCTTAAAGCGGTCATTGCACCTATAACCAAATCAATAGAAAAATCGAATATGTAACAAGAAAAAAAAAACAAAAGAAACTTTCACCAGGAAGGCAATAAAATCTCACAATACTCCAAATTTTCAATCAGAAAGAAAGACCTTTTCCCAAGTTCGTTTGACACTATACCATCATGTTATCCTAGGGATGGCAAAATGGGTTGGACCGTCGGGTTGGCCAGTTTAACCCGCCATTTTTAGCGGGGTGATTTGAGATTTTGAACCCGCCACAAGTAGGGTGCCCGCTCCGCCTAACCCGCTAAAAAGCGGGGTTGTGACGGGGCGGGGCGGGTTGGCCCGTTGCGTTAATATATCAAAAAGAAACTGTCATTTTTACTTCTTTTTATTTACAAGTCACAATCAATTTTCAAATTTTCACCTCCATATAGTGGGGGAAAAAAATTCAATTAATTTTATCTCTTTTGTTTTAAGATTATAGCCTTATATTTGGAACAATTAGATAAATGATAACTCATGGAGTTTTTATTTTTAATGTCTTGTTGATTTATTATAGAACTTTAGAAGATGTAATTTATATGTTTGAATAATTATTTTCATATTTTTAGTGGAGCTATTAGATATATTTAGATTTTTTAAAAAATTAGCTTTAAATTGATATATTTTTACATTGTTTATGTGAAGATTTTAATTAATATTTTGTTTTAAAAAACATTGACAACTCAACCAGCCAACCCGCCGGTCCGCTATAAAACAGGGCAGGGTGAAATTTCCAACCTTATTTCTCTAGTTGGCTCGCCCCTTTTTAGACGGGTTATTGACGGGGCGGGACGGGACGGGACGGGACGGGACGGGACGGGTTGGCCCTTTTTGCCATCCCTTTGTTACCCCCTAACGACAATTTCTATGGGCTTTGCGAAACCTTGCTTGTGTCTCACGTTAGGCATATTTGGTGAAACGAAAATGGAAAGAAGAAATGGGAAACATAAGTTTTGGAAATGGCAAGGGGCAACAGCGGAAGGTAGAAGGAATAAAGGAGAAGAATAGATGGAGAAAACGGTGATCGAACGGCAGACATTGCGATGTATCATATCTGCTTCTTCTCCTTCATCAGAAGTGTGTGAGAGAGAGAGACATGGGAACAAAGTGGTGTACTGAGAGATAAATAATGGATTTTGGAGATTCAAATTTGAAATTAGAAGATTGAAGAGCAAATGTTTGGGAAGATGGAAATTCTCGATGAGATGAAAACTTTACATTTTCTAGTGGCTTGACATTGAAAACACGCTATCTCTTTGCCATTCCAATATCACACACATGGATATCTACAATCAGTCAATCCATTAAAAGTCTGATTAAAATTGAATTAGTTATAAATAACAAAAGAAAAATGCTATATCTCCGGACAAAAACATCCTGAGAGTATCACGATTGTCGTGTCACCTTCAAATTGCCTATTTTATTTCAATTTGTTAAATACCTTTCCTTAATTATATCCCATTAGCTCCTTGATTTCCGGCCAGGAACAAGTTTAATTCGTTGAAATCTTTTCTTGATCCATTCTTGATAAAATCTCTCTAAATAAATAACACTGCTTAGGGTTTTGCTAACCAGTACCATAAGGGCAATGATTAAAGAATCCATTAGTAGAAATTTCGTCTTGGAAAAGTAAGTTGTTACAATTGACCAAGTAATAATTACACTACTTTTTATTAAAAACTTACTTATTTTGGTTCCTTAACCAATGCCCTTAGTGCACTGATTAACATTTTCCAATAAATAATTATATATAGAATCTTTTAAAATAGTAAAGACTCTCAATAGTTGACAAATGTCCAACTTGTCTAAATACTAAGTTTGCTTTATTATTATGGTTGTACTCCCTCCGTCCATCAATAGATGACATATACATTATTGACTTAACATACTTTGACCATATTTTTCTACTAATTCACAAGGATAAATAATATCATGTAAGATTTTGTTGGATTCGTCTTGATGAATATTTTTAAAATATTAAATTTTCATAATTTTTTAGTAGAGAATTAAAGATATAAAAGATAAAACATATACATTGGTACGTGTGTCGGAGTCAACTAGGTCATCTAATATGGGACGGAGGGAGTATTTGGTAACGACGAGAAGCTAGTTTATAGCTTGTTGAATTAGCTTATAAGCTTGTTGGATCAAACATGACGTGTTTGGTAACAATCTATCTTCATGAGCTTACAACTTTTTATGAAAAACTATTTCAAGTAACTTTTTATATTTTCTTCCTATTTTAACCTCATTAATTTAATTTTTTAATAAAAAATACTACTCACATTTACATGTAACTATCCACTTTTATTCAAAAAATAAATAAATATAACCACCCACTTCTTATATTTTGCCTCAACCATAATGTTGCAAGTTAGTACACTTGTGCCACAGCTCATGTTCTAGTTTTCTATATTTTCTTTGTTTCTTTTATTATTACCTTCCTCTTAATTCATATAATATACTTATAATTCTAAATAAAATATACAATAAATAGTGAAGCAAATGTTTAGTAAAAAAATGTTAATTGAATTCGTAAAACACATTTATCATTTTGGAGATGAATGTAATTTGAAATAATTTGAATATTTAAAAAGAAATAAATTAAGTAAAAGAAATTATGTATATAATTTAAAAAAAAAATATAATCATGTCTTTTTATGTCAGTTTATATTTATCAGCCACTTCAACAACTAATTTTACCAAACACATTATTTTTAATAAATGAGTTTTTCAGCTATAAGTTATCAGTTATCAGTCATCAGCTATAAGTTAGCTTTTCAACTATCAACTATCAGCTAGTTTATAGCTTATTTTTACCAAACAGAGTCAAAGAGAATTTGAAGTGGTTTTCAACACTCTAGCATTAAGGCTTTTGAGGCTACTTTGAACATGGATGAAACTTCATTTCAAACATGAAAATGAAATAAATTACACTTCAACACATTCTTTCATTTTTTAGCATTTATATAACAGTGTCAAGGATCGATTTGATAGTTAAGATGAGTAGTGGGTCCAATACAATTTCTACTTTCTTTTATTATATGTGTGTGTTAACGAAATACTTAAATAATAAAATAAAACGTCCCCGTGAGCATAACTCAGTTGGCAGGGACATCGCCGGAGTTCAAACACACACTACACTACTTGACCAAAAAAAAAAAAATCTGCTTGTATTTCACCCCTCGGCAGTGGATAGAGTACTTTCTTTTGGAAATTAAATGTTATTTTGATGATAAAAAAAATAAAACTTGTTACAAAGATCAAGAAAGCTAGAGCTAAAAATTATTTATTTAAAAATTAACTTTCAATTAAATAATTTAAAGATCAACAATTACTTACGACCTACAAAATTATATATACTTCAGTTATTTTCTCGAATTTCTCTAGTTCCAGATGATCAAAATGTGAATAATTTTCATTTCTTCAGAGAACAGATACTCAGACAGATTGGGTGCATGTGCTTATTTATCTTGTTGTCTGAAAGTTGTGTCATCCAACCGTACTTTTCTTCCGTACTTCACAGAAAGTGTTGAGAAACGCGTTTTTAAGAAAATATAAAAAATTTATTCATCAAAGTCGTTAATTAACAGATCCAAATTTTATTTTAAAAAATCACCGACAACCGCGTATTCAATCTATAAAACCAAGCACTCTCTCCATACTTCATAGTACATTACAAGTACTTGCTTGTGTTTTAGAAAAGCAAAAAGAAAACAAATTAAAGTTTGTTTGTTTGTTCGTTGAGGAAAAAAAAATGGGACCTCTTATGATTTCTTCCTATAATTTTATTTGGTATCTTTTATTATTGGTTTTATGTGCAGTTAGAATCCATGTTGAAGCTAACGGTTGGCTTAACGCTCATGCAACGTTCTATGGGGCCAATCAAAGTCCAACCAGCCTTGGTATGACATATTTAAGTATTAGAGATCTCAAAATACATATCAACTTTTTATTTTTTTATCTATAATTTTTATTGGCGTTTCAAATTTTTCTTAGTGCATTAATTAATTATGGTTTGGATATTAACTAGTTTACATATATATAATAAGTTTATAGTATTAAATTTATCAAGAAGGTATAAATGCGAGACTTTGAAAATTATGATGTAAAGTATAATTGTACCTTATATTTGTGTATAAATTATTTGAAATTTGTATATGTTTTGTGGATCATTTTAATATTTATTAAATCGTTCTTTAGTGAAAACAAATTGACAAAGCTCGTTAGTAAAAATTGTTAAAACAACTTTATGTCATTATATGTAATAAGTATATAACATGTCTTGCTCAAAAAAAAGTTTATAACATGTCAAGCATAATATATATGTAATTACCCCTTTTTATTGAGAAGTATTGTTGGTATTACAACAACTTTTTCTCATATTCACATTATGTTTTTATTTTTTCTCTCTTTGTAAATTTATGGTTGTCTCATAGGTTGTCATAGAAATGATTGTTCAAATAACACAACTTTTTATGTAAGCTTGCATCATCATCATGTGGAAAAGAAACATAATAATAATAATAGTAATAAAATTCAACATGGAGAAAATCTTTATTATATTTAAAATTAAATAATTAACTTTGGATACACTCACATGCATAGATCATACTTGTAAGTTTTACATGGATCCAATATATAGACCACCTCTCTAAATCTTTACATAAATCTGAAATGATTTGTTGTGTTATGAACATGCATCAATATTGATATGTTTAATAAAAGAACTTAAAATTTTGATCTTTAACAAAAATATATAATATACTAAATGGTTTGAAATTTACTTAAACTTTGAACAGACGATATCTCTCTCACTGCGTGTGCATATATATGTGTGTGTGAGATAGCGAGAATTTTTAATCAAATAGCAAAATTTTTAAAATACTTCTGAAAAAGTTATTGAGTATTGCAACACTATCCAAATGTTACATCAGTCTAATTTGATATTTCCAATTAGTTATGATCAAAAGGAGTAAATCATGAATGTATAAGGAAAATGTTTAATGTAGTATACCTTGAAACAGAAAGAAATGAGAGAGTGATGTGATAATTATGTTATATTAACGATGTAATATAAAGATATGGATAAAAATAAAATGAGATGTTGAAATAAGCGTTGAGTAATATCAGTTGTTTAAATATCATGGTTGAATTTTGTAAAAAAATAATAATATCATAGTTGTTTAAATATCAACTTGAATATATGCTAATCAAACTGTTAGAATTAAAGGTTATATAATAAATCACATGATTCCTAAAAAAAATAAAAAAATCACATGAGTACCACTAAAAAAGATATGCCTTTATATTTTAATCTTAACTAACCATTTATAATTTGATTCCCTTTGTTTAATATTAAGAACCTTCTGATAATTTAATATAACATTAATCTTCTTTGTGATTATGACAATATTTTAGGAGGAGCTTGTGGTTATGACGATACTTTTCATGCTGGGTTTGGAGTGAACACAGCAGCAGTGAGCACTATGCTTTTCAGAGATGGTGAGGTTTGTGGTGCATGCTACCAAGTCATATGTGACAATAAAATCGACCCAAAATGGTGTCTTAGAAGTCGAAGTGTTACAGTAACTGCCACAAATTTTTGTCCTCCAAACAATCATGGAGGATGGTGTGATCCTCCACACCATCACTTTGATATGTCCATGCCTGCTTTCTTTCGCATTGCACGACAAGGAAATGAAGGCATTGTTCCTGTTCTTTATAGAAGGTAGAATAAAACATATTTGTCTTTGTCATCTCTCTTTAATAGGCAATGATGGTGCATTCTCTGTTACAAATTTTAAATTAAATAGTTACTTTAGACAAATGCATAGAACATCTTGAAAATTTTATACAAATCTAGATATTTTTTATAGAGCCGTAAATTTTTACATAAATCTGTAATTATTTGATTGTATAGGATGCCAATATTGACATTGTTTAATAAAAAAATAACAACTGAAAAAGAAATCACTATTTTTTATAAGGTCATCTTAACTAGTGATCTTGGGGCAAGGGCACTAGTTAAGAAAAATTTGCATTGAAAAGAACATTTTTCATACTTTCAAGAGTTTGACTACACATTTTTTAAGAAAGTTTTATCAAATTTGATTCATGGCTAATATCCTAGAGACACTAGTTAACCTTTTTTTATATAAATAAAAAATCTGATGAGGTTACATGTTTTTATTGAAGACACAGTGAAAGGGTTGTGAATAGCATCTCATTTCAAACCCATATCTTAGATTCTTAATGACTAACAAATAATTAGCATTAAAATAAAGTGTGTATATATAAAATAATCAAGAAACATCTCCCTTTATATGATGCATGATGAGGGAATTTCATAATTTTTTCAAATCTCTGTATGAGCACTATACTCTTACTACTAATTGGTTATTTTTACATGATCACGCTAACTTGTGCTCTTATAGCATATGTTAAAGATTTTATAAATGGTAAATATTTATTACAAAATATTAATTTTTAAAAGAATAAATTAGCACAGTTTTTTAGACAAAATTTCTACTTTTGTTTCTTAAGACGTGGGTAAACTTTTTCGTAAGTCCATATTATAATGTAGGCCTCACCATGTTATATATACATGTACATGAACAGGGTAGCATGCAAAAGAAGAGGAGGAGTTAGGTTCACATTGAAGGGTCAATCAAATTTCAACATGGTGATGATAACAAACGTTGGTGGCAGCGGTGATGTGAAGGGAGTGTGGATAAGAGGTTCCAGAAGTGGAGCTTGGTTGCCATTGCACAGAAATTGGGGAGCTAATTGGCAAAGCAGTGCAGATCTAAGAAACCAAAGACTCTCATTCAAGATTACTTTGGTTGATGGTAAAACATTGGTGTTTCTCAATGTAGTGTCTTCCAATTGGAGATTTGGACAAACATTTTCATCCCATAATCAATTCTATTAGTTTCTCATATGAGCTGGAATGAAGACATATATCAAACATGTCCAACACCCTGCAATTTTTAAAGGCATGAGTGGAGGATATATATATTATAAAGTTAATTTCTTCTATTTTTTAAAATTCATATATTATTTTTTTAAAAGGATGTAATATGCATATTCAGAATCAAAGTATGTATCATTATTTATTATCATGTGCTCTGATCCAAGGGAATATTAAATGTTTGTAATTTCATTCATATATAGAATAAATAAATGATGATTTGGAGTGGGTTTTTTCTAGATTACCCTATCTTGTTTAGGGGGTATTTACTCCTTCATGATATCAACCAATCAAAATGTAATATATATTGACAACATTAAATGTCAAATAAATGAGTCAATTTTTTTCTAAAAAAAAAAAATCAATTTTAATCATAAGGTAACTTTTAATACTTTTAATTTTTATTTAATTATAGACAAGATTACATTAGATGTCCTTTATCTTATTTATTTGCAACACTTTGGTCCTTTATCTTTATTTTTTTCCGTTTGGATCTTTTATCTCTCATAAAAGCACATATACGTCCTTTTTCTATTTTTTTTTATTAAAAAAATACATAATTTTATTTTTTTAAATATATTTTTATTAAAAATAAAAAATCTAGAAATATGATAAAGATGTTCATCTAGCCTGTTTGGTGGAGCGGTACAGTTTCCACGTCTTGGCAAAAGCAAGGCATAAAGTCACATTTGCAGAGAAGCTACAAACCACAGCAAAAAAGTGATCTAAACGTGGAGAGAGAAAGGGTCAAACGCTGAAGCAAACACCCTAATCATCTTCATTGAATTAAAAAAATTTCTACACAAATATATCTTCAAATATCATGAATTAATGTTACATTCACCTCAAATATTATTTAAACACAAAAATCAAAACTGTATAGAAAAAGAAATTAAGTTTCATCACAAAAAAAAAAAAGATTTAGTTATATAAATTGTCACACCGTATATTATTATTTTCCAACTCAATATTCAAACCCGACATAAAAATAACCCCAAAATTGAGAGCAGCTTTGCACATCAATTTTGTTGTTTCCAGAACAATCTTAACTTTCGTAAAGCCTAACCATTCCGCCAGTGACTAAACATCCACCATCCGCCTTGCAACATTTGTGAAATTAAGGTTTTGATTTTTATGTTTAAAAAAAGATTTGAGGTGAATATAACATTAATTCACGATATTTGGAGATATATTTTAGTAGATTTTTTATTTATATAAAGAAGATGATGAAGATTCAAAGGAAGAAGATGAAGATGATGAACATCTTCATCATATTTCTAGATTTTTTTATTTTTAATAAAAATATATTTTTAAAAATATAATTATGTATTTTTTAATAAAAAAGGAGAAAAAAGATGTATATGTGCTTTTAAGAGAGATAAAGGACCTAAAGTGTTACAAATAAATAAGATAAAGGACCCCTAATATAATCTTGCCTTAATTATATTTAGGTGTTCAATCTTAATTAATTTACACTGTAGGACTGACATAGAACAATTAAAATTTCACATCAAATTTCTTTCATCTGAATGTCCTTAAATTTATCAGTTACATTCATAAAATTTCTTCTTCCCATTTTGATTGTTCAATTTTGTTTTGAAGAAGTTAAACTAACCCCCTCAAAATGTGTTCAATTTTGCTTTGAGTGTTGGAACAAAATGTGTTTAACATACATTACCCTTAGAGTTTTGATGATAACAAGGTATTAAAAATTGTCAATTGAATATGCTAATATTTGTTCAAGTGTACAGGACCATAGTCAAATTTTTGATATCTTATGAGGTTCTGAAAGAACAAAAGAGAGCAAAAGAATCAACAAGATTAAAGCTTGAAGCATCTGAAGAAAAGTGCATCTGAAGTATAAGGGCTACTGAAGTGATGACGTCATCAGAAGCAAGTTCGTCAGAAGCATCTCATAAAAGCAAGATCACAAGAAGCTAAAGTTCATCAGGAGATGAGAGACTTAAAACTTCAAAGGCTGGGTAATGGATTTAATCTCGTCTAGCATTGCAGAAGATTAAAAGAGTGTAACAACGGCTTTTGTGAAGGAATTTGAAAGCATTGGATGCTTGTTCTATCAAGAGCGTTGACAAAGGACAATTGTACGAACTGTACAACCACTTCATCCACTACTCTGTTCACGTCTCTGCAACAAGGCATGAATAACAGCTCTGCTTGCAGAAATGTTCCTTCAAACTAGGAATGCATTTGAAATTGATCCTTCATAAGACAATAACCATATCAGGCAAAAGATCATTGGTGATTTTCAACAAGCTTCAAACGACTCTTTATTGTGCTGCCAACTTTCCAACGTATCTTTCACACCTCTATATAAAGGAGTGAAGACCTGCTAGTTGGATATACAGAACACACACAAAAACAAGACTCATACAACAATTCAAAGTTCCAAACTCTGTTATTGTTCTGCATCTAAAGTCACTTAGAATTTCTTATCAAAGTTCATATCTTAGAAATTCTAAAGTCTTAAGAGTCTTAAGAGTCTGTATCTGATTTATATTGTGAACACCACTGATTGTATATCAAGTGTTCAAACTCAAACAAACTTCTTAGTAATTCTGTTTGATTAGAAGTTTCTTGCTTCTGTGCTTGAGCAATAGAAGTCTCTTGCAGTTGTGCTTGAGCATTGGAAGTCTCTTGACTGTGTTCAGGAGCATAAGAAATCTCTTGCAGTTGTGCTTGAGTAATTTGAAGTCTCTTGCTAGTTATAGCATTAAGCAGTTGTAATTTGATATTACATTTTTAGTGAACTCTCCTTGGAAGTGCAAGGGGGACAGGACTACTTTCGGTTTGTGGAAGGAACATGTATAATTGCTTTGTGTCTTTCTTCTCTCTCTCTCTCTCTCTCTCTCTCTCTCTCTCTCTCTCTGTGTGTGTGTGTGTTTTATCCGCTGCATTTAGATTCTGATTATCATTTCAGAAGTTGAACTCTATCTGCTTCTGAACAGTGACTTCAGTAGGAGAAAACGAAGAAAAAGTAAACACAATTCAATCCTCCGCCCTTCTTGTATTTTTCTCACCTTCAATTGGTATCTAGAGCCTTGGTCTGTTGTCTTAACAGTGTAACAGAAAAAGATCTGAGAAAAACATGTCTGCTGAAGACACCTCTACCAACAGGAACAACAATGTTGTACCATATGATTATGGTGACAAGAAAGTTGAGTCTGGTAAAGTTCCAAAGTTTAATGGAGATCCTGAAGAATTTTCTTGGTGGAAAACCAACTTCTACAGTTATGTCATGGGTTTAGATGAAGAACTATGGGACATTCTAGAAGATGGTGTTGGTGACTTAGTCCTTGATGAAGAAGGAACTGCTATTGATAGAAAGAAGCACACTCCTGAACAGAAGAAACTCTACAAGAAGCATCACAAGATCAGAGGATCACTTGTCAGTGCTATACCTAAAGCAGAATACATGAAGATGAGTGACAAATCTACTGCAAAGGTAATGTTTGCTTCTCTCTATGCAAACTATGAAGGTAGCCAGAAAGTCAGAGAAGCAAAAGCTCTTATCCTACTGAGATGATGGCTATGCTTTCCAACAAGCTTGAGTATCTGGCAAAGAAGAACAGGAAGTTTCTAAGCAAGAGAGATGGCTACAAAAGCTTCAAGAAAGAAGATCAGAAGGGATGCTTCAAATGTAAGAAGCCTGGACACTTCATTGCTGAATGCCGTGATCTTCAAAAGGAGAAATCAAAGGACAATTCAAAGAAATCATGCTTCAATTCAAGGAAATTCAGGAAGCAGATTAAGAAGAGTTTGATGGCAACCTCGGAAGATTTAGACAGTGAATCTGGGTCTGAAAAGGAAGAAGCTGAAGATGAAGCAAATGTAGTTGTGGGGTTAGTGGCTACATTAACATCAGAAGCTGAACCTGACTATGATTCTGAAGATGAAAATGAGGTATATTCTAAAATCCCAGAGAAGAACTTATTGAGTCTCTTAAAGAACTCCTTACACATTTTGAACTGAGAACCAATTAGTTGAAAGATTTAAAAGAAAAATATGTTGGTTTATTGAAACAACAGGAATCAACTCTATTGGATCTAAAAGCTTATGAAGAAGGACTTAGAGGTTTTGACTTCATTTGTAAAACTTATGAAGAGAAACTCAAGTTTCTTTGTCAGAAGCTACAAGAAAAGTGTAATGGAAAATCTTTAAGAAAACATGAAATTGCTCTTGAAGATTTCATTATATCTGGTATTGACATAAGCAAAGTGCCTTCTATGATTTATAGCATTTACAAAAACAATGGTAAAGAGATTGGATTTTCAGAAGATAAATCTAATAAAATCAATCTTAAAGCATATTGTGAATGCATCAAGGTATGATTGAAAACCTTCTTTGTACTTGAAGGTGCTAAGCTTGAAACTGTTGTTCAATCAGAACCTGAAGCTTCCAGCTCTAAGGCTAAGATGATTTCAAAGCAAAAGAACTCTAAGCCTAAGGCCATGATAAACTCTGACACTGAAACTTCAAAGATCAAGATTCTGAAGAGATCAGAACCTGTTCCTCAGAGTCTGTTGAAACCAGAATCTGAAGTCCTAAAGTCCAAGTGTCAGAAGAACAAAATAGTTGATGCTTCCTGGGAACTAAAATCAAAAGGTGTTAAATCTAAGGTGTTGGTTAATCAGAAGCAGTCAAGCTTACAGCACAAGGTACAAGAAGTGAAGAGTAAAACTTCCAATATTAACCCCCAAAGGACCCATGAAGCAATGGGTACCTAAATCTGAACTTGTCAATACTGCAAATATGCCTAAGAGCAAATGAAAAGCAAAAATCGTGGTACCTAGACAGTAGTTGCTCAAGACATATGACAGGAGAGAAGTCTATGTTCTTCACCCTCACAGTGAAAGAAGGAGGAAATGTGAAGTTTGGAGGCAACCAGTTTGGCAAGATCATTGGTACATGAACTATTGATATACAGGTTCCTGAAGACACTTCAGAACCTGATCAGACTATTGAATCTGAAGATAGTCCAGAAGCTGATCCCACTCCAGAAGCTCAAGATGAAGTTGCTTCAGATGTAGCACAAGATGGCTCTCAGCAAGTTAATCAATCCAAGAATACATTCAAGTACAAGTCTTCACATCCTGAGGATCAAGTCATTGGAAACAAAGAGAGTCCTAGAAGAACAAGATCATATTTCAGACAAGAAGAGTCTATGATAGGATTGTTATCAGTGATTGAACCTACTACAGTTGATGAAGCACTTTCAGATGATGGATGGAT
>Ga0315915_1001781_pt1 | contig 26553 bp, 9 predicted proteins | sample MpolbnodulesMG_FD_207738 | JGI IMG/M metagenome (GOLD analysis project Ga0315915, IMG submission 207738) | Medicago polymorpha root nodule microbial communities from Los Angeles, California, United States - branched nodules | ecosystem: Host-associated > Plants > Roots > Nodule | place: USA...
AAGGTGGAATATGTCATGTCACAATTGGAGGCAATGAAACAAACTATAGATGAGTATAATGCAGCAGCCTGAAAATTTTGCTCCTTAAATTATCCTATTTAGCTGTTGATATTGAAAATTCAGTCAGTAATTTGGAGTTTTTGCAGCGCTGCAAGCGATTCAAGTTGCACTCAACAAGGAGAGTGACTTATATATTTATTTAGAGGGGGCTATTTGGATGTAGTATTGCATTGTACACTAAACATGTAAAAGGCAGATTATTAAGTACTGGATTTAATATTCATGATTAGTCACATACTCAAATAAATATTCTTAGCTACCTATGTTTAAGATTAAAGACATTTGTGAAACTCAATGGTGGCCATTGTGCAGTTGCAACTATGATACTAACTGTTATTCAACTTGATAGTAACGATGATACTTTTTATCTCTAGTAATTTTTCTACAAGTTCAGATATAGATTTTCTGTAATTATTATCTCTCTAATGATAGTCATCAGTATTGAAGTTGCATTTATGTTTGACGTTGCTAAAAATTATCAGGTTGTGCAGGGTTTATATGTGCTGGGAAAGTCATAAAAGTTGGCTTTTTGGAGTTAAATCCAAAGCTATTTAACATTAGCATTACCATAGGACTAGAATTGGATTTTACAGGCAACGCTTGAATTCGAATAAGGCACACTATATTGAAGTTTCATTTATATATGCTCTGACTCTCCTATTCTTTAAGCTAACTTTTGGAAAAGATCCAAAACAGATATTTGTTGACAACATACCTTATATGTTGGAGATGTTTTTGACCTGCTACTGTTTTTTTAGGGGGGATATGATTCAAAAAATATCCTTTTTATCCTCTGCTCTATGCTCAACTGCTCAAACTAATCTCTCAAGTCGGACAAGGCCAATGGACAACAATGCTCACCCTTAAGACTTTTAATGCTTATGCATTTACAAACCTGGATTCGAGCCTAAGACCTTTGATTAAATGAAAAGAGACTCGAACTTTCTCATCCAAGGGCTCTTGGTAGCAATATCGTTTTTTCTCTTTCTTCTTTTGCTTAAATAGATATGAATGGCTTATTTTATGAAGAAGAAAAAAAAATCAGATTTCATAATTAGTTTGGTTTATATCAGATCAAGGTATGGCAAGTCATGTGCAGAGCCATGCAATGAGGATAGATAGTTGAACTTCATAAACATGGGTGGGTGGGGTGTATTGAAGTCAATGATTAGGAAAGGTAATAATTGGAGAGGGATCAGAAAAAACATTTAACTAGTACTTTGTATGAATGGCTTTGTCAGAAATAGAATGATGAGATATAACAGAACCAATAACAGTACTATTGACAATTTCCAGGACCATGACAATTGACAATAGGAATGATGGCAAAAGAAATATCTGCCATCAATATTGGAAGTGTGGGAATTTCATGCTTACCAATCAGATTTCCTTTATTCAACAATCATATCCTAGATTACCAGCAACTCTATATGACATGCTTTTGTAACTTGTGTATGTATGGTTTCATATTTGGGAGTGGATAAAGTGATTTCAGACACCTAAAATTGATCATGACATGTTTCTATGATCTCAATTGAAATTAATTTTGTCTCTATTGATCTTGAAATGTTTCTATGATCTCAATTAAAAGTAATTGTCTTTAGAATTCATTCTAATTTGAAGTTAGAATTTATAGCTTTTGATTTTTAATATAATTATATTTTTTTCCTCTCAAATTTATCGTTCAATCCACTTTTACACAAATGTATTCGAATATAAATCATTTCACCTTCAACTATCTTTTAACTAAATTAATTTTACAAAATCAATTTTATCATCGCATAATCAAACAAACAATATTAAATCTAAAATGAAGTTATTTGCTTGTGTGGCTACTTTCATAATACCGTGAGTATATCAAAATTACGACGCTGTAATTTTAATATATCTACTGTGATATCAAATATAAGCTAAAAAAATGAGTATTAACAATACTCTCTAACCCTTTCAAAAAAAAACACTAACATTCAATTTTTTATTAGGTGAAAATTACGTGAATCTCGCCACTTTACGTGGCACTTAATTTTTAAGTGTGGATTCTACTTGAATTTCACCCGATCAAAAAATGAGTATTAGAATGAATGTAAAAAAAATGAAAAGTAGAAAGAAAGCAGTATTAATATTGCCACATATGGATTGGATATTATTGAATCTAAACCTTGACAGTGACTGAATCATCTGTTGCTCTGAACAACCAGCTCATATTCATAACATAGAGCCATAATAATATTGAATTTTGCAACGTGCATTTAGTACCTTACATTTCTTTATCAATCAATTAAGATCTAGACCCCGTACTCCAACACAATTGAATTTTGAATTGGAGACACATGCACATGATAATGGTAACTTATCATATCAATATCAACCGCCAAGCCAATCCCCAGCCGAAAAGTACTAAATTATGTGACATCCATATGCCAAATGATACATACAAATATCAAATCAAAGGAGGGAAGCTGTCTTGTTCTTGAGTTAATGTTTCGTACGAACTTTCAACTCTTGAAATAATGAAGCTTCTCATTCACAACATGGCGTGATATTGTGGTTGAAATTCGGTAATTTAAATATTTAACGATTCTCATATCCGATAAAAGATAGTATGAAAAAGAGTTTATAAGTGGAGTCAATTCTCACCTCACAAGTCGGTTTAGTGGAGTTGTGTTAGGTCCAACCATAATGTTTAAGGAGATATCTTCAAAAATTCGTTAAGACACTCGTTATCGGATCATCTAGTGTGTTAAGGAGACCACGTAATAGGAATTCGGTGTGTGAATAGAAATTGTTAGTTTTATCTTTGAATTTGCTTATTTTTTACCTCAAAATCGTCGCAAACACAAGTACTCCCTCCGTCCCAAATTATAGGCAAAAAAAACTATTTTCTTTATCCCAAATTATAAGTAAAAAAGACCAACTTTTATCATATTTAATCATGTTATTTCAAAAAAGGGTTTTATTCAATTTGCTCTCTCTTTCATTTTCTCAATAAGCAATAACCAATGAAAATTATTTTTACATCTTCCTATAAAACTTATTTCAAGAATAACACAAGAAACTATGTTGCAAACTACTATGTTTTAGTTTTCTTAATAAGTGTGATTTTTATTTTTTTTTGCTTATAATATGGGATGGAGGAGTTGATTTTTTGATCAAATGACTTATACAATGATATGTATATTTATTCAACGTGTAACGTTTAACATATGATATGATCTTAATTCAATGGCTATCTACGAGCTTGTCGAGTGCGCAATGACAAATGCATTTGTAGTGACAAAGGGCGACTACCAAAAACTACTTTGTTCCCTTCCTTACGGTTGGTCCTCATACCCCCACGTATTATCTAATCTCAACTTTTGCTCCAAACATTTTTGTTCTTTGAACACTTTTAAATGAATGAGTTTTTATTTCACTACTTGCAGGTTTTTTTAGAGTATATAATATTAACAAGGGAAAAGCTAACTTGTGTCCTTAGAGTACATGTTATGAATAAGGGTACAAGTTAACATGACCATATTAACAATTATCCCCACAAATACACATTTTTCTTCATTTAACTATGCTTAATAAAAAATTTCCCAAACACAAATAGGTGTTGTGTTGCCCCCATAGAATAATTAATATCTTAGATGAATGTAGAAAGTTATTATAATAGAGAAGATAAATTAGTACAACTTCACTGCCTTGTCCTTGTATCATAGATGTTTGGTGACACTAAAAGGAATTTTTGGATAAGGTGGCACAGCAAGTGCAGAATTTATTGAATGAAGGGAATCCGAGTCCTGACTTAATTGGAAGAATCCCAAGCAAGAATGAATATGCTCTACAACCACAACACGTCATGGTTTGGACCCCATTTATATTTATATTTATATTTATATTTTCTTTGTTGAAATTGAAATAGCTTCTGCTTCTGCATGCCTTTGATATTGATATCCACGCGGTCCTTCTTTTCTCCTGAAACATTCTTGCTTCTGAGAATAATATTATTGCCATCATGATTATGATTGTTGAGAATGAGAAGCATGGTAAATTAAGTTTAAAGTCACAAAAATACGATACATTTACTTTATATATGATTCTAGTTTCTACCTAAACTAACTTGCCACAAACTTTTAACCAACTCCAACTATATCTAACAATACTGTGCAAGTTGAATGTGTGGTCAACATTTTTAAGTTGGGATGAACAATACAATTTAGGATAAAGTAAAATGCAATCCACTATAGTAATAAAAGTTACAGCTTATTAAATAAAAAAAGTTAATATTATTACAAAAACACAACACAACGCATAATCACATCAATTAAATAAGAATAGTTGACCAAAAATATGACAACGACCAAGTTGTATAATTTTTAGAACTCTTCGACCTATTAAATTTATACGTCACTTTAATTTTGTATCAGTGTCTAGAACTCTTGCTCTCATAGAATGAAAAACTTCAATCTTTGAAGACCATCAAATGTCAAATTTCCACCATAAGGCAGAAGCATGAAAAACTAACCACCATATAAACGGAGGAAGAAAGAAAACCGTTAACTGTCGTAGGATAAAAACATACAACAAATACGTCCAAAAAAAAAATCAAAGAATTGTACTACCAAACCACTTATGGTGCACGAGAAACTTCAACAAATATTTGATATCATCAACAACTATTATTAAAGATTCACTAAGAAGTGAAATACAAACAATGACTTTTTTCTGAACCAAAACAAAGAAAAAAAATTAATTAGTATCAATTATTTAAGGTGGTAGTCAATGCTCTTATACCGTTGAAAAACATGGTAAAGGCCAACAAAACCAAAAAAAATTGAGATAAATAATAAATTTGATTATTTGAAATTGATAGAGAAGTTGCTTATAATGAGTGTAACCAAGCTCAGAAGTTCTTGTTGTGTTGTGTCGCATCTCATCTACCATTTGTTCATAAAAAACTAGGCTAATTACTAATCATACAGACAACTATTTTTTTTAATAAACTATATCTAAAAATGATAAAGCACCATATCACAGATTTAAATTGAATGCGGTCAAAATTACATGCCATTACGTGCTAATGACAAATATATGACCGTGCAATTAAGATCAGACAATATAGGTTTAAAGATTTTTTTTATTTTAGATGGCTCCGGATCCCCATATCACACACATCTAGCACACAAAAAAAAAGAAAAACATTTTTTTGATGGAAGAAGAAAAACAAAATCAATGAAATACTACATAATTAATTTAATGTTGCCAAATTAAAGTATAGTCGAAACAAATATGAAAAGAAATACCACTTTTTGGTTTATACTTTGTAGCAATTCATATCAGCAGCAAATGTAAAGGCCTTTAAATAGAAGGGATATATAGAATGAATTGCACTTGCACTAGTTGATAAATTCTTCATGCTATCAACAAACAAAGAAATACATATTAAGGTTAGATAATGACCATATTATACTATTAATTATTTGCCTAGAAGCAGATAGAATTGCAACAACTTCATTAAATTCTGCACAATATATTAATGATCATGACATGACCTTGATTTAAAACTTTGTACTAATTAACATGTTGGAGGAGTAGAGAAAAATGGAAAATTGGAGGATGAAGGTGATGACAGAAGCATAGAGAGCACAAAGGAGTGATATGCACAAAATTCATCCATGCAGCTCCTGATCATATATATAAATGCATATCATCATCCGTGCTCTCTATCTTCTGTCAACAACCTTATTCCATTAATTCCTCCTTCTTCCCTATTAGTTCCTCTACCCCTAGATATTGTTTTTTACTAATGAAAAAGGAACGCAAATAGACATGTAAGAAAATTTGGAAGTTTGGAGTGTTTGATTTCTCTTGCCCTGCAAGGATCAGGTATTTATAGGGGAAATAATGGAAAAGAAACCATCGTATAGGGCTTTGTTGAAATAATATTCCACTAGACTAGCTAGTACCAAAGCAATTACACTTTCCATGTCCTATCCTATCCGTTTTGTTACCATGCCCTTTCTTAGAAGATACTTCCTCACCTCTTAAATGTAAACGTCTAAAGGTAAAATGTATTTCGTTCTAATGTTAAATATATTTTGATTTTTGTTCCATGTTATTAATACGAAGTTTCCAATGCCGTTTAAGAGTGATAAATTTTTTTGGAGAATTTATGGACACATATTTGGTTCTCTTGACCGAATCTAACCTCTCATTAGAGTCAAATTTTCTCTATAAGTAATGCTTAATGGTCCAAATCGCTTACTTAACCAATTCATTTTTTGGTTACACTTACTTAACCAATTCATTAGGCAGTAGAGTTTTTTCTTACAGAAAATGAAAAACCGATGGCTATTATTATCCTTCACAGGTGCAATTAATAGGATTTCTGTAAAACTACGGTTGTTGATACAACCATGCATGTGCAACTAATTAATAGGATTTCTGTAATTCTTTTGAGTCTATATATTTCCAAAGTCTTCTAATTACTATAACAGTCCTCCTGTTATACAAATGATATTCTCATCTATCTATCTTGTTCGATCACTTAACGTGAGTGGTCTGTAGGGTCCATAACTGGAGTACAGTCCTTTCATTCATGGGTCAAAGCAAGTGAAGCTAACATGTGGGTTTATGAAATAATAGTTTTTCTTTTTGACACAAGGGTTCATCAAATAATAGTAGGATATTTAAAAATAAATAAAAAATTGGAATCCCATAAAAAAAAAATATTAATAGTTGTGGTATTATAATGATCATTTTATATGAAGCACCTGTACATGGACCATCTTAAGTGGCATACACACACCTACACATAATTGTGACATGTGGCAAAAACATTGAAAGAAGAGATGAGAGAGAGTGATGATGTGATGTGAAATTATTAAAGTACCCCTGACACATGGGGGTAGGGGTGGGAATAGGTTAGGCTGAGCGAGGCATTGAGAGGCCTAAGCCTGGCCTGCCAATTTTTTTTAAGGCCTTAGCTTGGCCTGCGGTCTCTCATAGGCTTACTTTTTAAGCCTGAGTTGGCCTTCCGAAAGCCTGTTACAGCCTGCTAGCCTGTTTAGAAGCCTATATCATATTAACATCTTTAAAAAAACAATGTGATCTAAGTTTAAATAGATTAGCGAACTAATATATCAATTAAATTAAACTATCTTTTGATAATCAACATGTTTTTTTACAGAATTTTACTATCTATTGTATCATATTTCAATTCTAGTTTATAATAATACATTTATATATGGCAAAAATTAATGTATTCTAATAAGCTTAAATTATTGAAAAAGTAAAAAAAATATATTTTAATTCAAAGTACAAAATATTAATATAATAATAAAAAAATTATTCATATTTACTTAAATAGGTCGGCTTAAGAGACTTTTTGAATGACATGTGGCCTGGCCTTTTCAGCTAAATTGACTTCTAAAAAAGTCTAGGCTTTCTCTATTTAAGAAAAAAGCCTAGCCGGGTCTGGCCTGTCGTAGGTTAGGCCGTAGGCCCCTGTAGGCTGGTCTGACCTATTTCCATCCCTACATGAAGGTATACATGAAAGATGTTTAAAAAAGGGTGTCTATCTATATTTCTTCTTTTATATCCGTTTCGAAGGATAAATTCTTTCCTTTTTATAGGCTCCAAGGGAGAGTCTACATACATCATACATAATATTTCACGCATTTCAAGAGAGAATTTCACATACACTTCTTTCTACTATATACATTTAACGATATTTTATGTACTATCAATATATTTCTACTCCCCTCGGAAATACTCCCTTTGGTTACATTATAGACTAGATACATTAATTATTCAATGTATCTAAAAGTGAAGTATTGATTATAATAGTAATTGGAGAAAGTATTATTTTAAGGGAAATGTTAACTTATATCTTTAAAACACAAGTTAATAAGTTAAATAGAGAATAATTTTGTTGTAACATGTGCATTCAATTTAAACCAACCACTTATTAATAATTGGGTCTAACTCTTGATTAGTTCAATGGACAAATCAGGTGTATCCAACAAATATATCTTAAACAAATAATTAGTAGAATATGTGGAAGTATAAGTAATTAATTAATATATGTGACCAAATAATTAGATCTTTATTTTTTTTTTCTAGAGCAAGAAAGTTAAAGCCAGCATTGAGAAGCTGAGTGTTACGGACAAAGATCAATGGGGAACTTGTTCACGTATAGTCTGTGTGGAGTTATGGATTACGTGACTTAATTAAGTATGAGACTCGTTTAATTTGTAATTTAAGTGAAATTCACTCTCAAGACCCATATAACAACTGTTGCATAAACTAAATCAAAAGTAAAAGTAATTAAACTCACGTAGATTACTTCAAAAAAAAAAAAAAAACTCACAGGGGTGGGCCTATACTTTCGATATTGATGTGACTAAAATATCAAAGAAATTATGTATATTAATCAAACGTACTTATGACGCATTAAGCACATCAGCAAAAATGGCTTAGGCTTCAAACTTTTACCAATGTGTCACATACTAGGTCGAGTTAGAACACATGCAAAACATACAAAATATATTATATATAATAGATTATTTAAGTTTAGTATAAAAAAATTAAAAAAAAATTGGGTTGTAATCTGTGAGGCAACAACCACACCATGCCTTATGGTGGATCTGCCCTTGCTCACATACAAAAAGACGTGTTGGGGGTTAGGTTTTACTTTATATTTCTAATGTATCATCTTGATCAATTATATATTTTTCGGTTTTTAATTATATCTGCATATGTCGCTCTTTATACGTTTTTGTTTTCGATAACCAACAAGAGATCTATCGTACATATAAACTTCTAATTTCTCGCTCAATTAACTTGTAGGGTATGATTGCGGTCTGATAGTGGTTTTGTGATCGTATATCTAGCCATATTCCTAACCGTTAGCATCCATAAAAGAATTTACTCTAAATCTGTTATTTAAAAAGTCTTTACCAAACTCTTAACAAATCAAAATATCATTTTCAAAATTTCAAAGTTGCCACTTCAAAAAAGCATTAAGAACGAGAACAAAATATTGATACAATTTTTTTTTTCAAGGAAAAACATTGATACAATAAAAACAAAATTATATATAATCCGTCAGATCAAGAGTTTGCAAAAAAAATAATAACTAACCAAACTTAATCCTAACACAAAGTGAAATTAGCAACTCATACTTATGGTAGCATTTGCATCCAAACTGATGAATTAAGCCAAAAATACTCCTCCACTTTGTTGCCTCAGTTCCCCCCTATTCTCTCTATATTTCAATAATCCTTAAAATTGGTCTAAACGGCCTTTTTTGTTGGTAAGTGGCAATTCATTAAGAAAATAGATGCTCACTTAGCGAATTGACCTTATTTTAAAGCAAAGTATTTGCCATCTCATCATTGGATGACTAAAATCGTCATGATTCGCTAAAGAGAATGTTGCTCTTTAAAAACTTTCAACTTCTAACTTAATTCTCTAAGCCATTTTGTGCTCGCTTAGCGAATTGTGTTGCAATGTTTTCCTTCCAGATTCTTTGTTCTTTCCTCTTTTGCATTTATTGTTCTCCCCAATTTATAACTCTATTTGTTCTCTAACAAAATTCCTATCAAAACAATTTAAAACAAAGTCTAAATATCAATTATGCACAATTAACATCAAGGATATTAAACAATCAAGAACTTTCAATTTAAACCATTTTAAGTTTGCATGTGTTGATGGAGCAAGAATTTAGCCGAGGTCGATTGATATCTCAACTGTGATTTCCTTTCTTCATACAATAACGGTAAGGGAGGAACTCACCCCTCAGTTGTTAGTTTCTTAAATACAATTGTTTTTGAGCTACTAGACTATGAAATGCATAAAAAAAGAGATAAAGACATATTGATAAATGGATAAAAAAAAGAATTAAGCTATGTGTTTGATTGAATGTATCTTTTGCAATTTTACAAAATGAAAATTTATAAGAAAAAAAAAAATTCCTACTAGTCAAACGATGTGGCCTATAATATCCTCCATTTACTTGGCTAATTTTGTGGGTAATGCTTGAGTGTCTCTCATTGAGAGGATTATGGTGCCTCTTGTCCCGCTCATAGTTTTCTCCTTCACGACGTGATCCGTTGACAGGGTCATTGGTGTGCAGCTCCCCAGGAATGTGCTTCCTCTCTCATCCCTCTTCATAGTTAGTGGCGCTATAAACATGAAGTGTGAGTTTTAGCCTCGTTGTTCAGTTCTACTGAGTTTTAACTCGACCTGAGATCTTCTAGACCACATACATAATTAGTAGTTTTGAGAAAGAATCAACTTTTCCTCGTTCAGATGTCTTAGCCTTTGCCTTACCTTTTATCGGCACATAGATTTCCTCGCCTAAATCTTAATCTCTTACCTTACAATGTCTGGTAACATGATAATTACTTTTAGGTGTAAGCAAATGCCCCCTGTGTTGCATTATCAATTGGTCTTCGAGTGATGAAACGTAAATAAAAAAAGTTGCATGTGGACAATGTCTCGGCCAGCAAAACAATCATTAACCCTCTTTAATACTCATCGATTCGATTTCCCAATGGCAGATCAGGACAAGCTAGCCTTGTATTCGGTATCGGCGGTCTAGATTAGTTTATGCGGCCTTGATTAAGTGGATTTAGGGCAAGTCCATATCATGGTCCATGTGAGTGCTAGTGACTTGAGATTACTCGGTCCGTTGAGGAAATACGCATTGGTACAGTCTGAAATAGCCAATTACCATATTGTCTCTTAATTTGATCACATCACACACAACTAATATAGTGACGCAAGAGACTTACACATGACATGAAAACAATACAACAAAAGAAACTATTTATCGTGAAAGACTAAAAGTTGCATTATTTATTGTGAGAGACCAAACATGGTCTCACAATTTTTTGTCATCGACTAAAATGGGACTTCACTCGCAAAAATAATTAAGAGATTTATATAATTAAAAATGTGATATTTTTAGAAAGATGTAGAGAAATTTTGTGGGAGAACATTCAAATCCTCCAAAACTTCTTTCCATAGTTGGCCTCAATTTAGGCCCACATCGAATCAAAGACTATATCTACTGGCAATAAGAAAGAATTTAGGCAGCTGGTCTGTACAGTTTGAGGCTATGTATGTTGGAACCTTTTGGACTTTCCTTTTTGGGTATAGTATGATTCTTCACTGGTTTATTCTTGTTGATTATTGGTTGGGATTGGTACCACCACCACCTTGATTGCCAATAAAAGGTTCTGTTTCTGGGTCTCTCTGGAATATATAGTTGGGAAGAAGTAGAAAAAATGGGCTAATAGTATATATCTTCACAACTTTTGACTGGTTCCGGAACTATGGAACATTGGTGCATGATGCTATCTTTGAAAGGAGTTATTTATTCAATATGCATCTGCACAACGCACTTATGCAGTTACTACTACTGTAGGGAAGGATATATGAAAACTATTATGAATCTATGATTGAAAGTGAGTGGAAAATTATACATTACTTACTTTGTGGGATTCATTTAATTTAAAAGGCATACTTAGCATTTCTTCCTCTATACAAGCATATTAGACGATAAACAAAATTCTTCAACAACCACTGCGGTGGCAAATCAAATAATTGTATCGTTCATGATAAAATGGTTCCATTCTATCTTAATTTCCAAAACAACATACACCATCATGTTGCTATTATAAACAAAAATCTACATTTGTTTTCGTGAGCTTAGCTCAGTCAGTAAGGATAATGCATAATATATATAAGGTGCAAGATTCAAACTCCAACCACTATAAAAAAGAATCTACATTTTAGATTTATTCAATTAACGATGTATATAGTCTTTATTATATATCATATACATCATTTAATGAATGAATCTAAAAAGTTAATTTTTGTTTATAACAGTGAGTGAAAGTTGTATATATTATGCAGATGGATATGGTAAATGGAGCTCTAGAGTAGTTACGTTACATTAACCCCACCAAAATTTTCGTAACGGGATCTTGACATAAAAATGCTCAAATAAATCCAATTGCACACAATAAAAAAAATCAGGTAGAAATATAATTCATTGACTTAAAAAAAAAAATCAGGTAGAAATATAATTCATTGACATTTTCATTTAACAAGTTGATGTAAAAATCATAGGACTTGTTACCGCGAGAATGAATTTTTTTATTACAAAACCCTAAGATAATAAGTAATGGAAAATGTTAACTAATACTCCGGACATTAGTTAAAGGAGAAATTCTAATATGGTCACATGACTAAGGAAACAGTGTTTGGTCACACACACATAAAGAATTATTTTTTTAATAATAAGGAGGAAATTGATAAAAAAGATTATTGAATATTTTGAAGAGAATCTTTTTATGTGTGTGTCCAAACATTATTGATTTGGTCTTGTGACCATAGAAAAATACCTTCTAGTTAAAGACCTTAATTTAAAAGTTTGACTTTTTAAGAAATAATTACTTAATTTAGAATGGTTAAAGAGTGTCCTAAAAACACTTGTTACCAAGACTCGTAATGGAAAATGTTAAAAGCTTGTTTTTCCTCCAAATGTAACTCACTATAAACAACTCAACTAACGATCAGTTTTAATGTCCAATGGAATGGTTGATAGATCTATTATAATAAGGCCTAGGAATAAGACCAAAATAGTGTTTGGTTGACTAAAAATATTTAACAAGCCAAGGACTTTTACTTGATGATCAGATCAACCATCAATGTCACCATAAGAATTTGGATTAAATTAATGAGAATTAAAATTACTTTGAAAGTTTGGATGATATATATAGTCAATATCCCAACGTAATTTCCTTGAATTTTAAGATATTTTTTAGAGTTTGCTTGCATTATTCAATTTCTAAATTACATAAATTTTTGGATGAACTTATAAAAATAAAATATGATATTCCTTAAAAAAAAAAAGATACGTTCATTTGTTCTTTTAAATTTATCAAATAATTTATCCAATCACTATAATAAGAAAAAAAAAACTATTTTTTAGGTTCATTGAATAACTAATGTATTTCATATATAATATAGACAAAATACATTTATTATTCAATGAATATAGAAAAATAATTTTTTACTTATAATATTGACGGAGCTAATTAACAGATAAGCCAAAAAAAAAAAACTAATTAGAAAATAAATCTCATTCAGCAAGGATGGTACTTCCATGTTATTATGTGCACGTTCTTGTGTACTTGCTATAGTACTGACTACTTACCTTACCAATCAATAGTTCATTCAATTCAATAAGCTCACAATATTCACTTCATCCATTTGTTGTGGCGTTTTATGATCACCTTGATACTGCAATGCAAGTAGTTGTGCTTTCAATGTCAATCTCACTATGCATTGTCCTTTTTCTGTTTTAAAATAGGAAAAAGGCACAAGGACTATGCTTGTTGTGGCCATTTTTGTGACAAAAAAAATCATGAGTAAGGACGATGCATGTTATTGTGGGTCTAAATTACATTACTTTGTTGTGGGAATCTTTCCTAGATATACACTAATTGCATTCAAATTGGATATTAATTTACTCCTTCTTTCATGTAGTACTTTTGGCAAGAACTTACAACATGCAATTGGTACATGCTGATAGTGACTAAGAAATTGTCCCTATAGACTTCAATTATTATAATGTTTTTTAAATGAATTTGGTGTTCTAGTTGTTCTAATTTGAAAACAAATGTTCAAATTATAATGGTTTAGGTAATGAAATGCAAAATGGGTTAGGTAGCTAACAACTTTTGATTTAAACATGATGAAACATTCAATTTAAATGGAGAAAAAAATGTAGTGATTTGATCTCTCACATCTCATAATAAAGAACAAAAATCTTAAATTCTCTCTGCTTAAGTTAAAAACATCACATAATGTTGTCAAGGATCATATTTTTTACTGCAGTTTCTCTAGCAACAATAGCAGTGATTGTTTTAGCTTTGGTATCACCTGTTTCACATAAAAAGATCCATTCAAGACCATGGCTTGATCTATCTCTTTACATTCAACAACCTCAAAACATAACAACCTCAAATACACATGCTATACCAAGAGAAGATGCTGGTGCATTCGTCTTTCACCGTTTACTTACGGAGGGACCAGAGAACACATCAAAGGTTGTAGGAAAAGCACAAGGTTTCATAATCCCTGTGGAACAGTTTCAGCAATCAGAATTCAATGTTTTGTATCTCACTTTTGATACACCAGATCATTCAGGTAGCTTGAGTGTGCAAGCAATCAAAGTTGCTCATAAGGAAAGAGAAGAATTCAGGGTTGTAGGAGGAACAGGTTCGTTTGCATTTGCTCATGGTGTTGCAGTTTTTACTCAAACAGATGAACAATCAAGTGATGAAGCTATAACTTATCATGTAAAACTTCAGCTTGAATTCCCGAATCATTCAACAAAGTTACTATGAATGATGAACCAGAGTTTTTAGTTTTATACTTCATTTTTGCTTGCTGATTCTTTCTTATCATATCAGAAGAGTTTTTAAAATTCTAGTAACATACAAGATTGAATCTTCCAAATCATATATATATATGCCAATAATTAATAAATAATTTGTTGCTATAGTTTATCAAGTATTGTATTTTTATGGTATTCAGTTTCGGTGATTAGAAGCATAGGTTTTTTGAGACTTGCGTGTATTGAAAGTTGAAACTGGGACTTGTAGTTGTCCCACATCGACCAGGTTAAAGGTTGACGAGTGATAGAGTATATATAAATAGAAGCAGCGGGGCTTATTCAAAGCATCTTTGTGCTTGGGGCAATGACTTAGCAAATGAGGTAATAACTGAGGCGCGTCTATTGCTGGTTGAAAACTATTTCCAAACCTCCTCAGGTCCAAGCTTGTCTTGGGTCTTTTGAGAATTTCTGGAAGGGGTCCTTTGGGGTAAAGCCCTACAACATAGTTTAAAGTTTATATTTTTGCCTTTGCATTTTCATATTTTGTGTAAATAAAACATAAATTTCTTTGGAAATAAAATTCACCGAATTTTATTATGCTTGTTGTTTTGTTATTCTTTTTTCTTTTGGTCAAGTTGTTTTTTGTTATTCTATTCGGTGTTTTTTATTTGATTGAGAATGAAATTATTTTAATTATTTTTTATTTATTGAATTTTGTATTTTTTTAACTCAACTCCATCTTTACATTTTATGTACGAATCTAAATTAATTTTTATTGATAAGAAATTAATTAATATAAATTATTCTAAAAAAATGAAACAAAAAGTACAATCGTGTTCTCTCTTGGAAAACAGTTTAAAAATATTTTTAAGGGATTTATTAAAAAAAATTGAATGGAATTAATAAGAAGTAATGATGAATACCGTTCCTATTATAAAAACCATTCAATAATTTAATCTATTAATTAATTTTTTTAAACTAAAAAAAACTAGATGTAATATCCTTAGATGTCAAACGATTGGAATTATTATAGAAAATGTACATGAAATTTTGTTAGGCCAAGATGTGAAACGATTCTAATTATGGTTGGAGTTAAAAATAGACCAAGATAAAACTAGTTTATGTTAGGAACTTGTCACTTTGCCAGACAGAAAACAAATAGAACAAGGTATTTGGAACTCGTTACTCAACTCTAGGTTTCCATAAACTAACATGTGAACGTGGTTCGAGTAAATTATCTACATAAATATTATGAAACTTTAGGTCTCTGAATATTATCTACATGAAAATGAATTTAATGTAAGATAATATATTTCAATCAAGTTTTTCTTATGTTGTTACTATAACAATAATCCAGATGAATAAGGCAAGCTGATGCCATTAGCTTTTTTTTAGTATATACTCCATTAGCATGTGAACGTGGTTCGAGTAAATTAATGAAAATAGGTCCAAAACGTTAAATTTAGCGACTCATCAATTTATGTCATCATTCAAGACGATTGCATGATTTAATCACACTTAATGAACCAAACTAGAGTTGCGATTTATATGTTTGTTGTGAACTATTTTTCCAACGTAAGTCACACTCATGAGCAAGCTTTATAGCTTAAAATCACGTTAACGAATGAAAATTTGCATAGAATAGAACATAATCAACATGACATCAAAGGAATCTATAACCGTGCTTGCAGCATGCCGAAGAGCCGTTGTATTATGAATGTATAATCTGATGATACTCTTTTCTTTGCGGCTTGTGCTATTTTACTTTAATAATAATTTAAGGTATGCGATTACGATCAATACCTCGAAATGAGAGTTTTCTATATAGTATCAAGGATTGTCATTGTGATCATTATTTTTAAAAAGTTGAATACATTTTTACCGTGCGTGCCTATACAATAATTTTATCAAAGTGAGACAATGTTGATTAAGCTTAATAAGGCACAGTGTATGTATGATGAGTACATACGAAAATCTCGGTAACTCCAGCACATAGTTTTCACTTTCACTTTGAAACCTCAAATTTCCATGTCTATATTGTACTATAATACGCAGACTATGCATTATTTCGACCCTGATTATATTAAGGAGGGATTTATGTTCCTTATGTTTCTTTATTTATGCTTAGGACTATGAATTATCCTATATGATTAGTCCATTAGTTTATAAACTAAAAAGTAAATGCAACAATTCAGATAAATTAAGGAGGGATCAGCCATTTTTATTTGGACCTTTTAGCAGAATTTTGATCTTTCAGGAGGGGTCAGCCACCAACAAAACACAAGAAGTAAATTGCTAAACCTGCAACAAAGCCGTAATTTACATATTATGTTAAATACAAAGAAGTAGTAATAAGACTTGCATATTTTCTTAGCTAATAATGAAATGAATAACCAAATTCGTCCCTGAATTTGCACGAATCAGACAAAAACATTCCTCAATTCATCGAAATACACGCTTTGTCCCTGAAATTGTCATATCTCAATCGAATTAGTCCCTACGTCCATTTGGGGCATTAACGGTGATGATGTGGCCGTTAACCTCTCACATGAGTTGCCATGTCAGATGCCACATAAGTAAGGACTAAATTGATCGATAGTGACAAAATTTTTGAAGGACGAAATTGATTGATTTTAGAAAATATTATGCAATAAAGTCCGTGTTAATTTTTACATACTATCAAATCGATCCCTAAATTATATTAAAAAACCGTCAAATAAGTCTTTGTATTATATAAACATATATCCAATTTGATCCTTGAAGCATATATTTGCAGAACAAAGTAAAAATGACAGAACACACAACTTCATCCTTGAAAATAACATTAAATAAGTCATATGTCTTAAGTTTAAAATATTACATAGGCAAAAGCAACCCAACTATGGAGAATTAACAAATTAAATATTACATAACCAAAAAGAAACCCAACTAGGGGGCATAATTTAAACAAGTCAAAATATTCCAAAAGCATAATCTAAACATGCATCAAGTATCACTTCTTTGGAAATCCTGGGGTTGGGATAAACTCCATGAACTTAGATTGGGTTGAACCGGATGGACCATAATTTGGATATAGAACCCTAATAACGCCAGGAGCAGTTGGATGTGTTGGTGCAGGACCCCTCACTAGTGTTTTCTTAGGCCTCTCATTTGAAATAATTGGCCGTCTAATGCCATACCTCCTTGCAGGAACACCCTGCAACAACATTTTCAATCATATCAGTCCCTAAAGCATAAAACATTCAATCAAATAAGTCCCTAAATCATATCACTAACTATCAAATCGATCCTTAAGATTTAACAGTCAAACCTGTCCAGGCACTACTTCATTTGCAACAACATTGAGAGCACTTTGTCCCTGAATTGCAACATTTCCAGCAACAACATTTCCAACATTGACATTTTCAACAGTTTCTGCAACTTGTCCATCATTTTCAGCAACAAGATTTCCAGGATTAACATTTTCAGCAACAAAATTTTGCCAAAATTAGTCATAATCACAAGCAAAACAACATAAAAATGTAAATCATCGTACAAAATAAACATTTTTTATAAACTGTTTTAATCAACCACTTATTTCGTTTATAACTACTATAATGTTCATCATTGTTAGTAACCAAACATAAAAACATGAAATTTTATAGTCTTTAACACAAAACTGAAAATCAGTAATCTGACAAACGCAATCAAAGCAAGCAAAAACAAACATCAAAGCAAGCCTGATGATGACAAAAACCCTAAAGTTGAAAACAAATGTCTAAAAGCTGAAGACGAAAATCACAAAAACGAGCAGAAAAAGGGAGAAAACGAACAAGACTTAATGGAAAACAAACAGGAACGACGTTACCTTAAGAAACGACAAAATCTTTTGCAACGTTCCTCACCGGAGATGATGATGATTTTGATGAGGTGAAGATGATGAAGGTTTTAGCGGGAAGGAGAAAGGTCAGGGACGTTCTTGATGTTCTGACTGAAAATGTGAGGATGGAAAGGTATGGGTAGTAGGGGGTAAATTTGAAAAAACATGAAAAATTGAATTTAAAAAGTAAAAATGAAATTTTTAGCGTTTCCATCAAATTGGTCCTTGTACACGTGACTTTCCTTGTTGACACTTGTACAAGACAACAAGACATGCAGGACGACAGCTCAGCAGCACTAACAGAGTATTTGGACGGAACGACTATTTTAATGGACGTTTGTTAAATTCTGGGACAAAACGTGCATTTCGATGAATTAGGGGGCGTTTTTGTCCGATTCGTGAAAATTTAGGGACGAATTTGGGTAAGCACAATATTGATAAAGTTTAAAAAATAAATTAGTGTAAAGTACACTACTCCCTGTAGGAAACTCGAGAGTTCAAAATAAATTAGGCTTGGTTACACAGATGAGGCATATTAAGTATTTGTGTAGTTTACCGTTTTTATGCAACAAAGAACTGTAGTGATCATACTAACTACAGTACATTACAGATTGAATACTAAAAGAGTATGTTAGCATAGGCTCACAACAGTGGCACTCAAAACGAACGAATCAACAAAGATGAAGAAAGGTATAATAGCCTTAGCCCATTAGCAAAATAGAGACAAGAATATCAATTCGTAAGTTGTGGTTTTCATGATGGCCACCAATGTGTGTATTTAACTGATGATAATTAATTGTTTGGAATAAAGAAGAAATTTGTGGTGTATAAGAATGAAAAGTCACAAGTTAGTTATTAATAAGTGAATTTACGGTCCATGAGGGATGTTTCTAGAGGACTCAACTATATGTCATGTTAAGAGTTCAACAAGTGAAATAGTCCCACATCGAGGAGTGAAGAGAGAGAGTGAATGTGTGATATAAAAGTAGAAGCGAGTACTGTATTCAATTCATACATTTCTCGGCCTTTTGGCTAAGATTGAGTGTAGTATCTATTCTTGTTAGTTTAATATCTGATATGTGGCTCAATGAGCCACACGATATTAAATTACTTTTTTGAGGGGGGAGAAGCCATCACAATAGCTTGTTATTGGGCTTTTCGAGTGTTCCTTATGTGTTGCACTATTGCAAGGGCTGATGGACCCTACCAATCTTAGTTCAATTTTTTATTTTTATAATTTTTAGTTGACTAAATGCAATTATTTCAGATTTTGCTATTAAGAGATTTTGCAATTAGTTGACGCTCGCATTCTTATTTTCAGATTTAAGAGAACACTTGTAATTGCAATTAAAGAGATTTTAAGTATGTTGTCTTCTACTTTCATGTCTTAATAATTTCATGTTTGAAAATAATTCATGAAGCATGCCATATTAAGTAGTAAAAAAATTGCTATGCATAATTATCTGAGTCACTGATCAATCAGGCTCAAGTCAAAAAATATTGTAGATGGGTAAATTAAAAAGATAAGCTTGATGGTTCAAACAAATTCCTGCTTGAAACTGATCAATCCAACTGTTTATGCTTTTTTGGACCAATATCAACATTAAAAAAAATTACAAAATAAGAGTTGTAGTGTTCCTGCTACAATGCAGAATGTCTGAACAGATGATAGAAGTGTAAAAAGCATTCTCAGCTTCTCAATATTCATTCATGCACTAAATTGTTGGGATCCAATTACTTGGATGTCTCATGAGAAATATATTAAGAACATTGCATGAGAATCATTAAAAGAGGACTATTAGTTGATAGTATCATATCTTGAAGACCTTGCTCAGAAAATGCCGAGGTTCCAACTAAGGGACTATTGGCAATGAACGGGACACCAGTAATAACACAATCAGGAGAAGCAACTCCACTCATTATTGGGGTCTTGGGAAGGGAATTAGATTATCCATTTTGCAGCTAGGTGTGTCTGTTGTTGCCTTTGTAGATGGAGTTCCAACAGCAGCTGTATGTGAAGCCATTGCAGTCTTCTCTTCTTTCTTTTTTCTTGAATAAGTTGCAACCTTCTTTTTCTGTAATGCTCCAGATGCATTTTTCATTGAAGACGGTCTAGAACTTGGTCCAACTGAACCCTTAGAAAATTCACCAGATTTTGAAGATAATAGCATTAACGAGTGAGGTAATATCCCATTAGATAATTGAGGACTATTCGAGGTTGTCTGTGGGAAATTAGGTCTCATGGATGCATGTTGTGCCATTCTTTGTTGAAGCCATACTTGTTGTGAGTCTAAATTGCACTTTATCCCTGCACCATCTATTCTTTCCATTTCAAATTGTTGTGCCTTGGAAACTAACCTCATGCCTTGCTGACTAGAAGAAAATTGAGTGCCCCCTGCCTGTTGATTTAACCCCCCTTCAAAAACCTGATGGGGAGACTTCTGAACTACATTCATCGCTGGGGTCTTGGAAACGGACTTAGATCTCCGTTTTGCAGCTAGGCGTTCCTGTTGTTGCCTTTGTGTAGAATTATTAGCATTGGAAGTCAAAGATGGAGTTCCAACAGCTGCGGTATGAGAAGCCATTGGTGCCTTCTCCTTTTGTAATGCTCCAGGTGTAATTTTCATTGAAGACGGTCTAAAATTTGGTTCAACTGATGGCGAGTGGGGTAATGTCCTATGAGATAACGGATGACTCTGTACTTGTTTCAAGTGCTGAAGCTGATCCTCTTTTTTTGCTTCTTTCTTGATTTGGTGGCCCAGATTATTCCAGGTTGCCTGTGGGAAATTATGTCCCATGGATGCATGTTTTGGTATTCTTTGTTTGAGTCGTAATTGTTGTGGGTCTAAATGGCTCGAATCCATTCGCATCTCACTTTTTTTGAGGTTTATCCCTGCACCCTCTATTCTTTCCATTTCAAAATTTTCTACCTTGGCAACTAACCTCATGCCTTGCTGACCAGAAGCAAATCGAATGGCCCCGGTCTCTTGATTTAACCACCCTTCAAAAACCTGCTGGGGAAACATCTGAATGCCACTCCCAGTATACTGAATACTTCTGGCCATTGCTTGTTGCTGTAATAATGTATCCTGCCAATTCATATCCGGTCTTTGAAGAGCGTTAACGTGTGAGTCTATTTGCTGCATTGCATCAACACCTGTGGAAGCAGACCTCATTCTTTTTGCAATATTCGATAAAGGTGATGATTCTCTATCTGGATTCTCTCTTTTTACATGAAGAGTGGCCCTCAGGTTTGGATTATCCGCATATGAATACATGACATCTTGTACAGCAGAAGCCCCAGATGAATTTATACCAGCAATTGATCGGTGCTCCTGCAAGCTTCTTGGAGTTTCGACAGCCATTTGATATTTTGATTGATGGGAGATCATAGAAAAGCCTGGGATGGAAGAATCTAGTACGATATTCTTTGATCTCATGGCAATGCTTGGATTAAGATTCTGCATTGCTGGATTTTCAAGAGTCTGTTTCACAATAGCATTTGATGTAGCGATTCTTGAATCACCCAACCTGCTTTTTGAATTCTCTGGCACTTTATCTATACTGACTTTTTCCCCATGGATTTTATTACTTGAAGTGACATCAAACTTTGTGGTATTCCTCGCTCGCTTCATCTGCAAATTGAGCTGAAACACAAGTTCAACGTCATTAGGATGCATACATCACACATAATAATTTCATTAGGGGAGAATCTAACTTGTTTATACCTTTGTTGGAAGTGGACTTTGACAAAGTCGATCCAACTTTGCAGTAGGATCAAGATGAAGGTTTGGATGTAATGCTTTCACTATGTTTGATTCAACATTCTATTATCAATGAGAACATAGTTAAGTGTCTATACCTATAAATATATATATATATACACACACACACGTATTGGTGTCATTCATGATTGGTGAATTATACTAACCATTATATCACCATATTTCCAAGACTTATCAGTAACAGATGGGATGTCCTTCACAATATTTTCCAATGACATCTTGAGGCTTGCTTTACTCACAGCAGGAGAACATCTTCGATAATCACGAACCTGAAGTGTTACAGAATTGATCAAAGCTCAACCTTATAGATAGAAATTTAAATGTTGCCTTTAAAAGTAAAGTAAAGCATGCAAAAAATAAACAAGAATCACCTCGCATATAAGTGATCCATCAACATACTTGACTGGTATATCATCCAGAATATCCCCAGGCAAGTGACCTGACTCAATGGCCTCCAAACACATAATGACAGAAATAGGAAGGTAAGTACATGAAATGTTGTAATACTTAACATATGCAGCAGACAAATAAAAAATTAAGAAAACATAAGATGATGATTTAGAAAAAAGCATAGTTATGAGGTACACAATGTAAGAAGGTAGAAACAAATAGCTCATCTCTTAGGCAGAAGCACCCGACTCAGATTATGAATTATAGGAGTCATTAAGAATTAATTAAATAAAAAAATATTGTTAAAAAACAAATAAATAAATAAACAGCACTTGTTGTTAAAGTATATAAAAAAGCTACTACAATATAAAAAAATATAAGGTTTTGATCATAACACCACTCCGCAAAAAAGGCCTTGTACATAAAATTGTCTAAATTATAAGGTTTTAGAACATAAAAGTTTAAACTGCAATAACATAAAAGACAATTATAAAATTTCAAGAGAATTACCGAGAAAATGGTTTCAGATGACCTATCATAAGGAAGTAATGACTTCGGTAACACCTGATTTGTAGCATCATACTGAAAAATCATAAATCACACAGCTTAGAAATTAGAATAACTAGTCGAGCTAAAAGACTTCACAATAGCGAAATATTAATACTACATTTCAACAAACCTTGCGGGGTTTTTCCATGAAATAACCATCCGGATACAAGTTCAGCGTAAAAGAAACTTCATTTCCTGTCAAGTCAAAACAACCATCACAACACAACACTCAATGATTTAAACACAAATTAAAAAACCAATAAACTCTAATGACTAACCTTTTATTAATGAAAGTTTTTCAGATGAACTAGGCATCTCATCAATGTTTTCACCAGCCTCAACAACATCAATCTGGACCAACAACAAAAGAAGAATGAAATTTAAAACAATCAATAAAAACCCTAAACCTAACTTGAGTGCCAAGTAAAAAATAACAACATACAAAATTCATTTTTATATGTTCATAACATTATTTTCATCTAAAATCACACATAAAAAAACGATCACAAACAAAAACACCATAATATAATAGACATAACAACAAAACTACAAACTTTAGAAAGAAAGAAAGAAATTAGCAAGACCTAGAATTCAAAAACCTTTGATAACCAGGGGTGGTCCTGAGGGCGAGCACGAGGGGCGGCAGCCCAGGACACCATTGTTTTAGGGGCACCAAAATTGTTATTTCTACTTAGTAGTTAGTACTATATAAATATATTTCTTTTCAATTCGCTTTGATTAATTCTATTGAAAATATATTTTAAGATAACTTTGATTGTAAATGAGTATTTTGCAAGAAGAAGAATATTGGAATAATTAAAAGGACATAATTTATTGTTTCGCCCAGGGCACCAAAAATCTTAGGGCCGGCCTTGTTGATAACCTAAGATTGGTTATCCTGAAAAGGTTGAAGAGAAAGGGGGATGGGTTTAGCATTAGGTTTAGGGCGAAACCTAGTTCCAATTTTTGAGACTTTGAAAGAGACGACCATGATGTGTTATATAGAGTATTCATTTATAACTAAATAAAAATAATAATCAGATTTCCTATGGAAAAGGCCATCAGAAACGAATTATAAATTTAATAAAACCAAATATTCATTTATAAAAAATAAAAATAAAAAAGACACAAAGATTCATTTGTAAAATATGTACAACTAACTTGTTTGTACCTTTGTGGGAAGTGGACTTTGACACAGTGGATCCAACTTTGGAGTAGGATCTAGATGAAGGTTTGGATGTAATGCTTTCCCTACCTTTGATTCAACTTCCTATTATCAATGAGAACATAATTAAGTGAGATCTATACTCCAACAAAAAAAAATTATACGTATTGGTCATTCATGATTGGTGAATTATATCACCATATTTCCAAGACTTATCAGTAAGAGATGGAGGTCCTTCACAATATTTTTCAATGACATGTTGAGGCTTACTTTACACACAGCAGGAGAACTTTCCGTGGATGCAATGCCAGCTCCATTTTCTGAAGAGCATTTTCGATAATCACGCACCTGGAGTGTTACAGAATTGATCAAAGCTCAACCTTTTAGATAGAAATTTAAATGTTGCCTTTAAAAGTAAAGCATGCAAAAAATAAACAAGAATCACCTCGCATATAAGTGATCCATCAACATACTTGACTGGTATATCATCCAGAATATCCCCAGGCAAGTGACCTGACTCAATGGCCTCCAAACACATAATGACATAAATAGGAAGGTAAGTACATGAAATGTTGTAATACTTATCATATGCAGCAGACAAATAAAAAATTAAGAAAACATAAGATGGTGATTTAGACAAAAGCATAACTATGGGGTACACAATGTAAGAAGGTAGAAACTGTTGGTTTTAATTCAAGTTTAGACTATATACCAGTTGGGGTATAAAAGTTTGTTACAAGTTAGTTTGGTAATCTAGCTAAATTACGTAACCCAAAAAATTAATCAAAAAAATTATTGATAAAGTAGGTAATGTTAGTAAAAAACAAGAAAAGAATTCTCATAAAAAAAAAAAAAAAAGAACACGTAAGAAGAAAACAATTATATGTCAATTAAATTAAAATTGTATTAATTCATCTCTCTTTTTCTCTTCCCCTCTTAAAAATTGAATCAAACAAATATTTTAAAAATATTACCTCCCCTCTCCCAAACCAAACAAGCCCCTTAGATTTTGGTCTTAACACAACTTTGCAAATAAGGTTTTGGTCATAACGGAACTCCGCAAAAAAGATCTTGTACCTCATAGTTGTCTAAAATATAAGGTTTTAGAACATAGAAGTTTAAACTGAAATAACAAAAAGACGATTATAAAATTTCGAGAATTACCGAGAAAATGGTTTCAGATGACCTATCATAAAGAAGTAATGACTTCGGTAACACCTGATTTGCAGCATCGTACTGAAAAATCATAACTCACACAACTTAGAATAACTAGTTGAGTTAAAAGACTCCACAATATATAGTGAAATATTAATACTACATTTAGACAAACCTTGCGAGGTTTTCCGATAAAATAACCATCCGGATACAGGTTCAGGGTAAAAGAAACTTCATTTCTTGACAAGTCAAAACAACCTCCAAAACACAACACTCAATGATTTAAACACAAATTAAAATACCAATAAACTCTCTAATAACTAACCTTTTATTAATGAATCTTTTTCAGATGAATTAGGCATCCCATCAATGTTTTCACCGGCCTACACAAAAAAAAGAATGAAATTTAAAACCAGCAATAAAAAACCCTAAACCTAACTTGAGTGCCAACTAAAAAATAACATTTTTTTTAGAGAAAAAATATATTAAAAACGATCACAAACAAAAACACCATAATATAATAGACATAACAACAAAACTGCAAACTTTAGAAAGAAAGAAAAAAAAATAGTAAGACTTAAAATTCAAAAACTTTTGATATTGGTCATTCTGAGAAGGTTGAAGAGAAAGGGGGATGGGTTTAGCGTTAGGTTTATGGCGAAACCTAGTTCCAACTTTTGAGACTTTGAAAGAGACAATCATGGTGTGTTATAGAGTGTGACCAAATAGACCAAATGACAGTGACAAGTGTAAAATAGCGGCTATATATTTTTTTTAAAGGAAGCGGCTATATTTATATTTACACTATTTATTTATGGGTGATGTTAACTTGTACCCTAAAGGCACATGTTAAGTAACTCAAAAAAAAAAAAAACTTTGCATTGGAAAACATAACATTTAATTTTTTTTTATATAAAACATTATTTACACTTGAATAGAAGACAAGCAGGCAACAAGCTGCGCCGCTATACCTTTTTGGATGGCAAAACCAATCCTCTTAACATTTTAATTTTTAAGAAGTTAAATGCACGACTTTTGATGAGTATATTTCTATAATAACTTCTTTAATATGTACCCTTGAGGACACAAGTTAGCATTTGCCTTTATTTTTATTTTTTTACGTACACTAGAATCATTATTTGTACGTATGCCAATACTTCAAAATATATATATATATATATATATATATATA
>Ga0315915_1001782_pt1 | contig 26553 bp, 16 predicted proteins | sample MpolbnodulesMG_FD_207738 | JGI IMG/M metagenome (GOLD analysis project Ga0315915, IMG submission 207738) | Medicago polymorpha root nodule microbial communities from Los Angeles, California, United States - branched nodules | ecosystem: Host-associated > Plants > Roots > Nodule | place: USA...
AAATGAAAAATAAAAATAAAATTAATGAATAAGTTAATGTGGGTCTGTTGGGAGGGGGGCATGTCAAAGTCTCAATAAGATTAATGAGCTGGAAATGGAAGGTGACAAGAAATAGCAATTGCATGATTGATTGTTCTAATCTCAACTCATTTCATGGCATTATTATTGTTATTTTGATAAAATTCATTTCATGGTATTATGAATTATCAGTTGTTCCTACCACTTGATATCCCATCTGTCATATGATTCAAAATTGTCTATTTCCCTGTTTGGTCACAGTGCTTTGATTAGTAATTTGACAACGAATTTTCACCTCATTTGCTGGACATTCATGCTTATCATTTAATATTATAGGTTTGAGACATGATAGTGAGTTTTGACAAGAGTACAATGATAAAAAAAATGTGTTGAATGGTTTTCCCTGCTAGAGGCTGTTGTTTTATTTGCAAATTACTGGCATTTGGCTAATGTTTTGAGATGCATGTTATGGTATATACCCTGACAAAATAAAATCAATCACATGGGTAGTCTTGAACCGTGTCAATTTTAGTTGGAAGTAATTACCAATTCTGAATCATTCACATTCAATTGAGGTAATATTATAGTGTGTATATATGGTCCTTAGTGAATACTAGTATGGGACAGAGAATATTATGAATTCAATTATAAATGGCATCAGATCTGGGTTTCCGCTGCAACTTGTACCCAACTATACTCATATAACTAAAGCAGGAGTTAGGTACACGTGCGGTGTGGGAAATAGAGAAGTTATTATTGATTAATTTAAAACATATAATCTCATATTCTCACGCAGTCCAGTGTAAAGGAATCAAAACACAATATTGCCTATTAACTGGCAAAACTATTCATGCAATCAACCGGAATATTTTTATAATTTTTTTTTGTGCCGTTTATATACCAAAGAAAAGAGCTGTATTTATAAACAAGAATATCTTTATGAATAACAGGTCTTCTTGAAGGGGATGTATAGAGTTTTGTTACTATGTTTTAATGCCCAGTTTACATAGTAAAATTACAAGTTATTATTTTATTGTCCTGTAACTAAGTTAATGATGCAAACCTGTGAAATAAAATGAATATACGGTAGCACTTCACACACGTAACATCTAATCGTGGTTTCCCTATATTTTTTGCTACAAAATGAAGGGTGGTACCAAGGTAGCAAGTTCAGCTGATACGTGGTGATTGCGACGAGATGCTTGCAAGTGAACATAGCTTTCACGAGGTAAAGACAAGCTGTTGGACAAATGGTTTTCAAGTTATTGGACGAAGTAAATAAGGTAGTCCATCAATCAATTCTAACATACTAAATAGGCTTAAGATAGAACGTTTTATCAATGCCAACTACCTGCCTCCCTTTAGTTGCTTCATTCTCCAATCAGCTGCAGTTGGGTAGTTCTAGTATGAACAAAGTGATAAAGAATTGGAGGTCATGAGTTCAAACCCGGACAAAAGAATAAATATTAATCTAACAACTAAATACTAATATTTGTCATTAAAAAAATAGTTGCACTTTTAAGACATTCATGTTCGGTCAAGGTTGTTCCATGCTACTCCGGAGACCACAAACTGCTCGTAAAAGAGCATGCGCAAAAGCAGAAATATCCACTAACATTTCATATGCAGCAGAGTACCTTGTAACCAGTTGATACAAAAGTGGACTTTAATTTGGTTTAATCAAGATGTATCTTTCTAAATACAACATAACTTAAGAGAAACAATTAACAATAGCGTAAATAGTATTGCCGAAAAGACTTCAAAACATTGTTATAAAAATTGAATTAGTCTCCAGTCTGGAATTAGAGAAAATGAAAGTTCGTTCAAACAACTTTGGTGAAGATGATTAAGCTGATGTTATTTTCAAACTTCCGACATGAATTAAATACTAGCTTGATCTGATAATGTTTCCAAGCGAAAAAATACATCAGATATTATTTTCTATACCTAAAAGCAGCTTACAAGAGAGATAACCAGGACTATATAGCCAAAGTTTTACACACGATTCTACCCAAAAAAGGTGGCTTATACAATTAACCTCCCACAGAAATGTGAAAGAAAAGCAAGAAGCCGAATACACCTTAGTACAGCAATTCGTCAAATACATGATCTACAGATTGCTCCCACTTTCCATGATACAATTCCAAAAGCCTCTCAGCTGGAGTGACACCTGCCACCATAAAAAATATTAAACACATACCAAAGGAAACAGATAAAACTTCTGACGAAAGCTACCAATGATTGCATTAGTTAATTTGCATTCTACCACAAGTTACTGAAGGTGCAAGTATGTTAAGCTTGACACCAACTGTCCATGGATACCAACTCTCAGATATTATAGCATAAAAGACAAAAAAAAGCCAAAAAAATAAAATAATAACTTTGATCCCTAAATCAACCACAAAATCTCAACGTTATAAGTACTACTCATAAAATCACAAACTAAAATTGATTGTAGAAAGTATAAAAAACTCTTCACAATTTTGCATTGGTAAAAATTTGCATTGGATTAGAACATGAGAACAGAAGATTTCAAGATATTTCAATATGATAAACAGTGAAAAAGATATATGTACTATTAAGAGTCCAGTACCCCATTAGAGATATATGTACTAACATAATATGGCACGTATATAAAGACTATATAACTAGAAGTTAGCTTGGAACAAAGACTATATAACTCATCACTAGAACTGAAGTCAACAGAATGTTCGATGAGAGAGCAGCAGAACGTTGGTCACTGCTTTGAAAACAGCCTCTAACTAAAACAAGGGCCAACTAGATATAAATTATGAATTTGCACATTTAACTGAGCCATGAAATAGGGCCATCTGAAGCATGGCACAAAAAACGGAGATGCATCATTAAAAGGAATGTAGTCTAAAAATTCATTACCTGTTCTAACCACCTCAGCTACCGCATTTAAAAATCCTGATTCCTTAAAGCCTCTTCTTTCCAAGCCATCCTGTAGATACATACCGATCCATGATCTTAGCAACATTGATGGTAACAGCAATAACAAAAATAATTACAGCTTACCTTTGCCAGCTCTAGAACCTCTTCAGCAACATGCTTCAGCAAACCATCTCGAAATGGTGTCTTTAGACCGGTTACAGTGACCTGCCAGAGAGACTCCGGTTGTCAGTATAGAAATTTAGTACGGATAATGGGTGCGTTTGTTTTAGATTTGTTTAGAAAAGAAAAAAACAATTTTGTCATTTAAGTGTTTGTTTAGGATTTTAAGAAAAATCATTTTATCAAAAAAAAATATTTTGACTCTAAAATGAAAAGCTATTAGGATTAGCTTTTCCCAAAACCTTTTTTTTTTTAAAACAAGGAGGTCACACATGAACATGAACTAGTTAACAATCACTTTTTTTGGGTAGTTAACAAACACAAATAACTTCAGATTTTTTTTAGAATCTCTAAAAAAAACTCTAGATTCTTCAAACACAGATTTTATTTTATTTTTAAAGCTAAAAAAACACCCAATGACTATTTCTGAAATTAAAATTGTCATTGTCCTACAGTAAAATGTTAACAAATCCGAGTACGTACGTACGTGTGTGTGTGAGAGAGAGAGAGAGAGAGAATCCAAAGAAGGAACATATCTCTCCTTCCAGGTTTCAAATCATATTTATCCGTCTGAAACTGAAGACCCTAACAAGTAAAAATTGAAATAGTTCCACTTCATGATTTTTTCAGCTTTGCAGCTAACTTAAGTTTTCAGACGGATTCAAAGCCATTTTGATCAAGTGTTTATCCTCAGTTACCCTTTTTCTAGTACAGAAAGCTGGTGCTTAGCCCATGCTCCAAGCCCAAATGGATTTTGCATGAAGGGGGATGTTGAAGATTTAATTGCAGAAAGCTGGTGTTTAGCCCATGCTTGATGCTTCAAGTCCAAATGGATTTTGCATGAAGGGGAATGTTGAAGATTTAATTGAAAGAAAAGCTATTTTTGGGATTGTACCTAGCTTACTTATGCTTCTGTGTTGAATAATACAAATGAAGAAAAAATATTGCAAGGATGCTACCTTATTCCTTAGCATTTCTCTTTCTTCTAGAGTCCAATCTGCTGTCATATCCAAAACACGTTGCAAAGAAACCTCATCGTACAATATCCCTACCTGGCACAATCAGGAACATTTCAGTGAGCTTATGTTATCAAATTGAAGCAGTTCATAGAAGAACATGCAAAAAAGGGTCTGAATATAAAAGTAGACTAAATATAGTTTCAAAAATATATTATTAAAAACATTATTCCTTTTGAATATGTTATGTGACTTTCTCAAGGACAAAATGTGACTACAAATATCATGCACAAACTCACCCAAAATGCTGGTAAAGCACATAACCTTCTCCAAGGCCCTCCATCAGCACCTCTCATCTCCAAATACCTCTTTAGCCTAACCTGGAAAGAGCAATGTTTAAGTTTTATAGTAAAATAACTACGAAAATGCTGCAAAACAATTGAAAAATCAACAGATACCAGTTAAATTGCAAAACTAATAAAAACAAACCTCGGGAAATATAGTGGTCAAATGATTCTCCCAATCATTAAGGGTCGGTAATTCACCAGGAATACAAGGAAGCTTTCCTGCCAAGAAGTCCTACAATGAAAAGAAAAAAAAACAATTCTCTATGCTTATTAAGAAAGCAAAGCTACATGAATACTGTGGTCTAGGAAAGTAAGTTTCACAATGAAGAATGGTAAGGGCAGATAGCCTAAGATGACAAGAATATTAAGGATAGATGAGAACCCTGAAGGTCATTCCAGTACAGTCGATATATTTCTTTTTCCGATAGACAAAATACATTGGAACATCAAGAGCAAAATCAACGTACTGCTCAAACCTGCATCAGAGAGTTCGAAAACAAAATAAGTGGAAAAAGATTAACCAAATCATTGCACATAACACCATTGATAAAACTGTTTTTAAACAAGATGTAACATAATTCATCAAATAAGATTGCACAGTAAAATAGTAATTTTGAACTATTGCAGAAAATAACACGATTTTATCTAAATTTTAACTTGATATAAATGACTTCCTAAAGAAAGAGATAACAATATAAACATATGCAAAACAATTATATTATAATCAATTATTTATTGATTTATTTCCTCTTATTCCTTATGTAGCCTTTATGAATGTCAAATGTTGATATTGCCTAGCCATTCAATGTGTATATTTCCAAATACACTTTATATTAAGGATCACTTGATCAACAGAAGGGTGAAAAAGTCTAAGAAAACCCATGAAGCCTAAAATTAGAAGGCATAGAAATAACTGTATTAAGACATAATGCTTCACAATTAAAAAAATGACTTACCCGAAGGTGTCATCAAAAACAAAAGGCAGCATGCCTGTGCGGTCCTTATCGGTATCAGTCCAAATATGGCTGTTTCAGATTTAAGAAAATGGGATAAGCCACCTTAATAAAGCAACGTTAAAAAGGAAAGAACTGCATGAGAGAAAAAAAAAAACTTCCATGTACCTTCTCATACTAACAAACCCATTGGGCTTTCCATCTGTGAAGGGTGAATTTGCAAAAAGAGCTGTTGCTATCTGTTGTGAAGGCAACAATGATTACATCTTACAGCACTGAAAAAATTCAGCAATAAAATCAATAAAAATATCAATGTTTCTTACAGGCTGCAAAGCTAGGCCAGCACGAAATTTCCTGATCATGTCAGCTTCAGAACTAAAGTCCAGATTTACCTATATAAGTTAAACACGAGAAAAGATTACATGATTGTGCCAGACGATATTCTTTTCATAGTGTTTAAATTAGGAATGCTTTGTCGATAATCAGCTAACAAATAATCAACACGAGTCACCTGTACAGTGCATGTCCTGAACATCATGTCAAGCCCAAGAGAACCAACTTTAGGCATGTATTTTTTCATAATCTCATATCTTCCCTGATCCACAACAAAAAGACAGATAGCGTGTAATTGAGTTGAGTTAGTTAAGGTAAAAAAAGAAGCACCGTCATTGTTCAGTTAATAAGTGCAATAGTATCATCCGAATTCCACATGTCATTCTCATGGAGCTCAAATGTTACTGAGAAAAGGTTTCCAGTTGTCACAATAATCTCCAGTCACTGTAGTTAATGAATAGATGTGCTGTAAAATATTACAACTATTTGAATCCATTTTTTGTTGAACGTTAAAACAACTATTTAATCCTGATGTCAGGAAATCAAGCCAAAATCACAACCAATGGACTTGAAACAGAGGACTTTTATCCATTTTAAAAATAGGCTGTGTTATAACTGATACTGTTACCATGCAGATATGCTCAATCAGTTCAAGGACTTAAAAATGAGGAGAAAGAAAAACTACCTTTGGCATCATAGGTATGTCTTTGCGTTCCCACTTTGGCTGGAAACCAATCCCCAAAAATCCAATTCCCATTTCCTCAGCAACAGCTTTAACCTATAAATAAAAATGTCAAAAGAAATAATTAACAGATCTGAAAGAATTATCTTGGTCAATACTCAGATTACAAAAATCAAACATGAATACAAAGATTAAATGATTACAACTGTGATGAAGATGCATATTTACTTGTGAATATCATTGAACAAAAAAATCCAAAATTTATTTCCCTAATGGAAAAATAACAGATTATTTTATTATAATTCAAAACAAGTATGAAAGACTAACTTGATAGAGGTGCGAATTAACTTCAGCACAAGTCTGATGCAGAGTTTCAAGAGGGGCTCCACTAAGTTCAAACTGACCACCTGGCTCTAATGATATGCTCTGCTTCCCCTGTTTCAAACAATGTGCGCAAAAAGTTACACTTTTGACTCTCCAACAATAGCATGGCAATCCAATGAATGCTGAATCAGAAAGTATTTTATTAAATAAATCAAATTTCTCAAACTAAATGTTTGAATTTGTTGTTCGCAAAAATATCAGGTTACCTGTTTGAGTCCAATAATGTTATCACCTTCCATTACTTTATCCCAGTCAAATCTCTCAGCAATGCCATTCAGCAATTCTGATATTTGCTCATACTTCATAGGACGCAAGCTTCCAAGCTCAAAACCAAACTTTTCATGTTCAGTACCTATTCTGCAAGAGAACATGAATAAATTAACTGCCTGAAGAGAAGACAAACAAATTATGACACAACATAAGAGGTAGTTCAAATTCCATACCTCAAAGAAACTATATAAACTTACTTAAAATACTGACAAACTTAAGAAGACAAAAGGACTCCTTGTGAAAAGTGAACACAAAACCCTAGGAAGATGTTCCATCTAACCACTTTTATCCATCACTTCAAAGAAGTACATTTGTCCCATTTCATTTGTTTCTTTAGAAAATCAACAAATGGTTTCTTTTTTCAACTTTACCATCAGCATTGATAAATGCGACAAAGATGATTTCAATAACTAATAGTATTACAAGGAATGCTACAGTAAAATTGATCATTTGAAGCGCTGTTTTTAAAATAAAATAAAAAAGTCACGTTGAAATGAGACTTACACAAATCTATAAGAATTTATAGGTATTCAACACAAATAATTGCTGTTTTGTCGTATATTTAGCTCAGCTAGGGTAATCACTCAGGCAATACGCACATGCACTATAGTGATGCATTACCTGAGCTGAGCTACATATTTGACAAAATGATATTCTGAGACTATTGATAATTCAATCAAATACAAATAATTTTTCTCACGGCAGAACCAAAAATACACTATATTTTTTTATTAACTCATAGTAATATGAGGAATGCTACAGTACAATTGATCGTTTGAGCAGTTTGAAGCATTATTTTTTTAAAAACCTTGTTGACATGAAACTCGCGTAAATCTAGCTACTCAACAGATATGTACCTGAAGCACACATGCACTATAACGGCGCATTACCTGAGTTGAGCTACATATTCGACAAAAAAAATTAATGTTGTATTGTCGTATATGTTGCTCGGCTAGGGGAATTGCTCAGGTAATGCGCACATGCAGTATAGCGACCCATTACCTGAGGTGATCACAAAACAACGTTAATGTCTCAAGCCTATTGATAATTCAATCAAAAACAAATATTTGACTTCATAAAATAATTAACGCTCTATAATCACTGTCTCAAGCCTAATCAAACAAATATAAAGTGACAGATACAAGAAATTATAAACAAATAATTGAAAACTGCAATCGCAATTGCAAATAGAAACAAAGACAGAATCAGATACACTTGACTCCAGCAATTTATGAAAACGGAACAAAAAACAAAACACTATCTACATGCAACTATTGTATTGTACTAATAAAAAGTAAAATAATAAGCGTAAATGAGAGAATGAATTAGAATATAAAAGTAAAGGAAGCAATGAAGGATGCACGCACCTCCATTTATCCTTGGTTTTGCAACCAGAGGCGAGATAATCGATGAGATCATGTTTAGTAAGAGGCTCAGTAGCAACAACAGCATCTTCAGTTGGAGGACTAGCAGCAACAATGAATCTACGACCACCACTGGACAAAGAAGAAGAATTCTTTGAAGAGAAAGAGAAAGTGTTAGAAATGGTGGAGGTTCTCCGAATATGGAAGTTATGCGGTGTTGCGTCGTGGCGGAGAGAGGTAGAAGAAGCGAGTCTGAATATTGTAGTCATGATAGTAGTGAAATTAGAATTAGAAATAGAAATTGAAAATTGAAGAAGAGAATAATAATTAGGGTTGATGAATTGCGTGAAGAAGAAAGGGGAAATGAAATGGTATTTTCTTCCTTTGATTCACTCCTTCACACTCTCGGAAGAGACTCAGACACAGTCACCGCTTGTTCCGTTACTCAGTTCCTTCCTATGCTACTTGTAGCTATTATATATATATATATATTCGCATTTCATTTCTTTCTATTAAAATATGAGCGAGCATACCACTCACGTATTGCATTACATCACCACTCCTCTTTTTCATTCACTTTCAACTTTCACTCTAGCCATCCTTTAACTTTTCCGTTTACAATAAGGACACTCTATTCTTCTTTTCTTTTATTACGTTACTTAAACCAATTTTACTTCTCTACTCCACCTACTAATACATTCCCCTTCATCTTTCTTTTTCTTCCTATTATATTCTCTTAGGACTTATTTATTTCTTTTAATCAAATAGTTAAAAATTCACATTTTAAGATAAATTACGAGTAAATTTGATGTTTGAACACTAACTCTCGTGTGTCGTCGTATTCCTACAAACCAAGTTATCCTCATGAGAACAATTTTACATGAAGCACGGTAGGTTACCAAATCTAAACACATTTATAAGTAAAGATTTAAATATTAATTTGTCACGTTCTAGGTAGAGATGGTAATTGGGATATGTAGATTGAATTTTCCCAATGAGAAGAATTGCTCTATTTGGACCACCATGGGATGCACGAAAACATATTGTAGAGATGAGGATTGAGTGGTTTGAGGACCAAGTATGTCATACTTCATGTGTCCCTCGGCTACTATAAACTTCGTCACCATATCTGTCGGTTGTCACAATACGTCCTATTGCCTTCATGGTTGCTGTAATGATTTGATCGTGTGCCAATACCGGGTTCCCCCAATCATTGTCAAAATCCTCAATAAGATTAAAATTCTGCAAACCCAGACTAGAAATTTAATTACTTTCATATCCAAGACTCCACGACATCCAACAAGCTTTTCCTGTGCATTCCTAGTTCCATAATCCGACATTATTTCATATGGTCTATCAGCTAAAATCCCCCTGTTGAGCTGTACTATGTCGCCAATTAGTAAAACTCTCGAATCTTGTAATAAAGGAGACATTGCATTTAGAAGAACTCACCCAAGGACAGCACCCAGCCTAACGATCAAGCAACGACGGCGAGAATAAAAAACCAACAAAGCAGGCCACCTTTATGAGGTAACGGTTCTTATAGTCGGCCAACACAGAGATCTGAGTACTAGCCCTGGTACTTCTGAGATATATTTCTTCTACTCCAAAAGAATATAGAGATAGAATGGATCGATTAAAACCTCCTCCTGAAGTCGATTAGGCTTTCTGGGAAGAACAGTTTCATCATACTTCAGGTCAAGATGTTCAGTAAGCATTTCATTCATGCTAACATGAGCGAATGCAAGTTTCTTGTGTTAAGTTATGGGCTATGTAAAGGAACTCGCATGTGGGAACTTTGTAACCGAGTTGAGTGGGTAAGACTTTGTTGAGCACTGGATCTGAACCAACCAGCTTAATGCGAACATCATTGAGCAAAGCCTGGAATTCATGTGGTACTGAATTCATTTGAACAACTTCTTTAATTGTATAGATTAACACGTTATTGTCATAAGACAAAGCTATTACAAAAGTCTGCCGACGGGATTCCAATGCTAGGGTTGTCGTTTTAAAAATGATCCCAAACAATTAACTTCTTTTAAAGTTGAAAAAAATATAATAATTAATGATGGTGAAATCCATTTAGTGTTATGACTCACTTTCTATTTTTTGTGTCAATCTATATAAACATAATCCTCCATTTATTTTGAATTACTTATGTTTAAAAATTAAAAAAAATCGTTACGTAGTCTTTTAACTAAAATCACATTATAAATATGGAGAATCTAATATTAAAACTTTGACACTTGTATATCAATGTCTATTACCTCTGTCCCCCTAACCAAGTTACATTTAGATGACAAAAAAATATGATATTTTATTTTAATTTTACAATATCTTCGATACAATGTATGAGGAACATACAAGCAATGCAAAAAAAATTACGTTGGTCTTGGTCAACTAGGAAGACAAAATTTTTTTGATCAAAACGATCATGTCATTGCTAAAAAACATTCATGTGTTCTGTTGCAAAAAAAAGAAGAAGAATGGTGTTGCCATTAATGAAAAATATTGCTTGGGCTCCAGTGGCAAGGAGCTTCTTCCAAGGACATATCCGGGGAATATCGGGTTCGATTCTCAGGGGGAACAACGCTTGGCCAGTGTGCATGCCTCTACGCACGAGCCGGATTAGTCGCCCACCTTTGGTGGATCGGAAATCGGTGCGAAAGCAAAAAAAAAATTGAGGAATGTTAGGGACACTTGCTCACACACTCTCTTAATGAATGGTGCCACCTCACCCTCTTTTTCAATTGCTAACTTAATAACCGATTTAACAGGTTGAGTTTCAACATTTTTTTTTATTACTTTTAATACTTGTTTTTGTTACCACTACCATCACTTGAAAACAGACCGAGACTACCCACGACTGGAAGTATGCAAACACATTTTTTCACGGCTTTGTCTTTGTGGTCCAATTCTACTTCAATGGCCTATGCCGGTTAGATTTATCACGTGCAGTGCAGCGACAGAGTCCAATTGACCACCACTGCAAATCGGATCCTTTGAGTTGTTCCCTAAAGCTTGTTAAGTTGTTAATTAAAATGTAAACACTATGATTTGCAGCAAGAAAGTTAAGCATGAAAGGATGAAGAACAATGATGGTTGTGGAATCAAGCTTTGTAACACTTCTTACTAATCAACATAATCAATACAACAATGAAAAAATGACTTATTTTTATCATTATAATTTGTTGGTGGAAAGAATAATACTTGTGATTTTTTATTTTTTTTATGATTCTCTTCTTGTGGTTGTTTGATTTGTTATAAAGAAAAGAACGAAGTGAACTTGTATAGGGCGGTAAAGGACGGTGAAAGCAGCGATGAAAGGTTTTCACAGATGACCTTTGAGCTGCCATGATAATAATATTAAAAAAATATTAAAGTTTTCTCCAGTTTTAAAAGCAGGTTAACAAGTAAATTGTTAAAATAGTGTTGAAGTGACTGCCATAGCATTCCTCTTTTAAATTTAGATTTTGAATACCTAAAAGCAAAATTGAAAACTGAAAACATGTTTAAAACCTTGAAACAACAACATGATAAATAACTCCGTAAGAAAATATGGTAATTGATCATGTGATATATCAATTTCAATTAATTAATTTTCAAAAGTATTTTATGTTATTCGTAATTTTGCAAAGAAAAATAAACCATATCCTCTCACCAACTCTTAAACAATAAAAAACACAATGTTGAGAATTATCATGACTTGCGAGATGAATATATGAAATATTTATGTGTTAGTAAAATATATCAATGACATCAATTGTGTTTATAAAGTATATGTTTTTGTTATTTTAACACGGAAATAGTTTTTCAATAAAATAATACAAATTACATAAATTGTATGGACTACAAACTTTATTGAAAATGCAAATTAATTAAAAAGTGATATTGAAAAAAATTACATTTACAACACATTTTAGTTTTAGATTTTTTATTTTATGTTAAAGTTTTGTTGTGACAAAACTTTTGTAGTCATAAATTAGAATGATTTGAAACAAATATAAACATTCATTATTTTATTTTGTATGTATGTTTTATGTGTAAAAAACACAACTTCTCACAATTACATACTATTTGTATTGATAAATATTTGTCTCATGCTTATATATATAAGAGTGACAAATAATTGTCTCATATTTTATTTATTTATCAATGATAAATATGTGTTTTATATTTATCAAAGTAATATGTGTTGTTTCCATAAGTAAAAATTGTTGCTGTATTTTTTTTTGTTGAAGGAAGATAGAATGTTATAACAAATGAAGTTAGAGGATCCTACACTTCAATACATGTAATTGCACTTTCTTTTGTAGCATCCCCTCCCTGTCTTCTTTTGAAAAAATAAAAAGGAAAAAAATAAAAGCTATGGCTAACTTCCCTTAAAAAAGCTATGGTTAACTGCTGATAAACTGCATATTTCATTTAGAGCATATTGTCATTTGGGTTTAAGCATCATCCTTTGACGTTTGTGGAATCTCTCACGAAACTTTTTTTTCCTTCTCATCGTACCCTTTCCACCAGTACGAACAATGGCAGAAATCTTGGTCAACTTTACTTCCTTCATTGAATCTTGCTTCCATCATTTTGTTGCGTCACAATTTCCTCCTAAGAAATACTTGTAGCACTCATCGTCACTGCAACTAAGTCTTGGATGCTGCACATACTTCCCAACACAACTCCTCCTCATACACATATCCCTTGTATATTCCACTAAGTTCATATGCACGACATTTTCACCGTATTTCTCAACTGCATCAATCAAAAAGTGTGTACCCACTGCAATGTGCTCCAGTCCACTGAAGGTATACTCAGACCCCCCGTATGTAGGTTCATACTTATGTGCAGTGTGAATGAAGATGACAGGCTTCAGAGGAGCCTCTTTTTTAACTTCCATTTTCTTTACAAAAGAAGAGGTAACAGAGTTAGGTCGCCCATTGTCAGTGTACTCAAATTCTATTTTTGCATGAGGTGGATCCTTAAATATTCTGTTCAAACCACCAACGATACCACCATTAAAACAAAAATCACATACGAGAGTCAAGGACACACCATCTGGTACTTGATTAACTAACTTCTTAAAAATGTATTTGTTATTAGATCATTATCTGATGTAACAAACGAGTTCTCAACACGTAATTTTTCGGTGAGAAGCGAATGACCAAGGGAACCGTGACCAGATAGGCAAATGAGAAGAATATTTTTTCCTTCCTTCATGTCACAAAGTTATTCATAATATGTTCCATATGATTCCTTCCTTTGTTCAACATTGGGGCTATATCTAATCTAAGTTGTATATTATCCCTTTTGAAATTTAGATGATTGACCAAACAATATGAATCCGAATGGCAACTTTTAAACACCCAATAACTTGATTGGCTTCATGGTCCGGGGTTGCTATTGTCAAAAACAAGTCGTGCTTGAGTTCACTGTCATCCATAGCAACAACTGCCGTTTTCGCTTGGTAGAAGAGGGAAAAATTGTTGTTGCATGGTATTAGGGAAAAGAGTAAAGTCTCGGATTTTTTAAACTAATCTTCCATTAAATTAATGATGTGCTTGTTTATGTTGAAGTTATTTATACATGATATTTTTAATTAAACATTAGCACTTTTTTCATTTTCAAAATATGATAAATCTTGTTTTTTACAATATGGGAGAAGACAAAGTCTACCTAAACTTTTAAAAATTAGAATTAAATAATTATTATTCTGACAAGTTATTGAAGTAGCTTAAGCTTCTGAAAGAGTAGTAACATTAAATCACAAAATAAATGCAGCAATAAAGGTTTAGAATAAAAATCATTTAAGAATTAATTATCTTTTTTTTCTTTCGCACCAAATTAATTTATAAAAGAAATGGTTTAAATGATAGATGGAATCAAATTCTAAATAATTAACCAAAGTAGGAATTGTCAAGGTTTTTCTTAAATTTAATTTACGCATAAAATAAATTATTGAAAAAGATTATAAATCAAGAAAATCATTAAGAACTACCTATATAAAATATCGGGATGTTACAAATAACATGAAATATTTTTGAAAATTAATTAACTGCAATTGATATATCACATAATCATTTACCATATTTTCTTATGGAGTTATTTACCATGTTGTTTCAAGTTTTTAAACATGTTTTCAGTTTTCAATTTTGCTTTGGGGTATCCAAAATCTAAATTTGAAAGCACATGAAAAACTAATACTTTTCATTAATGGCAGAGATGTGATTAAATCCAACGATGTTCTTCTTCTTTTTTTGCAACAAAACACGTGAATGTTTTTTAGCAATGACATGAACGTTTTGATCAAAAAATTTTGTCTTCCTAGTTGACCAAGACCAACGTAAAATGGTTTCCATTGCATTGTATGTTCCTCATACATTGCATTGATGGTATTGTAAAATTAAAATAAAACATCATAATTTTTGTCATCTAAATGTAACTTGGTTCGGGGGACAAATGTAATAGACATTGATATACAAGTGTCAAAGTTTGAATATTGGATTCTCCACATTTATAGTATGAGTTTAGTTAATAGACTACGTAACGAAATTTTTTATTTTTTTTTAAAACATAAGTAATTCAAAATAAATGGAGGATTATGTTTATATAGATTGACACAAAAAATAGAAAGTGAGTTCTACCACTAAATGGATTTCACCATCATTAATTTTTTTTTCAACTTTAAATGAAGTTAATTGTTTGGAACCGTTTTTAAAACGGCAACCCTAGCATTGGAATCCCGCCGGTAGGCTTTCGTAATAGCTTTGTCTTACGGCAATAATGTGTTAATCTATAAAATTAAAGAAGTTGTTCAAATGAACTCAGTACCACCTGAAATCCAGGCCTTGCTCAATGATGTTCGCGTTACGCTAGTTTGTTCAGATCCAGTGCTCAACAAAGTCTTACTCACTCAACTCGGTTACAAAGTTTCCACATGCGAGTTCCTTAACATAGCCCACAACTTAACACATAAGAAACTTGCATTTGCTCCTGTTATCATGAATGAAATGCTTACTGAACATCTTGACATGAAGTATGATGAAGTTTTACTTCCTAGAAAGCCTAATCGACACCAGGAGGAGGTTTTAATCGATCTAGAAATTATTATTCTATCTTTATATTCTTTTGGAGTAGAAGAAATATATCTCAGAAGTACCAGGGCTAGTACTCAGATCTCTGTGTTGGCCGACTACGAGAATTGGTACCTCGTAGAGGTGGGTCCCAAGAGTCCGGCTCACAGTGTTGTTGCTGCGGTTGTCAACTCCAATAATGTAGGGGGATGTAGAAAACTGGGTGGTTACTGTTTTACACCACAATCCAAAGCCTAAGATTCCTATTGTGTTTTTTATGGGTCGAATGAGAAGCTATGTTGATGGGAAAACGTGGCCTGCTTTGTTGGCTTTTTATTTTCCTCGTTGTTGCTTGATCGTTAGGCTAGGTGTTGTCCTTGGGCGAGTTCTTCTAAATGCAATGTCTCCTTTATTACAGAATTCGAGAGTTTTACTGAATGGCGACAAAGTACAACTCAACAGGGGAATTTTAACTGATAGACCATATAAAATAATGTCAGGCTGTGGAATTAGGAATGCACAACAAGAGCTTGTTGGATGTCGTGGAAGTCTTGGGTATGAAAGTAATATGATTTCTAGTTCGGGTTTGCAGAATTTTAATCTTACTGAGGATTTTAACAATGATTGGGAGAACCCGTTATTGGCATACAATCAAATCATTACCACAACCATGAAGATAATAGGACCCATTGTGACGACCGACATATATGGTGACGTAGTTTATAGAAGCCAAGAGACACATAAAGTATGGCACGAAAAAAATGCATTAGTATATTAATTTTAATTATATTTTTATTTAACCAAACTAAGAATCGTGAACCTAGAAAATAACATTCTCAATTCGGCAAAAAAGGAAAAAATGATTACATTTTCACGACTATATGTTAGGTATTATTTATTTCTTTTTTGGAAGGAAGGTATTATTTAATCTAATCACACATATAGCACATTTTAAATCACATATATTACACATTTTCAATTTTGGTTTTTATGCTAAACTGTGAGAAACTTTTTTTTTTTTTTAACAAGTCAAAATGAGATATATATAATATATTAATAACTCATAGGTGCAATCACCGTGTACAAGACGTGCAACGAGAGAAACACCACAAAACAGTTACAAGGTCAACGATGCCAAATACTCAAGCACCACCAAGGAATGGATAATCAAAGATGAAATTGTTAAGTAACAACACCCATACATAAGAGAGGATGTTGCCACTAGTCATAATAATCATAAACAAAAGAAGGCGAGTGAGCCTTTAACCACAAGAAAGATGTCAGCTTAACTTTGTCCAAAATGGTATGAGGATCAGTTGTTTTGTTGTAAAAGACTCCGTTGTTCCTTTCCTTCCAGATATTCCAAGCACAAGCAGACTAACTAACCTTTACCCTGCCCTTTTACCGATAATTTTCCACTTATTCAACGTCTTATTTTACACATAATTTTCCACTAACTCTTCTTTTTTTGGTTGATAATTCCCATGGCCGGACCTAGGCATAGGCTGGGGGTGCGACGACCTAAGACCCATGTCGTTTGGGGGCCCTAAAAAAAATTATGGAGGGGGATGTATGTAGAAATATTTGGTTTATTATGGGTTTCTATAGCAAAGTTCACTAAAAGGCCTCAAATATTTATATGATGGAGAGATGGGCTCAAGTCTTTTAATATTTAGGCCCTTTTGACGAGATTTGCTATATATACCCTCGTATAACATATATTTCTATATACACTCTCCCTATAATTTTTTTTTGTTCTTCTTAATAATGTGCCAAAAAATTATTATGGGAGAAATTGATGATATTTTTTTGGGCCATTTGTTCCTAATAATGTGCCCCACTAATATTAAAAATTTTGGTGATATTTATTATCCAAAAAATTGGGATAATTTTCATAACAAAATAAATTATATTTTAGTTGAAAATGAGCCTACGAAATTAATCTTAATCTTGACACAACTAAGCAGCACCAATACCTCCTTTTACGTAGGAGTATTGACACAACTAAGACAAGAAAAGTTAATATTATTCCACAAAAACCCATCACACAAATTGAAATCTATCACACTCACTCACTTGGCTAAGCCTCCTAATTCATTATCAATTGCAATATTAACAGCATCAAGATCTCCTTTTCCGATTTCCGCCATTTCAACCAGAGACTTGTCTAGAAACCTCTCCATCTCTTCTGGCCACGGTTTGTTATTGCTTGCAGGACAAGGAGACTTAAACGGAGTGTTCAACCACGCATCTACGATCTCGATTGCTGTTTCGGCTGAAGTGTAATTACCAGATACGGCGAGGACATTTGAATTATTGATGGATCGGGCGTTGACAGCGTCAGCAGGAGTAAGACAAGTGACGGCAAACACGCCAGGAAATTTATTGGTGAAGATGGAGACGCCAGCGCCGGTGCCACATGCCACGAGACCACGAACTTCTGGTGAGGAAGACGGTGTTGATTGAGAGACTCGACGACCAACTTCAGCGGCAGCGGAATAGTAAGAAGAAGTTCCAAGATCTTCAACTTGGATGTTGATGGAGCGGAGGTAGGAGACTAAGGTGTCTTTAAGAGAAATGCTGTAATGATCGGTGCCGGAACCGGCGATGATTTTTATATGTTTGTTGGGTTCCGCCATGAATAATTGAGGGAATATAGACACAGACTCGATTGGGATATTATAGGGTGAGAGTGGAGTGTGAACTATAGTGTGGCACTTAACGAGAGAAATGATAAACAAACAATTATATACAGTATTGGATAATGATTGATTCTGGTTGTTGGAGACCTACAATGTTAGCGACCAATTTAGAAAGTATGAATTGAAAGGCGAGTGGACCATAACAATAATATTATTATCAACGTGGAATCTTAACCAATTGCAGAGTGACAGTCAACAAAGTAATGCTGAATAATTGATTATTGGTATTGCTTGTCTATGAAACATCCACGATGCTTCCCAATTGATTCTCAAAGCATAATAAACAAATTTAGCAACAAATTTTTTCTTTCGCGATTGAAGTTTGTCCCTGATGCTTTGGTAAGATGCTACAGGTGTCTTAAAAGTGTTCTGATAATCATATGAACCCCTAAACTAAAAAGATGCAAGATGAGAATATAGAATTGAGGTTATGAAAAAGAATCATCTCTATTCAAGTTACAACATACAATTCACCATCAACCATCTATTCCTTCATGACAAACAGTAAACACACTGAGAGAGCCATCATACTAAACTTCATCTGAACCTGCCCCAGTCTTCTCAAACCTCCTCTCCTAATCAACCCCTCCGCAAATCAACTCAATATGTCAATTGACATGATTGTCCGCAACTGTACAACCGAGCAAGGTAATGTAAGATTAGCCGCTTAAAGCGCCGCTAATATTATTTTTTTGGTCAAAAATAGCTGCCCCTAAATAAGTATCTTGAGCATTCTTTATAAAACGATATTATCAGCTATCAGATAATAAAACGAAGCTTGGTTCACCACAACAGAAATTTAAGTATCAACGAACTACTGACAGGAAGTAGTCCCTTGCCATTATGTGAATATGGATAGGTAACAAACAATTCTAAAGCCTACTACTTCAGAAATGGGGAGAGGGGAAAGAAATTACAAAGATACACAGTTATCAAAATAGACTTCATATATAACCCAAAAAAAAAAAATCTCATCCTCTCATTATATTGCAGTGATTCTAAACATGCACCTGAAAACACCTTAATTTGTAATTGTATTCTACATTCAAACCTGGACAACAATTGGTTGTGCGTTTTAATGCTGCAAACATTTTAAGTGGATCGCTGGAACATTAATTAGTCCTTCCAAATAAATTTATTTGTAATAATTCGTTTATTAAGTTTCCATGGCTGAATCATCTGACTATGACTCCTCCGCTAGCATCATGGGCAGCTTTCTTTCATACCGAGCCTCCCCAACCGTAGCCTAATTGTGCCTCTCCTCATTTCACCGCCATTCCTACTCTCCACATTCAAAGACTGCTTGCCCAACATCACTGCTTACATTCAAAAAACTCGTCAAGTTCTCAATAAAAAAAACAACAGGCGACGTGTTCATCGTCACCATCTTTGTCTCCCCATTCAGAAACCTCCACAAGATGACTACTATTACTATAGGTCTCTAACTATAGCCAGACTCATGCTATGGCTTGACAGGAGCCAAGTCCTTACTGACCCCCAACATCTGTGCCAAGAAATCTCCATGACCCATCATTGCAAAGCACCGCCGTTCTGGCGTACATGTTGCTTTGAACACACAGTAACATCATCTAGGACTAGCAAGCAGATCCCATTACAAGCAACTACCAATTCCACCATTGTTTGCCATAAAACCCATTGCTCCACCACTGCCTCCTCCTCTGACGTCCTTCCTCTCCTTCAACCTCTTGATCCAGTCATCTTGGCCCAATGGCAACCTCATCCTCCAACCCACCCCCTCCCAACACAACATAGCTCTCAGAACTCTCTTGCTTCTTTAGCGATGACAACCTCATCCTCCTCGCAGCCACCTCCACCTAGCCCTTTGAACTTCAACTCCCTCCCTCTGTCAGAGTATGTGCAGCAAACATCCACGCCGCATTTCAAACAAATGATCTCTCAATTCTCACAATTCCCATCACATTAAGCTCCTTTATCCCCTAATTACAATTAATAGTTGAGCTTGTTTCAAAAATTAATAGTTGGGCTTAGTAATTAGTATGCTTCAATCCCCCACAAATATAGCAGTAAGCATTCTATATTTTAAAAACCAAGGGGATAACAGAGGAAAAATAATTTCATAGAGAGTCGCTTTTGATGCGCGAGTTATCAGTTTTTAGATACAACACCTTATTTATCGGTTCTGCTATCTTCCAAGAGCAATGGGATATATTGCCACAGCATAAACTTTTTGGATCACATGTACAGATGACACCTTAACTTCATTGAGGTATCTTGTATTTTACCATATGGATGGAATCACAAGCAAATCAAAACTGAAAATTCCATGCATGTATAAACAAAATAATACGGATGGAAACACAAGCAAATCAAATCTGAAAATTCCATGCATGTATAAACAAAATATACAATAGTAGTAACATCATTGTTCATGAAAACCACTTTGGACAACCTTTTTCATTATTCTATTTAGTGTTACCATATACACATGTAACTAATCTGTAACTAATATCATCAAGAATCAGATGAAGTTCAATCGACTGTACATTTATAGGATTTACCAGAAACTTTCGTCAACAGATGATGTATCAGAATCATCTTTTTCCAACTCCATCTCTAACTCAGGCTCTGGAGACCCAAATTCAGATGTTTCAACGGCTGCCAGATTCTTCAAATCAACCACTGAAAGCTCGTCCAGACGCCTCACAACCAAGTCTGCAGCTCCAAGCTCATACACAGGATGCTTACTAGCAACAGCAACACATTTCATCCGTGCATCATGTGCAGCCTCCACTGTCAGATTTGAGTTTCCAAACACAATGCACCTCTCAGGTATGAAGTTCAAAAGCTGGGCTGCATACTCAAACATTTCTGGATCAGGCTTTCCCCTGTGAACATCCTCTGCTGCAACAATAACACTGAAATTTTCTACAATACCAACTTCCCCCATAGCAGACTCAATAACTTTTCTAGGCCGTGTGGAAACCAAAGCCATCGGTATCTTATAATGCATCAAAACACCAACAAACTCTTTAGACCCAGGCATGAGACTATATATCCCGCCTTGTAAAGCTTGGTAGATTTCTTCCTTTCTGTTAGCCATTCTTCTCATCTCAGTCCGGTCCCTAGACCAACACAGCACTTCAGAAATTGCCTGTTCATTTTTCATACCTTCAATTCTCTTGATTACAAAACCAGGAGGAGAGGGTTTTCCTTCTTCTTGAGCGAGGACAAGCCAAGCTTGCTTCTCTAAATCAGGGTTCTCTTCAATAAGAACCCCCTCCCACTCAAATATAGCGCCCAACCAACCACATCCCATCCTCTCTTGTCGAAGCAAAGGATTTCTCAGCGAAGGCTTATCTGCTCTATTCTCCGGTGGCCACAAACCAGGTTTTCGGTCAAACCCACCATCAATCTTACTATTACCTTTCTTTGGCAACTTATCTTCTCTATAAGCGTATGCTTCTCTTGTAAGCTCGACAGCAAGGGCCTTAATTGACGAACACGACAAGAACCCATCTTGTTTCGATTTAGTCAAAGGCAGTGAAACAACAACCCTTCCACCAAGAAACTCAGCTGGTAACCTACAAATGTTCAAAGATTTCCTCTTCACAGATACATCCCTAATCAAATTTCCACCACAAACAGGACGGTGGCCGAGAAGTGAAGTTGCAGCAATTGAATCAACCATTTTAACAAAAAATTTGCGCCAACTAACACTAACGAAATTGAATGAAACTTTTGATGACAAAGACCCTTCAAGCTTCAAGGGTGGCAATGAATTCCGCAAAAGGAGAGCCCAATTTCACAATAAAGTAACCAATTAAAGAAAGATTCAATAATATCAAACTTAAACCGTGATTCCTGAGCAGAAACTAGATTCTTGAAAACGACACCATCTTGAAAGCAAAACGACAAAGACAAGCAGAGTTTAACCACAAATTCGCAACTTTATCGTCAAGAAAATTCCCTTCACGAAAAAAACAAGCAAACCCATCACTCAAATAACCAAAAGAAAACGAACACAATAGTTCAACGTGTAAATAGAAAAAAATTGAAAAATTGAAAGAAATTATTGGAAGGTGAAGAAAGAAAAAACTAACCTGAAAGTGAAAGTGAGAGGATCAGAAAATTGAAGAAGAAAGAAAAAGAGATGGTGAATCTCTCTTTTTTCTTCTTTATTGGAGAAGCTTTTTCGATACGTTTTTTTTGTTTGATTTTGATTCTGATTTTTTTTGGAGGAAAATAAAAGTGTGGTTTAAAAATGAAGATGGGAAAAATGGGTAAAGAAGACGGAGAGAACAAACACACGGCAAGTCGGCAACGCTTAACTCTCCACGCTGGCAACGTCTAGTACAATCATTTAATTTAGATATAAAAAAATAAAATAAAATAAAATTGGATTGAATTACATATTAATACTTTAAGATATTTAAATGTAATAAATTGTTTCTAAGTTTTGTTTCCGTATCACTTAAATTTTTAAGTTAATTAATAGTAATAAGTTTGTTTCTCTTTCTTTCGCCATTTCTCCCTCTCCTCTAACACTGAAGTTCAATCCAACATTTTGATGATGTGAATCTCTATTTATAATCCCACAATTTTGAAAATTTGGATTTTCACTGGAGAAATTTTCTAAGCTTAAAAATTTGAAATATTGGTGGATGTTTGATCAAAACATGAAATTGTCAAGTGAACATGGATTTTACAATGAAAAAAAAGAAGAAAAGGAAATGCTAAAGAGTGCCTTTGGAGCATTTGTTAAGATGATAAAAATAGAAACATTGTATTGGAAAATGATGAAAAATGAAGAAGTTAATTTTTTAAAAGTCAAAACATTGTTGAATTCAATGTAAATATACTACTTTTGATTTCCTTAACCATTACCTTGAGGACATTGGTTAGCAAGATCCAAAAATAATTGAGTTTGAATCAAATTGTTTGATTTTGAGTAAACAACTATCAATAATTTGAACGTGTAACAATGGGTACATAAATTTGATGTAATTATATAAATTTCAATCAATAAAATAGTAAGCCGGAAAAAAATTAGATAGTATGATTCTGTTGTTTTTAGATTTTTAAATTATTGTATTTTGAATTTTCAGAATCAATTTTTTAAAAAAAAAAAACAATCATAAAGTTATTATTGGTATAGGTCACGATGAAACCGCTCTTTTTAAGACATTTTATGGTAGTGCTAAAAAGTAGTGTAGGTATCAACCACGTTGTCTCTAAGATAAAATATATCATTCTTATTTCTAAAAGGGCATTATATCTAGAAAGAGACTATAGTATTAAGAACACTCTTAATTCTGAAGAGACGTGAAAGAAAGGAGAGAAGTGGCTCTGAAACGTGTCGAGTAGAAAGGTGGAGGAGAGAGAATGAGTTACTGATAACTCGATAGAACTCTTTTTTTTGTGTACAATGAATTATGCGAGTTCTTTGTTTACAAGGAGAAAATGCAACTAATGTGTAAGAAACTTGGAGACATGTACACGCCTATTAGATCGAATATTAAAATATTTTAATTGGGGTACCAGTATATTTTAGACTAAGTACCTATTTCTAATTGGGTACCAAAATAGTTAAAATTGAATACAATGAAATTTGGAAATTAAAAATCCACTTTTAATGTTAAAATTAATTAATTAATTTAACATTTTTGAGTATTAAATATATATATATAGAGAGAGAGAAAGATATATACAGACGGATATTTTTCTGAGTGTTTATTCCGTTCACAAAAGTGAGTATCACAAGAACACATCCTTGAAAATACACCCTTTACTATATAAAGTTATAAATGTGTATGATCGTGATCTATATAACTTCCTTTTTTCTTTCGATTAACACAACATTAGTTTTATCTAATAATATAAGACCTCATGTTTGGTCTTTCTTAACTTTCAATTTTCACACTTGTTCCAATAGTCTTCTCAATATAATTATTTGTTGTTATTTGTTATACCAACTTTTTAAATAAAAAACTCACAAAATTCATTTGTTTAATTGTTGAACTTGAAACTGATTGTAAAAAATATTTGTTGAAATTAAGAACCGTTCCCCTTACGCTAGTCAATCAACGTCGGCTTTGAAAGAAAAGTAGCAGTATAAAATTGGCAACTACAAAAATGTACTTGTGCGAATTATGAACACATACATAGATACACATGTTAATCAAGCACAATGGCCAAGTCCACAAATATTAGTCGCATGTTTTCTTGGTTGCCACAAACATCACATGAATAGCTAATGTCTTTCTTTGCGTACAGGAGGTGTTTTAAAAATGAGGAATGCTCCCCTAAAAAATAAAAAATAAAAGAAATGCTAACAAACATAACGAAAATTTACGTATTCAATGTATTTGAAAATTTAATTTTTTTATTTTGGTTTAGATGCTCAATTGGTCCCTTAACTTAATTTCAAGTATCGGTTTGGTCCCATAAGTAATAAAAGGTCTGTTTAGATCTCTTAACTTTATTTCAAGTATCGGTTTGGTCCTTTCTGTTAATTTAATGAAAAAACGTTAAATTTTTGTCCCTTAACTTATTTAATTAGTATTAATTTGACATCTTACCTTATTTAATTAGTATTAGTTTGGTCCTTAAACTTAACGTTTTTTTGAATTAAATTAATAGAAAAGACCAAACTGATACTTTAAATAAAGTTAAGGGACCTAAACGGACCTTTTTAATCCTTATGAGACCAAACTGATACTTGAAATCAAGTTAATGGACCAATTGCGCATTTAAGCCTTTTATTTTTTGAATAATAATTTTAATTTAAAATATTTAAAGAGTGCTTTAGATGTACTCGTAAGTAAAACTCTTTACGAAATTATTGACAGAATTGTTTTAAACAAAAATTATGTTACTTTTTTCACATAAATAAAATCCAAAAAATTCAGAAATATCTTAAAAAAAACTCAAATTTTCATAAATTAATAAAAAAAAACTAGACATGCATCTTAATGCAAAGAAATTAGATGTTCAATCAACATCTTTAACTTCGACAACAATCCCCAAATAAAAAGCTTACATCTTCGCTATCTTCGCGAAATTAAAATGTTCTTTTTAAGGACTGCCAATATGAAATGTTAACAAATCCAACAAAAAAAGTTCACAACCCCTTCCCCGTCATGGTCATGGTTAGCCTATTCCATGTCAACGATGAACTTCTTCATGGACCTACCTCTTCCTTCAAGGAACCATTGTACTTATTCATCTTTTGTACCACTCATTTCAAACCTTTGACTTGGAGCTTTATTCCCTCAACTTGAGTCTCCACATCAGCAACAACTTTTCCAGCACTACCACGTGATTTACTTTCAGATTCAAGCATCCTTTTTAGGTTTTTAATTGTCTTCTCAGCAATAGACTTTTCATTTCTTGACTTCTCATTCTCATACTTCAATTTATTTAGTTTTGAGGGATCACACCTACCTCGACCAACTTCTTTTGCAACTCATCGTTGACATTCTTCAATATATTTATGGAATATACTCCCGGTTATGACACCCTTTTACAAGCGACGAAAGTCACGTAAAGTGTGCACAAGGTAAGACGAGAGGCACACTGATAAGTGCCAAGAAGTAGTAATTCTAATGAAGATTTATGGCACTTTTGTAACTTGTTTTGCAAGTTATCAAGGAAAAAGCCGAGAGTTAATTAAATTTTATCCATTCACATTTTACCTATCTTACTCTACCTAATTTTGCAGGAAAGTTACTCAAGGCACCGAGCAAAGATGGAAAACAAGCAACAAAGTGCAACAAGGCAAAAATAGGCAGAACAACATGTTTGCTCGCCTTCCCAGTAGCTCTACTCGCCATGGCGAGTTAACAAAGAAAAAAAATAGGCAGAGAGGCATGTTTGCTCGCCACCAGCTCGCACCCAACTCGCCATGGCGAGTTAACAAAGGAAAAAAATAGGTAGAATGATATGTTTGCTCGCCATGGCGAGTGAAGTCACTTGGGAGGCGAGCAAGGGTGGTTTAACCTCCCTAGGATGACGTGGCACAAACCCAATGGGGAATAAACCTTTGCTCGCCTTGGCGAGCAAGAAGAACTCGTGAGGCGAGTTGATGCAGATGGGAAAGCTTATAAATAGAGCCCTTGATCATTTCTGAAGGCATGCTTTTATTTTGATAGAAAATTATACTTACACACTCAGAGAGAGAGATAGGGCTTGGTTTTCATAGAGTGAGAGTGATAGAAGTCTTGATTCTTCCATTTTGGTGAGAAATCACAAAGTTGTATTGAATCTTTTCCTTTCAATTCATTCTTGCAAGGCTCCCATGACAATGAGAAGTTAAATCTCCATTGTTGGGATTAGAGGTACTTGATCTAAGTTTATCATGTAATCAATTGATCTATAAATGTATGGTTCTAGCATTTGATTTGGTATTGAGATTATTC
>Ga0315915_1001783_pt1 | contig 26551 bp, 14 predicted proteins | sample MpolbnodulesMG_FD_207738 | JGI IMG/M metagenome (GOLD analysis project Ga0315915, IMG submission 207738) | Medicago polymorpha root nodule microbial communities from Los Angeles, California, United States - branched nodules | ecosystem: Host-associated > Plants > Roots > Nodule | place: USA...
TAGGCATTTCTTTCACGGCTCCAGCGTCCGTTACAACCCATTTTCATCAGTTTGGTCACTTAGCAGGGTTACCGAGAGTGACATATTCCTATTTGACAGTAATCTGGCATGCTAGTGTCTGGACTATATGGAAGGAAATAAATAATAGGATCTTCAACCAGAGGAGCGGCGAATTGGATCAATTAGCAGACAACATCAAACTTTTGTCTTTTTCTTGGCTAAAGGCCAAAATGCCTACTCTCACTTTCAGTTATAATGACTGGTGGCGGCATCCATTGATTTGTATGGGTGTTCTTGTGTAGTTTTTTTTTTGTTCGCTCTTCCGTTGTGTTATTTTGTGGAAAACAGACTTATAACTGTGTATTTTGGTGGGTGGTTCTCCTTTGCACACCTTGTGCAAGGTGAATCATCTCTTGTGATTTAATATATTCCATTTTGGCTTGTTAAAAAAAATAAAATTGAGTACATTATTTTTAATACAATGTTTTTATATGTGTTTTCTTATTAAGACATCTCTTGGTTAGTATTTGCCTTATAAACCAAGACATATATACTCAAGATAAAATTACATTCTAGGAAGGGATTTCTTTGAGCTTAACTAGATGTTCTTAGTTTCAATTCAGCTCTAAAAATATAATAGTGTTAAATTTTTAAAGAGAAAGTTTTGTCTTCAATTGTGGTCCTATCCAACTTGAAGATTTAGTTTTTACAGGCACACGCATCTAATTCTAAATCGCACCAAAAAAAATTACATGAGCCCCTCATACCTGGTATGTCCTCTACGGGAAACTTTTTCCGCATTATATTTATTTAATTGCCGCAGTTTCTGTTTTGCATTTCAATTATTGTAATTGTAATGAAATTTCAATCTATACCTTTCACATGTTTGATTTGGATATATTACCTAATGTTTTTTTTCAATGGCTAATTTGGTCTTTGTCCATGTTAGTATCTTTCTTTTTCACTAGAGTTTGAATTTGGCTTTTCAAACATTATAACTCTCAAAGGAGACAAAGATATTTACTTACTATATTATATATGAAATTTTTTCCAGTAGACCCCAAATATATCCGGATACAGTTAAAACAAATTAAATTTAATTATATTATAAAAAGGCCTCATATAAATTTTAAAAATACTTTCAATAAACAAGACAAAGGTTGGTGAAAGGCTAAAGATTTTCAATAATATTCCACTGCATGGTGTCAATATTTAAGTGATTTTCAGTCTTTTTCATTTTTTTTTTGTTGCGAATCATACACGAACTTAGTTTATGAATGTGTTTTTTTTTAAAATTTTAACTTTAGATTTTATGTTAATTGAATTCATGTAGACATATGTGGTCTAAATTCACTAAATACAATAAGTTTAGAATTTACAGATCGTCAGTGAACACAAATCATGTACAAGACACAAAATGACCATCAAATACAAATTACCAATTTTTCTTTTGAGAGGTACAAATTAGTGATTACCACTTAAGTGTGTGGTTTTTTTTTCTTCTAGCATAGGCGTACTATTTTTTCAATGGCTATTTTCTTTTGGGTGAATTATGTCCTCCTAAGCTGCAGGTATTAATACAAGTCCAAGAAAAAAGGCATTTAATTCAAACAACAAATTAAGCATCAGGCTGCCAATACCGGTGAACATTAGGGTCGGCAATGACCTTTCAAAAATAAATAAATTAGGATTAGGATCGACAATGACTAAGATCCAATTATATCAGCATTGTCTACAATGAGTGTCACAATTATTTGCATTGATGGTATGCATGCATGATGCATGTGAGGATTAGGACCCTTTAAAAAAAAATCATCATTAAACACCGAATGTTTAAGTGGAGGACGAATTTTTTTTTTTGTGAGAGCGTGTGATTTCCTGAGAGCTGCTTCAAACTTTAGAGAGTCTGTTCTTTTCTGAAGGTGTAGTTTTCTTGGTCTGAAGCAATGATCGATCTAGTTCTTATTCCGTTAAGTCAGCTTTGTAGTTTTCTTCATAAGAGTTAGTGAGGTGAATGAGAGGTCAAAAGATATTGCGACACTTCTTTCAAGTATGTGTGAGTATTTCCTCTCAAGGTAAAGATTTTTTCGTGACATCTGCTTTAAGATAGGGTTTTGACTCGCCAAAATCTCTTTTTAAGGGGGATTATAGTTGACCCTATGGTATTTCTTGTCACCTTTTTAAGAGAATTTTGTAATGGAAGTTGACGGGAGGACGGAAAAAAAAAATTTATTAACTTACAGGGGTTGTTTTAGAAAAAAAAGGATACATGGACGAAAATCAAAAACACGCCAAATTACAGGGACGATTTACATATTTAAGCCATTTTTAAATTAAGGTAATTTGCTCAAAAAAATTCTAAAAACCAAAATTGGGCACACTGCAGTTTAGAAGATCAAATACAAAAGTGAAATTAGTTTTAGAACATAGAACTCATGTTAGTTGGTGGAAAAAAAATGTACAATGATTTATCTCTTACAAAAATAAATAAATCGGAATATGTTAATCATTTTCTCAAAACTTTTCAAACATCAATTTTATGTGTGTTTTTGGCTAATGATTTGGGAACAATCTAGTCGCCCAAACAATTTTTAAAATCTTGTCTAAAAAATAATTTTTAAAATCTAAATAAAAAAAATTAACCTTCATTTCCTCTTTTCCCTTGAAGCATCAAAATTGATGACATCTAGTCATTACGTAATTTTATATGTTATTTCATCACATTTTGGAGTTCACAAGGCAACTTAAGCAGCAAGAAAAGCAGAAAAACTGGAGAAAAAAAATACAAAGAAGCAAAACGTGTCACAATTGGCAGAAAACGTGACACGATTTCAGAAGACCAAAACATGCTCTCGACATTGATGAAAACGTGTCACGATGGCAAAAACGTGACACAATTTAGTGAAACCCTAATTCAGCTGTTTGTTATTCAAAGGAAAACGTGTCACGATTTACTTAAAACGTGACACGATTTTGGGCGAATTTTTGTGCCTATTTAAGCTGAAGTTTATTCCAAAGACAAGCGTTACGATTGGAGAAGAGCAAAGTGCGATTTTGAGACTACGAGACGGCTAGGAGGGTGATTTCTTCAACCTTTTACCAGTTCATGTATGTATTGATTCCTATATTGATTATGCTATTTGTAAGCTCAATTTTGAGTAGCTAAATCTCTTAGAGATTAGGTCTGAGATGATTCTTTGTAACCCTAATTGATCCATGTTGTTGTGAAACTTTATTTATTGTGAATGACAATCTAGTTTTTATTCAATTCAATTGTTCTTAATGCTTTTTATATCCTGATCAAATATAAACATGATTTAGTGAGAACGAATGACTACTGATCATAACTTTCGACTTAGACCTAATTGAATTGTTCTAATAAACATGGTTAGTCTAGGAATGAATAATCGTTTGTTAGTGATATTAGGTTAACGTACTTAAACCTTCAAATATTATTAGACCACCTAAGGAATTAGGGGCTGTAGTTTGAGAAGAGGGTCCTAACTCAAGGGATTGATTGGGATTATTTTGTTAACTATCGTGAAACTAGAGAATCATTCATAAGAATAGGTGCAGTATACCAATTAGGGGAACATAGTTGATTTGAAAGACCTGATCTCATATCTCTCTTATTCTTTAAAACCAATCTTTATTTTATGTCATTACTTTTATGCAATCAAACCAATCAACTGCCTAGTGGCAAAACAAAATAACCTTTATACATCCTTAATAATAACGCTTTTAAATTATTGAGATTAAAAACAGTCCTTGTGGGAACGATATTATTTTACTACTTCGATAGTTTTTGGTACACTTGCCAAACTTCTATCAAAAACCACATTTTAATCCTCTTCAATTCCTCTTTCTTCTTCCACTAAAGATCAATAGCAAAAAATTGTTTATACTCTACAATCAACCCTAACCTCCTCCATCACATTCCAAACACGACATGCGTTTGTGTGAAAGTACATCAAGTGTTGGTACGAAGAAAAAATGTGCATTCGCTCGATGGCAAGGGGCATTGTATGTTGCAAAATACACCGAAGAATCCAATAGACAGTTATTTTGGTGTTCATAGTCCCAAAAGACCGATTGGGATAATCCTCGTGTGAGGGTGATGATATTTAGACACCTCATCCCCCGTTCTACACCTCAAGTGGGTCCCACGTTTCCATCCTACAAGACACAAAAGAACGAAAGAGAAGAGAAATTGGTGGCATTTACCATGCACAAATACTAAATTTGTGCACCATGCACAAGTTTTCTTGTGACCATTAGAATAAAAGACAAACATGTTTTTATCATGGTCTCTCAGTATCAGATCTCCCACAACAACACTAGTTTTAACATTCAACATAAATCCAGAACATATGATTATTCATCTTCATCATTATTTTCATCTTCACCAAATTAACTACAAATCCATAAAATTATGAATGAAGTGAGACATTACCCACAAATAGAAAAAACATTATCAGTACCCACAAATTTATTTATTCATTCACTCTCTCATTCATTCAATTCTCTAAAAACCCAACTTCTCACTAAAAACAATATCCACAAACATTGATACCTTTTGTTGGAGTTCAAAGTTTCCAACATAGATTTACGGTTGTTCATGCTCACATCACTATAATCAGTACCGTTTTTTTTTCAAAGAAAAAAAGATATGCATAAGATTTTGATCTGAATAAAATTCTCCTCAAACACTCTTGCTCAAGACATGATCAAAACTTGGAGCTTCAATGGGTTCAACATTAATGATTATTTCATTTTTTTTATCTGTTACGTTGTAAGTTTTTAATTTATTTAATGAAATTAAATTCAAAATAAAAAGCATGAACAAGAGAAGGAGACGAGTTTGATGTTGTTGTTGGTGGTGGGTGGGGATGGAAGAAAGGGAGAGACAACATCAAACTTAGTGTCATAAGCATGTGTGACTTGTTCACACACTGAGTTTTCTTCCACCGATCTCGAATTTCAGCAGCGAATAGACTCCATGGTCGCTTCGTCATACCACAATAACAAATTTTTTTCACCGCCGTTGTCACCGTGCTTTTCATTGGTTCTGGAACTTTTGCTTTTTCTGTGGCCCTAGATCTAGCGGCGTAACGAGCAACCACTGACAAATCTGGAAAATTCACGATCTTCTTCCTTGGCATATAATTTCTTCCTTCCATCGAATAAAACAATAAAATAAGAAAAACATATTTTCTTTATCGTTTCTTTTCTTCTCTCTCTCTCAAGCAAAAAAACAAACAATTTAATTTTATGTTTTTTTCAAAGAGAGTTTGGCGGTGGTAGTGAAAAAAGTGAGATGTAGAGAGGTTGAAGACAAAGAGGCAAAAAATACAATGTAGACATACTATAATAAAGATCAATATTCATATTGATCTATTGGTTAAAAATAATTTTCCTTTAATACTATTAATATTAACCTTTTGTCACCATTGAAAAAACAAACAATACAACAGTAGATCAATGTTTTTATTGCTTTGAGAGAGAGAAAAAAAGGAACAGTGAAGAAAATATGTTTTTCTTATTATGTTGTTTTTGGCAATGGAAGGAAGAAATTATATGCCGAGAAAGAAGATCGTGAATTTACCAGATTTGTCAGTGGTTGCTCATTACGCCGCTGGATCTAGGGCTGCGAAAAAGCAGAAGTTGCAGAACCGATGAAAAGCACGGTGACGGCGGCGGTGAAAGAAATATGTTACTGTGGTGTGACGAAGCGACCATGGAGTCTATTCGTTGCTGAAATTTGAGATCCCTGGAAGAAAACTCAGTGTCTGAACAAGTCGCACATGCTTATGACACTGAGTTTGATGTTGTCTCTCTCTTTCATCCCCACCCACCACCAACAACAACATAAAACCTGACTCCTTATCTTTTTCATGCCTTTTATTTTGAATTTAATTTCATTAAATAAAATAAAAACTTACAATTTAACAGATAAAAAATGAAATAATCATTAATGTTGAACCTATTGAATCTCCAATTTTTTATCATGTCTTGACTAAGGGTATTTGAGGAGAATATAATTCAGATCTAAAATCTTATGCATGTCTTTTTTTCTTTGAAAAAAAGGGTAGTGATTATAGTGATGTGCGCATGAACAAACGCACATCTATGTTGGATACTTTGAAATCCAGCAAAAGGTATCAATGTTTGTGGATATTGTTTTTAGTGAGAAGTTGGGTTTTTAGCATGGTAACCAGAATTGGACCTGCTTTCGGTCCGGATGGTCATGAGAATCGGCGTGCTAAAAGCATAGAAAGGAGAAAGAGATTTGTGAGAGAGGAAGATGAAGTTGCAGGTGATAATAGCATAAAAGATATGGAGATGGTGTTGCGGCGCATATGACAAATGAGAGGGAGATGGTGTTGCGGCGCATATGACAAATGAAAGGGAGATGGCTGTTATATATACTAATGGATTAGGGTTACTAGTATTGCTTTCAAATTAAACAGTTGGGCCTGGTCCATACGGCCCACTGCAATTTTTTTTTCTTGGTATTTACACTGATTTATTTGTTTATAAGTTTTTTTACTCTTTCAAAAAAAAAAACTTGTTTTACTAATGGTTAATAAGCTGTAAAATATTTCGAAACAATTATGTATAAAAGATATAAACTACAACTATTAATTCATATAGGGTTTTTCTAGAAGCAACCCATGAAGGTGTCTTTTAGCAACTCACACATTAAGGTGTGATTTCCACTTTTTAGTTATAACTTTGTTAAAAGACACCTTCATAAAAATTAGTTGGTGTCTTTTAACAAATGCTCATAGAATAACTTGTTAAAAGACACCTTCATGAAATGTGTCTTCTAGCAAAACTCATTCATATATACTAGTAATTATCAATAAAAATTTGTTTTATCAAAAGAATGAAATTGTAAGTATGATAATTTTGTGTATTATTGTTTATAAGAAGAAAAAACATATTTGATTAAAAACGGTCTGAACCCGGTTGAACCCCGGTCCGACCTTAAAACTCTGAACCTATAAGTATGTCGGTTTAACGTCTGGTCCGGTTCTGATTACCTTGGTTTTTAGAAAATTGAATGAATGAGAGTGAATGAATAAATTAATTTGTGGGTACTCGTAATGTTTTTTCTATTTGTGGGTAATGTGTCTCACTTCATTCATAATTTTCTGGATTTGTAGTTAATTTGGTGAAGATGAAAATAATGATGAAGAAGATGAATAAACATATGTTCTAGATTTATGTTGAATGTTAAAACTAGTGTTGTTGTGGAGGAAAATTTGTTGTTGGGGGAGGAGAGAGGATGTAAAGAGAGAGAACATGAAGGAAAGTTTGTTGTTGGGAAGATAGAGAGGATATATATATATAGAGAGAGAGAGAGTGAGAGGAGATCTGATACTAGGAGACCATGTTTTCTTCTTTTAATTTAATGGTCATAAGAAAACTTGTGCATGGTGCACAAATTTAGTATTTGTGCAAGGTAAATGCCACCCTCCCCTAAACCTCTATCTTATACTAACTAAATCAATCAACATGTCAATTATTGGTCTATATGTCAAGGTAATACACGTCAGAGGAGGTGAATAGCGATTTAAAAGTTTATCGAGTTTGTAGCGAAAACTATTTTTGAAAAACAATTGACGACGTATCGGATTTATGCTTGATTCAATGGCAATGACAAAAGTAACAAGACTATGTTCAATTAATAAGATTCACCAAGAATTGAGAGATTCAAAGTCAAATCTTAACACAATTTATTATTGATAATTCTCACACAAGTTAGAAAACAAGACAAACCTCAAACCAAACCTAAGAGAAATTAAACAATTATACTAGTGAACACAATGTATATGTGTTTGATAAATTGACAATATATTGAAACCAAATGTGATCTATGTGAAATAAGATAAAGCCTAATTTAATGAATTAAGTCATGTTTAACAAGATAAACATATATCACACTCAATTTCTATTCTAGCAATTTATCAAGCAAGCATATACACAATTAATCAAAATTAAAGAGGATAGGGAAGAGAAACGACGCTGAGATTTATAGTAGTTTGCCATTTCATCCTCGCTTCGGGCTACGTCTACTCTTCTTGATGGAAAACGTCTCCACCAAGGACTTCCACTAGACTATGAATATTTGATTACAATGTGATTACAAGAATTCCTTGAAACTACCCTAGTTATTCAATTCCTATGCAACCATTTCCTCAATATTCAAATACCCTTTGAAATTGGTGCTTCTTGATGTCTTCCAAACCTCAATCACCCGTATGAAATTAAAGGAACTAACAAGCACATCCTCAATTGAAAACTTGTATGCATGCAATGATAAGCACATATACAAAGTATAGGCATGCAAAATGAAAGAAATAAACAAGGTTGAGTCCAAGCCGATGAGAATAAACATAGATTGAGTCATTGGTAGATGGAGAGTGTAACAACCTAAAGTCTAAAAGCGATAAATTATGCTAATGATACGGAATATCAAGAATTTAGATGTTACATCTTCAATAAATCACCAAGCATGCATAAATAACAATATTCTCATACATCGCAGCGGAATAAAAACAACATCACAACCATGTTTAATAAAACATCTCCAAGTAGCCATGTCATACATCACTAAAATAAATTCTTATCTCAACAACTGAGTCATAAAAATAAAAAATAGTCATAAGACTCCAAACATAAAAGATGTCCTAATCAGAGTTGACACGCACTAGACTCCGAAAAAGCAATAAACGAGGTAGCTTCAAGCTATCCTCAAGCTACTCACCAAAGCAAGCAAATCTATTCCTACACATCGTCTACCCATCTATGAGGATAAGGAAGGCGGTCAACCAAACGACCACTGGGGATTAGTTCATAATTCACAATTAAACATAATCAATGAAAATAAATGCTACAATTAAATTCAATTGATTTAAGCAACTCAACAACATCAATTCTCAACAAGTATATGAATATAGATGTTCACTACGCATTCATACATATTCAAAGGTTCACTACATTTTACCAAGTATACAATCCAACAAGTATATACATCAACCATGCAAATATTCACCGAGCACATAACAATTATGACACTTGTCAAATTATGCAATGCGCCTAAACACGACTTCTATATGCATGTGGTATCGGTCACCTCAAGGTCGTCACCTTAGATACATCCGCATCATAGTCATCGTCAATATGAATACTAAGTATTTATCGTCGCCAATATGATATAAAATCTGGTCGTCGCCAATATGGATATACAATTCGACACCAACATCATGAATGCATGAACATATGACTCAATTAATGCATATGTTCAACAACAAGTCGTCAACAATCATCAATAATTTTCAATACATGCATACACCATCAAAGTCATCGTCAATTGCATGTAAGAATTCATCAACATAATTTATCACCATCATAATTAATCAATCAACGATCATTTTATAGAACATAAAGTTCCAAAATCACATTCTTCACAAAATACGGCCAATTGACAACATCACAACATCCATCCAATTAAACATCCAAACATTATAGACTCATTCACATTCTATCATATTAACATGGATTCAAAGTCTCTTACAAGTTATCCGACCATAAGACATCAATTTGACAAAGTTCGCCTAAGTTTATGAAAACTAGCATTTTCCGACAAATTCTCCAAACCAAGGTAAATGAATTCAAACGCCTCAACCGAGTATACACATACGTTTCATAGGCCAAAGCCGACAATTACTCGAATTCCTTAAGTTTGTGTCGTTTCTTTCATTTCTTAAGTTATCCAACAAAACAAATCAAACAAGTTTGAATGCCTCAACTAAGTATACACACGAGTCACATATGAGTGCAGTAACGTATACACGTACGTCTCATAGGCCAATTCATCTCAATCCCAAAGTTTCACAAAGTTCGTATCGTTTTGTTGTTTTTCAAAGAATTCAAGTTTTCAAAACAAAACCAAGTTAAACCACTCATGAAAGTCCAATTATGCATGAATACATTAAGTTTAGGTGTTTAGGAACCATTGGCATGCTTAGTAGTACACAAAAACACAAAGAAACAGGTTTCTGGGTACTGCAAAACTGACACAGTCGTGTCATGAGTACACAAGGCCGTGTCACCTAACCAGAAGGTTCACACACGGTCGTGTCACCTAGACACACAGCCGTGTCACCCATGCAGAACAGAGGAAACACGTTTTTCCGTTTTCGAGCGTAAAATCTTGTTTGCAAATCCGATTTCGATTTCGTTTTTGCCTATGTGTTCCTTACACTTAACTCTATCATGTTCTACCAGAAAAATCATGTTTCTCCCATCCCAAAATAGCTTACTCAAAATCACTTATAACCACTTATTTTTCCAAAATCACTTAAACTAGCTTTTCGTATAAAAACCTAAGTTTCTTTCCAAAATCTTTCACAACCAAGACTTATAATAAAAATCAAAAGTTTATCTAACCTATCTCAACACAACAACATCAACAATTCACCACAAATCATCAATAATCTTAATTCGTCATTAATGACCCATTTTCTTCAAAACTCATTAAAACAACAACAACTTAATCATAACTTCAACAATAGCAACACCCAAGGTATAAATTATCATCAACAACACAACCTAACATTAATCAAAGCATAGTCTCACAATTTCATCAACAATCAACAACAACAATTTCATTTTTTACCAATTTAAGCAAAAATGATCAACAACAACTTATCAACAACAACAACCATGAGTTTTAAGCACATAATACATCAATTTCATGAAGTTTATCATACCCTTAAATTCACATGAATTAAGAGCACGAATTTCATCATTCAAAACCTCAAAAAGTCACAATTATCGCAAAAGCACTTAAACACATAAGTGAAATTAAGAGATTATAGCTCAATTTGTGAAAAAGAGACTATCCCCCTTACCTCTACTCTTCAAGAATCCAATTCCTAGCTTCAATTTAGCTCCTAGCCACCAACCCCAAACTTTCTCCCTCTAGTTTTTCTTTGCTCTTCAAGATCCCCTTTCTCTTTTTACCTCTATCTTAGAATGTTTTGTGAAAATGAGTAAACGAAGGTAATGACCTAATTTCTCATAAGATTAGTGTTTATATAGTCACTACTCAAACTTTAGTTGTCTTAATGGGCTCAATATTCTTACCAGCCAATTCACCAAGTGACTACTCACTTAACCGTCAAATAACGAATAAATATTGTCTCTAATTAATTACCACAACTCACTAGTAACTTAGTAAAAATAATTATTCCCACTTAAAATACTAAAAATAATACTCGTGACCAAAAGACTATTTTACCCTTGCTCACCAAATGACCAAAATGCCATAAGTACAAAATGACTAAAATACCCTTCTTAAGCCAAAGTTCACTAATCCCGAACAAAATACACAAAGAGAAAAATAATCACATACAGACACATATAAACACACATAATAATTAATTAAAATAATTCTAGCGAAAATATGGCTGTTACAGAGAGATCTTACCAATTTTATGGAGATGCAATGAAGGTTTCTAGAAAAGTCACGGACAAAAGGTAATAAATATAGGGTTTTATTTATTTAAAGCAAGAGGTATCTAAGATACCTAGTTCCCTACGGATATTACGAAAGGAGTCAGATGGTAGAGCGTTTGTAGAAATGTCAGCAAGTTGACACTTAGTGTCAACATACTCGAAAGTCACATCCTTCTTTTCAACATGATCCCTAAGGAAATGATATTGATTCTCAATGTGTTTAGTTCTTGAATGTAAGATTGGGTTTTTGGTGAGATTGATAGCACTATTGTTTTCACATTTAATTGGAACACAACTTAGTTTTAAATCATAGTCGAGTAGTTATTGCTTAAACCATAAAATTTGTGAGAAACAACTACCGACTGCCATATATTCATCCTCAGTGCTAGAAAGAGCAACGCTATGTTGCTTTTTGCTATGCCACGAGATTAAACAATTTCCAAACAAATGACAAGTCCCACTAGTTCTCTTTCGATCTGATTTGCATCCTGCAAAGTCAGAATCCAAAAACCCAACTAGACAACAAGAGCCCCCCTTTGGATACCATAATCCAAAATGTGTAGTTCTGCTTAAGTAGCGCAAAATTCTTTTAACAATTTTCAAGTGAGATTCCTTGGGGGAGGCTTGGTATCTAGAACATATACAAACGCTAAACATGATATTGGGCCTACTTGCTGTTAAATAAAGCAAAGAACCTATCATACCTCGATACCTTTTGATGTCAACGTCAATGTCGAATTCATCCTTGTCGATCGATTGAAAGAGTCGAGGACATGGGAGTGGAAATTGACTTGCAATCTTGCATGTGGAACTTCTTGAGCAGCTCCAAGGCATATTTTGTTTGGCTATCAAACGTTCCCTCTTCTGCTTGCTTTATTTGGAGACAAGGGAAGAAGGTGAGCCCCCCCATAAGAGACATTTCGAACTCACCCTGCATTTGCTTAGAAATTCTCTAAGCAAACTTTTATCAGTAGATCCAAAGATGATATCATCAACATAGACTTGAACAAGTAAAATATATTTTCCTTTACGTTTACCAAACAAAGTAGTGTATACACTTCCACGTGAAAATCCTTTTTCCTAAAAAAAAAAAACTTTCTCAACCTCTCATACCAAGCTCTAGGAGCTTGTTTGAGACCATAAAGAGCTCCTTTTAACTTGAAAACATGACCCGCAAACTCAAGATCTTCAAAACCGAGTGGTTGTGACACAAATACTTCTTCATTTAGTAAACCATTTAGAAGAGCAAATTTGACATCCATTTGATAAAGCTTAAAATCAAGACAACAAGAAAATGCCAAAATAAGACGTATGACCTCAAGGCGGGCTACAGGAGCGTAAGTCTCTTAGTAGTTAATCCCCTCCTCTTGGTTGTACCCTTTTTGCCACAAGCTTTGCCTTATTTCTTATGATTATGCCATTTTCGTCCAATATATTCCTAAAGACCCATTTAGTTCCAATGATTGACTTTCCTTTAGGACAAGGAACTAAGTCTCAAACTTCATTTCTTTTAAATTGATTTAATTCATCTCACATAGCAAGAATCCAATTTTCATCAATCATTGCTTCTTTTATGGTCTTAGGCTCAACTTACTCCTTTTTTGATGTCGCCTAGAATGTTTTTCAAAGGGTGGTTTCTTGTGGTGATCCAATCATGAAAAGACAATGGTGAGGTTCCTTGTTTTTCATCCTCGGGAACGTCTTCCTAAAATTCCTTATCTTTGTTGTCCTCGTCTTTCGGAGGAGCTTCTTGTTGGTAACCATCCTCGACAATATCCTTTGTATCAACATCAAAAGAAGTACCTTTCCCAACCACTAGGGGAGGTGTCTCATCAAAAGCAACATGAACGGATTCCTCAATAATGAGGGTCCTCTTGTTATAAACTCTATATGTCTTGCTAGTCGATGAGTATCCCAAGAAGATACCCTCATCCGCTTTAGCATCAAATTTACCAAGCTTATCCTTACCATTGTTTAAGATAAAGCATTTACATACAAAGACTCTAAGATATGATATGACAAGTTTGACTTCCTTACTTTAAGTAGTTCATAGGGTGTCTTATCTATGATAGGTCTAATGACAATCCTTCAAATATATCAATTTTAATTTAATCTCTTTAAAAAAATTCATCAAACTTTGAAAGAACTGAGTCAGGAAATTTTTGGAGACTTTGATATATTAAAAGGGTTGAAAAGCACATTTAATCCTATTTTATTTAAAAAAATGTAATATTGATTTTATTTTTTTTGTCAAGTAGTCTAGTGGCTAGAGCTCACACAATTTAATTGTGGAGAAGTGGGGTGTCCGGGGTTTGAACCCCGACCCTTGCATATAATATACAATATCTCTGAGCTAAGTTCACGGGGATGTAATATTGATTTATTTGGGCATCTATATTTGATTATTTTGTAGTTTCGTGACCTATTATTATTTCACAATAAAAAAAAATTGAATGTCCAAACTCAAACATAAAAGCCCGTCATCAATTATAATGTTTAAATAATTATTTGTGGGGTCTAATTTTTTGTAGTTGCTTTATTGCCAAAAAGTTGCTAATAGGGTGCCATCAATAGATCTAAGCCATTCAATTAAAACATCATATCAATGGCTGAAAATGGTACAAAAACATACTTTTCTATGGTGCACAAATTTATCATTTGTGCATGTTAAATGCCAACCTAATATAAAACCAGAGAATGATCAAACACAGACTAGAAGCCGATATTAGGAATCCGCACACGATAAACAAAAGAGAAAAAAACACAATATAGATAGTAAAATGAACATTATCTAACAAAAATTGTGCCACTTTTGAAAAGTTCTATCCTTCCTAACTCAGATCCCTGTTAGTATTTTCTTAGAAAGCTCAACCTCATTGGAAGGGAAAGAAAAAAAACTTTAAACTACAACAGAAAAGGCAGGTAATCATTCAGCCACAATTCCTTGTGCTCTCTCAAACTAATTAACATGGTTTGTAACATCTCTAGTCATGTGTAGCTGAAGAACTTGAGAATAATCTTTTATCTACTTCTTCTTCTTTGATTTGCTCGACAGAGACTGAGTATATGCAGTTCCCTGGGTGACAAAAAGAGATTTCGTTTCAGATGTCTGGTTTATGCTATAGGTTTAAACATGAAAAACTGAACAACATGGCATCCAACAAGTATAGAGATAATATACAGCAACATACGACCAGACCTGTAGCCATTCGTCTGTTGAAGCATCTGTAGATCTAGTTCCAACTTCAACTTTTGGAGCCCTCTTTGTTTTCTGATAAAATATTCATGAGCAAACACGAGAATATCAGAGAGATGAAGGAAATACTAAAGCCGGAGGTTTTCTTTAAAATTAAAAAGCCGAAGATTTTCTTTAAAAGCACAAGCTGGAGCAATAACCAGGACCAAATTAAAGGTGAGAAGTTTAGGGCCTTTTGGTATTGGAAAAGGTTTGTTATTTTCATTTTATTTTTCACTCTTTTTTTTGTTTTCAAATGTTTGTACTGAAAGCATTGAACACAACTGATGTACAATGTGCAAATTAAGCCCTGTTTATTGCGTGAAAAAAAATTCTATTTTAATTTTCTAAAATATGTGCTCATTTAACTTGCTAATAAGAATATGTGAGACTCTTAGAGTGAACCATTGTGATGGAGAGAAGATGAAATGCTAGCTAGGGATGATGAATTTCTGGAAATAATGAAAACAATTCTTTTGGCATTTTTGTTTCCAAAAAATGCACACATTTGTTCACTTCAAGAGTCTATTAATATTGTGTTTTTGCTAGCAAGTAAAATTAACACATATTTTAGAAAACGAAAATAGAGATATTTCAAAAAGCAAACGGGGCCCTAGTTTTGTAAATTGAATAGAGGAAATGAAAACAAAAACCTCTTCATAAACCAAACAAACCAGTATGAGTAAAATTAGCAAATTCAAAATGTGAAGGCAGTCCAATAATAGCAAATTATCTGAAAAAATATAGATATTAGTACCTTAGATAGATTTTGTATTTGACCATGAATCCATAGCCCCAGGAGGACAAGGAGGGCAACTCCAAGAGTAACAAGAAAGACAGATTCGATGCTAAGAATACCACCAGCTTCAACAACTTCAACAGTGCCATTAAAGAAGGTGCTTTGGAATGGTTGCTCGTCTATCTCATAAATAATAGTGCCGACAAGATCAAAACTCCCAGGCTGCATACGGAAAAATCATTACGTTGTTATGAGATCAATGAGTATATGTATAAAAGTGCTGTCTATCTTGCACTTTTCAGAAACTAAAAGCAGATGCCTTCAAAGTAATCGCAATACCTGCAAGAATTTACTGACTGCAAATATGTATGGGAAAGTAGCTTGCGCTGAGGCTGGTACAGAACCATTGTTGAAAACCTGCAATCAGAAAAGGAAAAAAATAAAGTTTGCTTTATATTTATTGTGTACTGTCATTTACTGAACCAGAACAGGTGATACTGACACAACATTGCAGAACCGTATTTCCTTCAAGAGAAATGCAAAATCATGTACAAACATATAGAACTACTTCAGATGGCCAACATCATCTATCCTAGCAAAATCTTCGGCTACTTGCATGTATCAAAAATATCACAAATGTAATCTAATGCTCATTTTTTGGCACAGGGCAGTAACTGGGTCAGTGCTATGACATTCATACACGATTAAAAGCCATCTCCTACAGATGGCACATAGACCAATCCTTGTCATGTGTAGATTAACAGTTCTAGTGTTCTAAAACTAAGTCTTTCAACGGAACACAAAATACTTTACTAATTACTATCCAACCTCTTTCCAGGAGGATTTGAAATTCCCCTTTCGTATAAATGCCTTTCATTAATTTGAGCATTAGAAGATTAAGATTGACTACGAGGTAGAATGCATAAAGAATCATTTGAAGTAACATGAGCAGTACAATTTTTGACACAAATAAATAGCCAAGTTTAATTTAGATGTTCATTAACCTATTACTACCTGAGCAGTAAGATTTTGAACAAGCAGACGATGATCAACAGGAAGGTGAACACTAGCCTTGATTGCAACAACATTCAAGCTGGAGTCTCCTGTTATTAGCCCACAAAATAAACGAAGTCAGATAGACTACAAATAAAAGAGCCCCTGATTTTACTCTTGGCTTCCACAAAAAGAATATAGAAAAAGAAAAGACATAAAATATAAATACGAAACAACAAGAACAAAACATTTAAGAAACTTGAAAGCTTGAAATTACAATGCTGGATACGAGTATCCAAGGATACGAGTATCCAATCTGATTAAATTACCATTATTTTTTACACCCACAAGCAGCTCTGTTTCTTCTCCAGCCGTAACCACTGCATCGCATTCATATGCGCAAACAAAACCAACACTTCATAAAATACAAAAAACAAAATTAAACCTAAATTATTTGTACTAGACAGAAAGATCCTTACATTTTGCAAAATTTTTTGGAAATACACTTATTGTATCAATTCCTGGAGCAGAAGAAAAGGTCCCTATGCTATCAAAGTCTTGGGCTTCCTCACCAACAACGCCAATATCACTTCCTTCTTCAGTGGTAGTATCCACACCTTCATCTGACTGGCACCTAGCAACTAGCAAATGGAGAAATCCACAATCAATAACCATCATGCACATAGCATAAAAACATTCTTATCAAGTAATTTGCAAAATCCGATAGGGCAAATAAAATAATACATAAACCAAATGCTGAATCAAGCTTCCATCCAAAAAGATACAGATTTAGATTACTGAACAATGAAATTTGGATTAAATTAAATTAACAAAACCAAATTAATACAGAATTCATTCAATTACACCATGTTGTCGTCGTTCCTTCAAACACTGAAATTAGGAATTCCAATTGATCTCTATATTATAAGTTCATCATTGAATCTATTTAAATACAAGGAATCCTTTCAAAAATGGATCAAAATACACCCTAAAAAAAAAACTTTAAGTGCCATGCACTAGATTAAACAATTCCCTTTGATCAAAAAAATAAAGTAAACAATACCCAATATTCAAAAAGTGATCTTTTCACTCTCTAACTTCAAACTAATAATGTAGGTGCAGGCAATGAAATCATAAAATCATAACAAAACACATACTCCCATCAAAGATCAAAATACCCCAAAATAAAAAACCAATTTTTAATGCAAATTATAAATTATAAATCAGATCAAACATCACAATGCATGCAAAAAATAAAAAAGAAGCAATTGGGTCGGCACAAAAGTAATCGTAACATGCAGAGAATGAAGCTAATGGATCATAGATAAAACGGATCTAGATCTATAATGTAGAGAAGCAAACCTTGAAGGAACGGTGAAGCGATGAGGAAAAGAGCGAGAGAGAAAATCCAGAAGGAGTTGAAGGAAGCCATGGTTACGGTGATGTGTTATATTTTCCGAATGAATTTTCAACGATGAAATAAAACAAAAGATTTGTAAATAAGGTTATTGTTCGTGTCGCAAACGATGTCGTTTTAATGTTCGAAAAAAAAGAAATATTGTTTGTCAAATTTTCATTGGACGTTTTTACGTGGTGCCTCGTCACATTTGCTTTTGCTGCCCAAATCAATATATAAAGAAAAAGACAAACAAGATTTTATGCTGATTTACTTGATTTTTCAATTATATCTTTAAACAAAATTACATTGTTTTTTTTTTTGAGGGAACAAAATTACATTGTTATGTTGTTGGTGTTATTTAAAACAAAAATTGTCAATTTATTATATTATTGTTGTCATTTTTTTTTTGAATTTTTGAAGAGGCTAAAATGAAATATTACTCAATCAAAAAGTTCTTCCTAACACAAGGCGTACCAGGAAAAGAACTAGAGTCACAAACATATTTACAGAAAAAAGGAAACCAATAGATAGTAACTGAAAACAGAGAAAGAAATAACATTAGTCTGTGTCCAACATAGTGAACGGACTAAGCCACCATCCATGGTAGTTGAAAGAGAGATTAGGAAGTTTCGCCTTCAACCACAAATAAGAAAGAGACTTAATCTTTTAAGCAATCTGATATGTTGAACATTCTTTACCATTGAATAACGTGTTAGTTCTTTCTTTCCATATTTCCCACGCAGTAGCATACCAAATCAAATGCAAAATAGAATGTCGCACCTTAGAACAATTGCCGCCAATAAAACCAAACTAATTGAGGTAATCCGCAGGCACATTTGGGAGCACCGAACAGACGCCCAACCAGCGATGAATAAAGTGCCAAACTTCCCCAAAAACTTGCAGTGTAAAAATAAACGAGGAGAAGATTCTACCGAGCCACAACCACCAACACACAATCTATCATCAGAAGCTATAACTCCACGACGAAGCAAACTATCCTTAGTTGGCAAACTATCACGGAACAGCCGCCAAGCGAAAAGAACAACCTTCAAGGGAATATCCTTATGCTAAAAAGCCTTTGTAGAAACCGTAGTATCAACATTATGATGATGAGTCAGGATTTTATAAGCACTCCGAACAGTGAAATCATTGCTCGATTCCAAGTTCCAAAGCCATTTGTCCTCCTTATCAACCTGCAAAGTCACAATTTGAAGTAATAAACATAGTTCCCCCACTGCCTCCTCCTCCAACACAAACAATCCTCGCCTCCACTGCCAAGCATCACCTCCATCTCCCCAGCCTAACTGACATATCAAACACAAACACCTCTTTAAGGAGCGAGAGGTTAAACAATCTGTTGAACCTCTCCCTAAACGCCACTCCACCAACCCACACATCCGACTAAAACATAGTTAACTTCTCATTTCCCACCCCACGACTGACATGATCTCTGAACCACTCCTCCCTACGTAAGGTAGAGATAACCCGCCGCCAAGAGGCATCACGTCCTCCTCCTACCAGCTGGCCGCCCTCCACACCATAACGGGTTGTCATGACCCTAAACCTCAAACTATTCCTATCACCAACAACCTCCAACACCATTTTCCTAATAATGCATAATTAAACTCTCTAATTCTCCTTACCCCCAAACAAACAGACTTCCAGTCCACCCATGATATGATTTGTTGTCATTGAAAAATATAAATATGGTTTGTTGAGTTTGTTACATTTGAAAGTCACAATGTCTTCATCTTTTCGTTACTATTTATACAATATATATATATATAAAAAAAAAATCCCTTTTCGATTCTTTTGGGTTGTCTTTTTCCTTCCAAAATTACCCTTAACTTTCAATACAAATATCATATTCAACAAATAGATAAGAGTAAATTCAAATTTTAAAACAAATGTAACAAAATGTATGTGTGTATTTTTTTTTTCTTATCGTTTAAAAGAGATGATGGATGAGAGTGAATTCAAATATTAAAAATTTTGTACCAAACACAATATTTATTTTTTGATTGCCACACAAAATATATCGAATAACAAACATAGTATGAGTATATGTCCAATTTTTTTCATTACCTTTTAAAAAAATGTAACAAAAAAAACAAATATATCTATACTATATATAAAGAAAATAGGAGATTTTGAGCTGGTTTTTCATTATCCCGATTATACCCTTAAACAACTTTTCCTATAATAATAATAATTGTTGTTGGTGTCATTAAAAAGATAAGAGTTTCTATTATATTTTTTTGTTATATTGTCAATGACATTCAAATAGATAAACATGATTAGCTTGGTTTGTTATAATTTGAAAGTAACAAACATTTATATTTATATTTTTTATTCAAAATTAAAATTTCATAAAAAAACACCGTTCATAATTTTCAAACGTTAACACAATAAAAAGAGCGGAAAGACGGACACATGAATACTCATCTTTTCTCTAGTATATATAAAGAAAATGACCCTTTTTGACTTTTTGGTACTGACTTTTTCTACTTCCAAAATTAGCTTCAACTTTCAATGTAAGTAGCACATATAACAAACAAATAAAAGTATATTCAAATATTAGAACAAAATGTAAAAAAAAAAAAACGAATAGACGGGCACTGTAGTGTCCTTCTTTCTGCTAGTGTTATATAAGTTTTCATTAAAACAAAAATGACATGCACGGTCAGTTTACATTGAAATCCAAAATGAATGAAAATTTTAACAATTATTTTTAGAAAAAGGTTACAATGTAAGTAAGATTGTACGATAATATAAGTAGATGACGGTAGTCCTCGTGAGCTTAACTCAATTAGTAAGAATATTGCATAATTTATGCAGGGGTTAGGGTTCGAACCCCGGATACTCCACTTGTTCATATTTAAATGTGTGAGCTCCAGCTACTAGATCAAAAAAAATAAGTAGACGACGGGAAACTATATTACAACTTCAATGTATTTTCATTAAAGTTTTAAAAAATAATTTTACCAAAAAGTAGTTAACATAATTTTTTTTTAAGGGTGGTAGTTAACATCATTTGAAATCGATTTCCTTGAAAAAAAATCATTTGAAATCGTTAACCTTTAAAGAAATTCACTTGAAGTCGTTAATAAATTTCATTTCTCTAAATAGGTGGTTCAATTAAAAAAAATTCAATTATATTCTTAAACTTGTTAATTATTTGAAATAAGATTTTTTTAAGGATTTTTGTAATAAGATTCTTGACATGTAAATACTTTTTTTTTGTAGTGTTGACATTTATACTTTGCAATTAGGTTAATGGATATTTAAATAAAATTAAATTTATAGACTTAATTATAGATTATTTAAAAAGAAAAAAAATTCTTTTTAAGGGGAACCGAATATTTTTGATATAATGGACTAAATAAATTATTAAAAAAATTCAGTGAATTAAAATCTCTCTTAATTAATTCGGTGACTTTTTTTCTCGAAAAAAAATCATTGGCTTTTTAAAAAATCTCTAGTTACCTTAGAAGTAAAATAAACCTAAAATGAAAAAGTCATTCCTAATTATATGGGCATCTTTTATATCATATAGGTGTCGTTGTCTATCTCAAGTTCAGTAACTTTAAACTCACTAAAACACACCGTAATAAACTGGACTTATCAAGTAACGATCTAAGGAGCAAAGATAACAACAAACTAGAGTTTACCACCAGCACCCACCACTATAAATATGGGTCACCGCTCGTGTGCACCTTACTGAATAACCACTTTTGCTCATAAGGCAAAGGATGAGCACCACCTACTCAGGAGGTACCCCCTCTTGTTCAAACTTGAACATTGACGCCCACAAATATTGTGGAACCTCAATAAAACTATTACCTAAGCCTCAAGCAACTTAACTATGGCTTGCACCATGAGCCAAATCATGCCAGAAAATTCTCAATACAACAAACACCAATGAGACCTGACCAACAACGACGGGGTTTACAACAAACAAAGAAACGAGAATCCCCAAGATTTGCTCTCGCATGAACAACGTTCACAAACATGCAATCGCGATGCCTCGGCTTACATGTGGCAAAACATCTGTGGCGGCACACCGTCACACTGACAAAGACAAACCACGAATAAAATGTCGTTCAGACACGCCACAACTTCTGAAATCGTTCATTGTCTCGAAGGCACAAGACTCATTATTCTACCCCATCGTACCCGAACGAGATGCATGCTCGGATGAAAGAGCTAAAGGCTAGAATAATTGAAATAGAAAAACTCAAGAGGAAACAATCATTATCGGCTTTTAAGTGTGGAGTTGAAAGCTAGTCGTGGAGTTGAAAGTAGGGCCTCCTCACGTAGCCCTCCCAGTATAAAAAGGAAAAAGGAAAATTCTACATAACTTCCCTTTTTGGGGAGATCAACAAAGAGCCCCATATTGAGGTGCTTTCGTCTTCCAACCATGAAGGAATACGATGGCAAAACTAACCTATATGAACATATAAGCTCCTTTTAATGACATTATGAAGATGGAATGGGATTGACATGCCCTTAAGTGCATAGTTTTTCGTTGGACTTTGAAGTTTGCTACTTTATTATGTCTCTCACACCTTTCTAAGAGGTCGGTTAAAACCTTGAAGAAACTTGTAGAGATAATTGTGGCTCATTTCACCACGAGTTGCATAACTCATAAGAGTTTGACATGACTAGTTTGACTTATGAAAAGACAAAATGACACCTTAAGTAAGAGAGTTACCCCTCCACCTCGGGATATCAAATTCATCTCGAGAGGACTTTCAGGAGGAAGGGTTTGTGCCACTAACAACGCCAAAGGAGATACATGCGAGCTGCAAAATCTGTTTCTATTACACATGTCTGTAATGTACTCTCCTCAATCATTTTCACCGATAAATATTTCAAAAGAATTGACACACAACAAGATTACTAGATGGTTATGTTGGTTATCATGGCAAACTACAACATCAGGAGGAGCCTGATAGATTAAGGAATATATGTTGACGTAATTTTTACTGACACTTACAAGCAACTATGATTACCAAATTCATTTATGAAGGCATACAACGGCACCCTAGTTGGTTTTTTATATGACATTGTCGAGATTATAGGCTATCTCGATACACTCATACCCTTCATTATGGACGTTGATTCATAGTCCATACAAATGAAGTTTATGGTGGTTGATGCTACATCAGCCTACAACCTAATCATAAGAAGACATATACTAAATGTTCTAGGAGCTATAATGTCAACTCCGCACCTCACTATTAAGTTTCCTATAGAAAATGGCAAGATTTCTACCATACATGTGTTAGCCTCTAATTTCGACAGGCTCAATTAATGTGGTCAACGTTTGTTGACTTTTCAGGAATCAAAGGCTTTATCTTCAACATGGGAATTTCAACAGTTTGGACTTAGCGTGTGAAAGAGTTTAAAACCATGGAGTTTCACAAAATGCGAGTCAGAGCGTAAGCTGGTCGAAGCCAAAGCAACAAGTAGCTCATAAGTGCTACGTCAATAACCTCAAACAACAACGTTGGGATCGAGGACATGGCAACAATGTCCTAAAACCTGAAATCTACGAGGGTGAGTGTAAGATACTAGAACTACACCCTCACGAATGTTGCGAGTTTCGTCCCAAACCGATGGAAAAACTCAAAGAAGTAGAAATTTTAGGACTTAAAAAGTTTACGAAGATTGGCACGCAACTATCACCCGCAGAAAAGTTCACTTTAATTTAGAAATCACAAAGCAACTCATACCTATTCGCTTGGAGTCATTTCGACATGTCTAACAGAGATTTGGATATGGTTTGCCCATACCTATAGGCTGCAATATAGTAGCTTGTTCCGCTTCAAAAGATTGTTGGTTACACTTTGGATGGATTTGATCAATCTTATGTAATTAACATCCAATTACGGCCTTTTAGGCTATTAATAGAATAATAGGACATAAATTGTATCATAACAACTTTAAAATTCACGAGCTCTTGATTTCTTTATTATTATTTTATATGTTCCAGAGATTTCTATTTCGAATAAAGTTGTGTTTTATTTTTCTTTGTATTTATTCTTGTTTATGTTGATCAATGTCTTTTATTTATTTTCCCATATCTCCTAGGATCATAAGTGAGTAGATTATTTAGTCTTTGGATTCTTCGAGAAATCCAATGAAAGATTTTCGACAAACCTTTATTCTTAGTATTTGTTATAAGTTTCTATATATCTTTGTATGATCTTATCAATCAAATTAAGAATTGAAAGTAGAGGTTTGATGTTGAACATACAAGATTGGGCAATATAATCAAAACATGAAAATAGTCGAGATTTGCTTGAGATGATAAAAGATGATCATTTTGAAAGGACTTGGTCAACAATTCGACCATGAAAATTGGTTGTTTTGTTGGTTCAAGGTACACTTTTGTATCTTTGAAAGGAGACTTTTTTATATTAGTTTATATCATCTTTAAAAGTTAATCCTCGTAAGTCATAACTTAAAAGAAGAATTGAGGTTGTAGTTTCTACCTTTGCGATGAAACCACGATCCTAAGGCACTTTCACATTTATACTTACAGAAACCGTTCATCCAAACATTATTATTCTAGCTAATCATAATAGTCAAAAGAGATTGATACTCAATACAAAGTTTATGTAGGATCAATATTTTTATTACGCGGTAAAACTGTCAACCTACAGGCTTATCAAGTTTTTGGCACTGTGAACTTTGTTATTTTTATTTGTTTAAATATGAGTAAGTATGTATTCACATTACAAAAGAAGAATGAGAACCATTTTGTTCAACTTCACCACCACCATGCATATCGGTTATCGTGGAAGAGTCAAAACCAATGAAAAAAGCTCTTGAAATTTGCTCACAAGATTCCAACTCTAAGGATAGAATCACATCCAATTATACATGTATCCAAACTTGCAAAGGAAAATTTTCAAATTCAAGTTGAGGAAATTCGTAATCAATGTTTACAAGATCCAATTGAATTACAATTTTTGAAATTTTGGGTTGTAGACGATGATTCACATGAAAAACAAAAAGAAATATAGAATATGAAAGCGCTATCTTTAATTAATCTTTGGCACTCAACCATAGAGAGTGTTAAAAGGTGTGACCCTAGCATTTATCATTTATTTAACATTGAGGGAAAAGACATTTGGGACTAGATACCGATTGAGAGACTACACTCTTTGAGTTCTTAGATGAATGAGACCCAAGACTTTCAAATTTCCATCAATAAAAGTCCGTTCTAACTATTTAATTCCAATTTTAGTACTAGTTCCTATCACATTGTTTTTTTTTTTTGGTAGATAGATGAAATGGCAAAGCCATTATAAACTCACACACACAAGTGGAGGTACTAGGGTTCGATCCCCGATCATGACATCCGGCCTAACAATTTCGGCATTTTGCTAGTTGAGCTAGGACTTCTGGATAGTTCCTATCACATTGTTATCAATAATATTGAAGAAACAAGTAATGTTGTATATAATCCAAATATTTTTGGTTTAAAAAAATTCTTCAGATATTACAAAATGCATTTTTTTTGTAAAATAACGTAATGGTTAAGGCCCACACATTTTAAATATGGAGAAGTGGAAAGTCTGAGATTCAAACTCCAGATCCTGCATAATACTATCCTTGCAGCTATCGACTAAATTGTGCTTACACGACATAACAATTAATATGCATTTACTCAGTAGTTCATCAATAACGCAAGTGGATATTTTGTAAAAGAAAAAAGAAAAAAAACTCTGAGTAAAATAAACAGTTCCCTAAAGCAGTACCTTTATATTTTTCAACCCTGAATCCATACATTAAATATACATACCTGGCCAAGAAAAAAAGGCCATTGAGCATAAGAAATCAGCCACCCGCTTCAATAACCACCAAAGAGTAAAATAAAACTTCTAGCCCTATGCTATTTTTTTTTTTTCACTCAACCAAACGCAGTAAAATAAGCAAACCAAATAAAGGGGAAACTTCTATACAACAATTGAAAACTTTTTCCCCCAATGAAATAATATACATACAGGAAAATGGCCATTACAAACTAATTTACAAAACGGTGTTTATGTGTAGTGCTTTAAGTAATGAAGTTGCCATCTGTTTGACCAACACTTGACCATCTCTGCGTTCCCCTATCAAGTTTTGCAGTTTCTCGGGTAGATCATTCTCCACAATCAGTTTCTTGGGCTGAGGGTGGTGCTCATAAACAGCCTGCCAGAACATTTTGAGATATGTAAGTATAGTTGCTTTTGGAGCAAAAAACCCGTTCAAACACAAACTTGCATGTTCCATTCATACAGGATTTAGGATAAAGTGTTGTGTGTCTATTTAGCCTGATTAACTGTAGTACCAACCAGATATTTTATAACAAGTATAATATATGCATACCTTTATAAGCCTGAGTAAATTAAGCCGAGCTATAGCATCTTGATGATCAAGCCTTGCAACGAGTAATGGAGTTAATCCATTAACAGCCAAAGTAGTATTGATCCGGGCAGATTTTCTGCAATATTATATGACATTAAATAAAAACCCAGTATAATGAAAGTAAAAATAATAACATTAGGAGAATAACATAGAAAATTATATTTGGCTACGTAAAATATCACATAACAAAGATCTCTAGGTACTTCTGTGAGCTAACATATTGAATTTCTGACTT
>Ga0315915_1001785_pt1 | contig 26538 bp, 11 predicted proteins | sample MpolbnodulesMG_FD_207738 | JGI IMG/M metagenome (GOLD analysis project Ga0315915, IMG submission 207738) | Medicago polymorpha root nodule microbial communities from Los Angeles, California, United States - branched nodules | ecosystem: Host-associated > Plants > Roots > Nodule | place: USA...
CCTTGATTGTGTAACCAATGGTTGTCTACAACTTTCCATTCTTTTTTCACAGTTTATTTTCGTGTACGCATCATCGATAATCTTTTCCCCGGCATAGCTGTATGAGGTTGATGGTTAGGGCAAATATTTTAGGTTGATAACTATACATATATAACCTCCTCAAAATAGTAAAAACAATGCATTTATTCTCTAAACGGAAATGAAAGTTGGTATTAAATTGTAACGGTTGAGGAGTTTGGGAGAGCACCAAGTACAACAACGAATTGATGTGAGACTAATTTCTTTTGGCATATGTAAATTTTTAGAGTGGTTTAGTTGAAAGTGAAGTATGGAGTTTACTAATTCTTTTGAACTATGATTATATTTGAAGGGTGTCTAAGTAAAAGGTGTATTAATTTCAATTAAGATGAAAATTGTTGGAGTTAGTTGAAATTAAAACACTCACATAAAGAAAGAAGGATATTTCAATTTCAACCAACTCTAATAACGATGTTCCACATTGCCAAGATTTTTGAGCTCTGATGCGAGTGTTTACTGTTTGTGGCCAACTGATCCTTAAAACTATCTTTTAAAAATGATATTAAAGTCCATTTAACATGATATTAAAGCTAAATTAAAAATGAAAATGTAAGAATTTGACTAAAAAATCACACAAGACGTACGTAAGAATAGACTATTGAATTTGGATACTTTATCTCACAAGCTAACTTTTGAGATTGTGAACGAAACTCATTTAACTAGTCTATGTCTATGCTACAAAACCCAATAGTTATAGGATAAGGTAGCAAATCACAATTATTGATAAAAAAAATCAAATAAAGTTTCTCAATTGAAATGTTTTATATTATCCACAAAATGAAGATAAGTTTTTTGCAACTTCATCCCAACAAACATTTATTTTGCATATGACTTCAAAATATCATGTTCTAGGGAGATTAAATTGGAGTGCTTAATTTCCAACAAATGTTTATTTGCATGGCACATGACTTCAAAATACAATCTGATAGATTGATTTGAATTGTGTACGGTGTGACTGAACCAGTCAATTACATCTAGATTGTTTGATTAAAATTACACACTACAAATTTCAATACATATCTTGATTTAAAAATAAAAAAATCTAAAATACTAATGAAATCAAGTTTCAAACATTGGTTAAGATATTTGAGTGCTCTCAAATTCTAACTAAAAACAATTAACATTGGCTTCTAACTTCAATTTTAAAAAAATCAATTCATTCAAGATCAAAACAAAACGTACACTAAAAACACATTGGAAACAAAAGTTGTAAACCAATCTCTCACTGACAACAAGCTACACAAATGAGTACCATTGGCAGACCCCAAAGAAGAAGCATTGGTTAAGATTTATCTCATAGTTTCACTCTCCATGATGAAGAATTATTAGCTTTTTCAATGTCCTCTGTACTTTTGTGATCTCCATAGATGTGTTTGCCGACTTTCTAGAATAAAACTCATGAGTACCACAGCGTTAGTAACAAGTTTAGGACTGAACTCTACCGTCCTTCACTTTCCAAGAAAGACATGTCATCATATCCCTTTCTTATTGCATGGTAAGAGTAGCAATTTGAAATTTTCTTGAGTTAAGAGATTTAATGGTATACAGGTAAGAGATTCTAAAACCTCAAACTTGTTGGGTTTCTAAGTTTCTTCTTGTGACATTATTTATTCAGTTTCCACTTGTGATCTGTGCAAACCCCGTTTTCCAACACCCACGCATTCAACACAATTTGTGACATGTTTGTACTAACTTACATACGAGAACGGGACCAATGCAAATAATGGAAATTATATGTTTTATTAATAGAATAGATGGGTTGTTTAATAGTGTAAGAAAACACATTTGAAAAGATAAATGTTTTATTTTTCAATTTTTTTAATTTTATATTTAATGAAAATGTAAGCGTATTTGAGGCGGCAAAGCTCCATAGAGGGATGATGTACCAATAAATACTCTGATGTTCAACTTAGAATTTAATTGGGTAAAGTGAGAGGTTTATTGTAATAGATCATGTACGATCTCTTCTTATATAGTGGGATTTCATGTGAATTAGAGTAAGTTCTATTAAGATCGTTGAGAGATTCCTAGCACAATTCGTGGATTGCTATGTTATGTTTCTAGACAACGTTCATTTGTATTGAGTCTTGGTCCTGTCCGAAACAATATTAAATATATATCAAAAACATTAAAAGTTTATTTTAATACATAAAATGGAAGGATTTGTAAATAAAAAAATTGTGAATAGGAATTCAAATTATTTGCAGTAGTTTTTTGTTTTTGAACCAATTATTTGTAGTAGTTAGATGTAAACAGATGGGAAAGAAGAAAATAAATAAATAAGTAGTGTAAAACATGGTGAATAATAAGGAAAAGGACATTTTTGACAAATTGAGCTATTTAAAATCATATATTGAAGAGTGGAAAATAGCTGCCTCCCTGGTAGGTTCTTTGTATTTATTTATTATATAGTCCTGTTTTGCAGGGCCATGCAGAGGAGTAAGATTTCTGTTACCTGAAGGATTTAAAGCAAGCAATAGTGCCTTCAAGACATATAATGTTCTATTGAAGCAAAGGGGACCATTTTGTAGCATGCAGAGTATTATTTTTTTATTGATTCTCTTTTATGGGATTTGCGGCATTTGAGAAGTAATTTAGTAAGAAGTACTGAGATAGAGAGTAACACACCTTAATTTGTGTACTGCTTTTTGGGATCTTCTCATCCCAATTCCCTAAAGTAGGGGAGAGAGCCTCTAATTTATATGGTGTATTTTGATGGTCCCCAAGATGCATGTGGTTAGGGGAGATCTTCTTGTCTTCTAATTTGAGTGTTCTTTTTAGCTTTTGTTAAAGGAGCCAAAGCATGCCATGCAGCATGTGGCCCCATTACATATTTTACCTTGTACATTGTCCTTAATTTTTCAATTCTAGATTTGTACCCCTAGAATCCTAGTAGTGAATTGTATTGTTGTGAGCCATTTATTCCTCTCATGTTAATCTTGAAATTTGTGTCATTAATTACAATTGTAAGTACTGCACAATTAATGATGTTATTTTGTTATTTTTATGACAATATTATCATTGTACTTGTAATAGTAGTTATTTTTAAGACGAGTTTGTTAGAAGTACTAAATTAGTTAAGGGTTATGTTAATAAGTGATTTTAAGGTATTTGTTAAATTCATCATTTTTTTTTATCATTTTCTAATGCAATATTTTTATTTTTATCTTCTTAACCAATGCAATATTTTACGTAAAAGAGTCACATAGTTTAAATACCACATTAAACATTTTTATCTATCTAATGTTGGACTTTTAATATTGTCAACTTCTTTAAGAGTTGACATTTGTAGAAACATTCACTCTATCGTCATTAACTCGACAATAGTTTGATTCTTTTTCAACGACTTTACTCACTTATCAATATTCAATGAATTATCTTTATCTAGCCTATGGATAGCCATTTTCACAATCCAACGCTGAACGAAAACATCAATTGTTATAACTTAAGCACACAATGAGAGAGTTCAACCATTAGGTGAAAGAGTGTTCAAGCTTAAATACTACATTGAATGTGAAACTTCTAACAAGTGTCTTGATGTATTGGTTTATGAACAAGAAATACAAATTTATATTTACATTCACAAATGTTTAACTTATATTAAACATAATTTTTTTATTGGTTCTTTAAGAAGTACTAGTACTAGTACTTTGTTTTTTTTTTTTTAATATTATTTGGCATTTTGCGTGTTACTGCATTGCGGTTGATGATAATTCAAGTACGCTGGGAATCGCAGTTGATGCAACATTGAGCATACCAATCACATAAAACAATAACATAATGTTTCACATATATAATATTTTTCATCATCCAATATTTATTTTGCATCTCCTTCAATAATGGTCCTAGCAATCCGCAAGGTATAATAGTTTATTGATTTAATAATAATACTAGAGGCTTCTGTTCGTTTGGCTTTGTCTCAGCATTCATCCGCGTTAACATCTAAGCAATGTCCCCCTATGCTTTGCTAAATGACAAAATCTACATTCCAATTAGATTTTAGCTCTGCACATTAATACTTAAGTTATGTTTCTACTTTTACTTTTTCATTAGTACATAGTGTAAGTACCTTTATATATGGATCACACTGAACTAAATCAATGTATCTCCTCCCAATAATTAAGAAAAAAAAATCTGTTATTCACAAGTTATGTTTTTAATCGAATATTATTGCTATCTGGTCTAGGATAAGTGGTAAAAGTGTTGTGGTAAGTGTGATTTAAAAATCTCACATTAGATAAAAAGAATCGTGAATGCTTGAGCAATATAAAAGTAAGTGAACTCATAAATCTAAAGTCTTAAAACTTTAAGACTTACATATTCAACTCACTTATGCGATTGTTTTTAGTTCAATGTGATGAACCCCTGAATATCTCTCATGAGTTATTATCCAACAATAATATCATAGTTGATGGCTACTAAAGGGACTGACTCCTCCTTGTTTGTGGCCTATTGGTGGAGCAAGAAAAGGTGGTGCAGGTGTATTGGATGGAAAAAAACTCATGCTTGAGGGGGTGCTATACCTAATGAATGAGTGGACTCCAATTTGAGAGTGAGACTGTTGCGGCAATTGTGAACGTTGAATAATACTCCCTCCGATCCTTATTATAAGAAACAATTTACTTTTTAGATTCATTGAATAATTAATGCATCTCGTTATAAATATAGACTAGTACATCACATATAAGATGAACCTAAAAAGTCAATTGTTTCATATAATAAGGACCAGAATGAGTATATAAGTGAAATGTTAAAGCAAATGTCAAAAGATTTAAAGTTAAGATATTGTGTTCAAGTCATTTTTGTGAATGATTTTGTCCCAATGTGACAATCTTTCGTGTTTCCCTCATGATCCAACAAAAAGTTCTTAATATTTTGGGTGAAAAGACTTTTTTTTTTTTTTTAAATATGCCTTAGGGCATTATAAATAGAAAGAAAAAAAATTTATGGACAGCTCATGTTCTAGTAACAAACCTAACCTGCTGTCTTACTCTTAACTATTTTGCTTCTCAACCAAATATTGGAGAATATTTTTAAAATCCCAAGTAAATGCTCAAGATCTATGGGGACCGGCAAGCACAGTATTTTTGCAATAAGTTTGAAAAACTTCACTAAATTAATCACTGTTGTCTCCTAATTAGGCACTCATGCCAAAGCAATTGAGCTGGCTAATGTGTACCCTTGTTTAATTAGGCCATGTCGGTCTGTCATGTACACTAAATAGCAAGGACCTTGTCGCATATCTTTCAAATTAACTTTATGTATTAGGATCAATATTAGTGTTTTAGTTTTACATTGGTTTTTCAATCCCATATAATCAATTGCTACCAGTTATAAGCCACTAAGAAATGGGTAATGTTGAAACCAAAATTAATTTTAGTATTCATGGATTAGGTAGATCTGCCGGCCATACTTCCAAAATAGAGAGAAAATGACATATTTGGTTTTTTTTATGCCTTAATGAGATAAAATATATCATTTTAGTAAGACATTTGGTCCAAAAACACCGGTGTTCGGGATACTAGAAATTCCAATGTGATCTATTAAAATTTGAAATACATACTCCCTCCGGTTTCAAATGTAAGTAATTTTTCACTTTTTAGGTTCACTCAATAAATAATGTATGTAGTCTACATCATGGACTACATACATCATTTATTGAGTGAATCTAAAAAGTGAAAAGTTGCTTACATTTGAGACCGGAGGGAGTATAATTTAAAAGTAACTACTAATAAAAAACGTGGGTATAGAATATAGTGTGATATAAATAGTAGATGAGTAATGCTAACAACACTCTCTTTTAAGCGCACTCTCTAATACTGGTTTTTTTATTAGTTTAAATCATTGTGGGTCTACACTTTAAAAACTGAACCTCCACAAAGTGGTGAGACATACATTGATTTCATCCAAGGAATGAGTGAGTGTCAGTGAGAGTTTTGAAAAGTGAGTGTTACTGACATTCCTCATGATAGATAGTTTGGTCATTTAACCTTTTGGTTAAATTTTTTATTTATGAAAAAATATTTGTTCGAAAATGATAAAAAGTCAGTATATAGAAGTTGTTTTTGTTTGGCATTAGCTTGGTGTTTTTTTCTCCCTTTTTCATTCTTTTTTCCCCTTTTGTAACATAACTTAAAGAATCTAGCTTAGTCTTTGAAACAACAATCCAATTTTATGTCCTTCACAAAAATGAACCGGAATACAAATAATGAACGAATTAGAATAGTTCATATATAGTTGAATAGTCTCTTAAGTGACGTGGACTGTTAAATGCACTATGTAGTATTAACATTTTGGCATTGCTCTTGTTCAAAAACATTTTGGCATTGTAATGAAGAAAATATCGTTTTAATCCATCGCAAGTGAATAAGCTAATAACCTCAGGTCTATGTAACATGCATATATACTTTTTTTTGGTTGGAGTTTGAATATCGGATCTTGCATATATTATGCATTATCCATACCAACTGAGCTAAGCTCACGAGGACAACATACATATATACTCCCAACTCTAGATATGATCCATCTTCGCACGTGAAAAAAAATCATGTAAGTATGAGAGATAAAATTGTTCAAAAGTTGTCACAAAATAGTTGTACAAATATCATTTCTCAACGAAATATAACCAAATCACGTATTAGTCTCTCAAAATAAATAAATAAATAAATAAGAGACAATTTTAGTCCTTCTGAAACAAAATTGAATATTAAATAATCAGGTGGTTTTGATAATCAGGTGGTTTTGATAAGAGAAATGATAAGTATCACGAGAAAATATTCTCATGAAAGCTTCCCGACATACACTTTGCCCATCGTTTTTTCCACCCGGTCCAAGATTAAAACAAAAAAATTGGTTTAGTCTTTTTTTTCTTAAAACTGAAAACATGCTTCGGGAGGCAATCGGGATAGAGAAGTTAGCTATATATATATAGCACTTCTCTTTTGATAAATATCAATGATTGAAAACCGTAAACCATTCGCAAAATAAAATCACAGAATCAACTTAAAAATTGTTTAAAATAGAAACACCCAAAAAATATCTATCCGGATTCTTGTGCATATTTGCATACAAGCATGCTTTTAAGTTTTATCCTGCATTTGCAATCACAGGCAAAAACATATGAAGAACTTTCACTCATGTCATGTTTCCAAAGTGATAGAGAAATTTTCATCAAGTTTAAGTACAAACTATGAAAAAAATAATATGATTTCGATTCATTAATGAAGAATGAATAAATGGTAAAGAAATAATGATGAAGAATATGAAATCTTCTAATTTAAGATATTATAAAAATTATCCGATTGCTAAAATAAATAAATTATCCGATGACCAAATTGTTCCTAAATGTCCTTGACATTCCTCTTAGTTCTACATGGTGAACCAAGTGAGTTGGAGGAGTGTCACAACATGTTTCAACAACGAAAAAACATGGTTGAGAGGAAAATTTAACAAAGAGACTAACATGTCTAGGTTTACTTTTGTTGTTGTTAGTGATTAGATTTTTATTTTTTTTTGGTACAAGATTAGAATTAGAGTTTACTCAAGTAAAACATTGATATGGGGTTGGCTAACATGTATGGCAACATACCTTTAGGTCTAAAATAAATTTTGTGTTTTTTTTAGAGGATAAATTTTGTGATATTTGTTTAAAAGATAATAATTGAATCTTTTTTAAATATACTTGTGGCTTTGGTAACATCCACTTTGATCGAGTCGTGAATTGTGATTCAATTAACTCAAGATAATTGTTTAAAAACCTTGAAGTTTGGTTAGGTATTGATCCTCTCTAGTCTCTAGACAGAATTGATTCAAAATTTATATTTATTTTAAAACCTAAATTAAAATTTAGTAATTTCACTAAAATACTAGTAGAGGCTTTAATTGATATCATCTCATATTAAAATCCCTCTTTAGAGCTTCATATGTGTTGTTGGTCTGTCCTGGCATCCTGGGTACGAGTATGTGTTTGGGTATTAGAATACTCATTTCTTCTATAAATAAAAAATATAGTATAATACTCATTCTTTTTAATAAAACATACTTATTAGATTTTTTTAATAAATATTCAAAATTTAGTTCTTCAAATATTTTTCTAAATATCTACATGATGCATGAGATTTAGTTGGATACATAAGTAGAAAATACAAAACTACATTGCTAGTGTATATTAAATAAATTCTAGGGGAGCAATTATATTTCTTTTTTATTAGTTTATTTTAATATTAATAAAATAGTAAAAGATATACAAACATCAAAAGTAGCTAGGGGGCTATTATATAGTAAGATATATAAGGGCAAGATAGTACATATATTGAAAACCTGATCAACCTCAACAGCGGCTCATGTTTGAAATGGGGGTGTATATGTTAGGAAGATAGGGCCATTTTTTGAAAAGACCTGTCCCATATTATTTCTCACAATTAAATTCCATGTTCACTAATATATACATTTTCATGTGATGGTTGAGAGTGACCTTAAATTGCTTACTTAACACTTGTAGGCTTCATTCTCTTTCTCTCATTGTGTGAAAGAGAGGCAGCATCACATGGGAATACCAATCATGAAGGAAGCAAATGAGACAATGGTAGAGGATTTGGTGGAGCCATATTAATGCTTAACTCATTTGTAGGTTTCCTATCCGTCAACTCTTCCCGTGAAATTCTTCAAAGAAATATGAAACTCATTCTTTAAAGGACCCAAGGTCACAAATAAAATCCTATCCGAGTTTCTATGATACATTTGCAAATCGAAATGTGCTTATATATTTACTTCTTTAGAGAGGGAAATCAATATGCAGACTACATGATAAAGTTTGGAGCTTCTTCTAATATTGAGCTTCTTCTTCATGATTTTTCTCCAATGGTCTTGTAAATCTCTTAAATAGTGACGCCGATGACACTTTGTTCTTTAGGGAGTAGTTTACGTGTTCTATCTTTCTGTTTTTTTTTTCTCTAGTCTTTATCATTGTACCAAAAAAAAATTCAATAAATTAACAATCAATTTTATTAAATAAAGAATTATGTATCGACTTTTACCTTTTAAGAAATATCATTTAGAAGAAAAAAATATCATTTCATTGTTTATAAAAATGTTACTAAATATTTTACATTTTATTATAAAAATAATAAATATTCATTATTATGAGTAATAAAATTTCATAAAACTTAATTTTATTTTGTTAACACTTTTAATAAATAAAATTTGTTATTAAAATTTCTTGTTTCTTTCATTATCACTCTCTCTCTTTTCTCTTTTTTAGGATAAAATATACATCTAACATTCGATTTGTATGTAATACCAATTGTCAATTAATGGCACAGCATGAGGAATGAAAACTTAAAATTAGGATTTAATTGCATTTTTTATTTTCTCTTTTGAAATAATTATGTTTTTTTTATAAAAATCACAATTTATTTTCTCGATTTAATGGCGATGCATTTTTTTAGATGAAATTTGTTAGGTTAAATTACTGCTAACCTAATACAGCAAATGAGCGGGAAAATATTAGGTTAAATTGCTGCAAACCTAACAAAGTTAATAAATAAGGATAAGTGTAGAAAATATTGTCAAAAAAAAAGGCAAAAGGATAGGAATGAAATTGGTGCGATGCATTTTTTAAATTACTTCTAACTAATAAAGCAATGGGAGGAAAAATATTAGGTTAAGTTACTGAAGACCTAACAAAATTAATAAATAAGGATAACTGCAGAACAAGTCAAACTACTAGAGGTGTCAATAGAGCCCCAAATTACAAAGCCCCACCTAAAAAAACTCCACTAAACCCACTAAATGTTAAGCCCCTTTATTAAGTTAGATTATTTTGACTCAACCCACTAATTTTTATTTTTTTTTAGTGGGCTATGGTGACGGGGCTCCAGGCCCACTAAAATTTTACAATTTTTCTATTCTCTCAACAAGTTTCGCTCCCGCCCAATTGAATTGACGAAAACACCCTTGCGTTAGTTAAATTACGCAAGTGTTAAATTATACGCTACTTAACTAACGTAGCGTTAACTCACGCTACGTGCAATTTAAAGACAAGCAGAACACATCATTTCCTCATTTCTCATCTAAAATCTCTCTCAAATCACCTAAATCCAAACTTCCTTCAAGTTCATATCAAACAACACTCCAATAACAAGTAAGTTTTCATAATCAAACACAATTAACCTTCTATGTTTATGTGTTAGATTTTTTTCTCTTAAATTAGAAATTTTTTAGATTTAGGGTTTGGCACAATCACAAGAATGAAGAGGCGTTAACTTGGGAAGATGAATACTAGGATCAACATGATTTGTTCTGAAAGCTCATGATTATTGAAGAGGGAAAGAAACCGCCGCTACCAAAAAATGAGTCAAACAAAGAGGAACCTTTTTTGTTGGACACTCCCGAAAAACCAAAGAAACAATTTGAAGTAATTGCGGAAGATGAAGAAAATTCTATTTCACTTGATCTTCCCCAATCACTTGGTCATTAATGAGTGATTTTTGTTCGGTGTTAGTCATTTTTTGGTAGAAATTACACCGACGTATATTTTGGGGTCGAAATTGTAACGTTGGTTTTTTGTGGCCAATGTATAACTAGCATTATGTAATTTATATTGATATATATGATAATATGATTTTTATGTGATGAAAATATTTATTTATTCGTTATTAATGTTTACGCATTTATTTATTCGTTATTACATTTCATTTAATTTCATTCTAATGTATGATTTTTTTTCATAAAGCTTTTGTGAAGTGAAACATGTCTGAGGTTGCAAAAATTGAAGGTCGTGTTCGGTACTCTTATTTGAAAAAGACAGTTGAGGTTATGATAACGCCGACCAACTCTCTTGATGATTTGAAGGCACAACTTAACACTTATTTTGAGCATCTTGGTGAAAATCAATATACATGTCACTTGTTTGGTCAAATGCCATGCATAGACTTAGGAGAAGATAGAGATGAATACGCATGGAAAACGGCAAGCTATATGCCTTGGCTTATTGAAGACGATAGCGACGTCGGATTTATGTTTCGGAATATGGTGGAAAATAATATATTATATATGTATGTTCGTTGCATATGCAATTGCGTTGAATGTAAGTAGGGATTTAATTTAATGGTATGTAATGAGTTGTTTAATTATGGACACTATGTAACGTTTTGATGAATTTCAAACTTTCGTGTACTTTGAACCAAATGTTGGTTTGATTTAATTATGGACAATTGTAAAAGATAATGTATTTTTCTTGTTTATGACTGAGTACAAATATTGTACGACTAATATTGCCTTTGGAAATGCTCCGATTGAATTACAGGTAAAAACTGACCGAAAATTGCTTGGTTCAATTATGCAGAACCCACTGTCTGCATAATTGTTTTCCTTAGCAGTTAACTGCCGATAGAATACTGAAATCGGCTGCAGTTAACTGCCGAAGTTACTTCGACATTTAACTGCCATGGAAAAACGAAACTGACGGCAGTTAACTGCCGAGGGGTATTTGCGTCTTTTATGTGTGTTTCGGCCTTGTAACTTGTATGAACAACAATTTTCAATAGGTTAATGTTCATAAAAAAATGGGTTTAGGTTGGGATTTGGAAGGGTTTAGATTAGATCCAATAATGGGTTTAGATTGGAATATGAAAGGATTGATGTTGATGATGAAAAATTGGAATTCGAAAATGAGTTTTTTATGAAAGATTGGAAGATGAGAACAGGAACAAAGGGAAGAGAATGAACAAGAGAAGAGGAAGAAAGAAGAGGATGAAGGGAACACAGAGAAGAGAAGAGTTTTTTTTATTTCTTTTTTAATTTTTATTTGTAGGAAATTCAATAGAAATGATCATATGTTGTGAGTTCATTGTATATTTGTGTGCTTTCTAAATCCAGCCATTGATCATCCATCTTAAATGACACGTGGACAAGGGGTTAACAATTTTTGAAAAAAACTAACGAAGAGGACCAAAATAGTAAACGACAGAAGAGTTATGGAACCAGATTGAAACACTTAATAGTTAAAAATAAAATAAGTTAAGGAACTGAGTTGTATTAGGCCAAATAAATAAAAGCCATGACCACCAGAAGTGAATCACGTTCCAACTAAAGGTTGAACCACCAATGCTAGTCAGCAATTTCAATCTCAAAATATAGGTTTACAACAAAACAACCGCAAAACAAGTCAAACTAGAAACTACCTCCGAAAATGCCACCACAAGAAGTAAGATCCAAAGAACCATGTGTTCCACCATCCATATTATATTTAATCCAAGTTGTAGGAGGAGAGCCAATCAACTTGAATATTTTTTTCTACACTCATAGGATGACCATAGAGTGAGAAGAATTTTAAGAATTTTTTTTTGAAGGAGAATTTTAAGATTTTTTTCTACCAAAAATTTTAAGGAATAGTATATCCATCTTTCCTGTGTAATCCTCTCCAGTTTTCTGCTGTTGTTGAATCCCAGCTATTAATTACACTCTCTTTCCATTTTTTATTTTAAAACATATTCTCTCACCTCTTTAATGGATGGTTAGGATCTCACATGAGATAAAAACACAATCCCCTCCCCTTGTATTTTAGTATAGAACGAAGATTTTACATATAAGTGCTTGCATTTTCTCTGTCCGAAATAAGTTTGGATTTTGATCCGTCTAATCCCCACTGACCCGTTTAGCAAAACAAAGAGAGAGAAGTGACCCACTCCACTTGTAAACTGGGCTAGTAAAGGCAACTTATCCCAGTTTATAATTGGTTAGAGGTAACGTACTTATATAGTGAAAAAATATAATAAGTGGGGAAATAAAAATAAATACGAAAGTAAAAATATGATGATAATAAAAATAATTTTGGGTTTAGGCTTATAAAAGTACGATCTTATAAAATGAAAGAAGTGTGTTTTTTTTTTTTTGGTAAAATGACAAAAAAAGTGTGTTATTTAAACAACCATTTACATGATAATTTATAGGACAATTATAGATGGTGGCGGGGGCAACAGAGAGACAATAAAAACAATCTTATAATTATGAGAGATAAAGTTATCATAAATTTATCGTATAGATATCATTTCTTAGATTAAAAAGTTAACTTAACAGGCCAGATATCATTTCTTAGATTAAAAAGTTAACTTAACAGGCCAGTTCATTATATTTGTCTCTAAGCCATCATGACCTGTGTGTATTAGGTGGGACGAGACAATTTGATTTATTATATATATAGTTGATTGAAGTTGAATCCATAAAAAATTTGATGGATTAAACGAACTAATCTAACAAGACAATCTTTTACACGTAAAAATAAAAAGTCAATCTTTTACAATTTTTTTTTTGTTGATACTATAGCATTATTATAGCTTTTGCCTTAGTTTTATTTTTCTCAACTTGTTCGACAATTTTTGTGAGGTATGTTTATAAACTTGTGCAATTAGAAAAATTGAAAAAATCACCATCAACAATGGCGATGTGACTCATAAAATTGATTTAGTTAGAACATAATAAATGTAGACTTCTTAATTTACAATGCAGATTTTTGTGTAAATAATATTATAAGGAGTAAAATTTTGGTTAGCTAACTATTATGCACATGTGTAATGCGCTAACATTGTTAGCTAATCATTCTTCTGACAACTATTTTCTATAATCTTTTTAATTTTCTGTCAGATGAATGATTAGAAAAGCCAGAAATCCAACTATCAACTAAATCTCTAGACAAATCCCAATCCCAAGATCATTGAAAACCAAGATTTTGAGCTCGAATTTGGTTTAATCACTTTAGCTTCAGTTTCAACTTTCAAGTAATTCTGGCATACTCATCAAAGTGTCCTTGTCCTGGTCTTTAGTTGAACACTGTTGCTTCAATTATGAATTTATGATTGATAATATGATAAAGTTTAGTCATATGTTAAATCACTAGGTAGACTTTGCTTTAGGAATAGGAAATATTATTTCTGTACAACAACCAGGGATAACTAAGTACAGGTGAAACATTTAACATTATTAAATCCAAGTTTATGAAGCTATTTTACCAGTACTTGAGAAGAAATTTCGTTTTGGAACAGAATGTAATAAAAAAATTCAAGTAATATCGGATCGAAGCCTTTGGGCCCGAAGGTCCATCTGGGTCACAAAAAAGATGTCCTGAGCTTCCTATACATAGCTTTGTCCAAATAAGACTTGCTACACTTGGCATGGCCGGTTATGACTGGCTTTCTTCTCTTCAGATAGCCACTTCCCAGTAGCAAAACAAACATGCAATGGAACATGGTTTTGGTGAGAGAATTACAGTGGATGTAGCCAAATAGCATATAGTGCCATCAGCGTAGTGCCGTCCCTTATATGAGTATGAAACAACATATTTACATGTAAGTTTTGATATTCTGTACGCAGCATGTATACATTCATGCGAGAACAAGTTATAGCATATTCTTAGTTTGTAAAAACTGACAGCTAACCACAATGTCGACAGCATATGGCGTTTGTCAATCACAAGTTCATTGGGAATTATATTACCAATATTGTATCATCGCATTTGCAAATTTTGCATTATGAAAAACTAGCTGCTAAACTTGATATGCCAATAAAGAGTAGAAAATCTGTGCAGTTAAATATGCATGCTGCTCAAAATTGGAGAATATAGGCTTAAAACGCACATGTTCCTTCTAATCTTACTTAGGATATTCCTACATAACCATACCTTGTGTCATGCTGGCTTTAACGTGGCCGTGTTCTTCCAACAGCCATTTGGACCTTATGCTAATTGATCATTGTTGAGCAGTAATGCACTAGCAGCAAACCAATGCAAACTTTAACGTGTAAACTCACAGCCACAAAGAGAAAGAAACATGTTTACATTACTTGTAAAGTAAAAAAGGAACAAAAAATGGAAATCTGGAAGTGGTTAAAGAAGCATGGCAGAAAGGATAATCCAATTGATCAAACAATTTCACAAATTACAAAAAATAACATGAGTCGCTAATAATTTTAAAGGGAAAATTTCCCATGGCTGGGTATTCACATCAGAAACTAAACCCTTTTCAACTTGCAGTTTCTACTATAGTTGTCACTAACTGGTCCTGAGTTTGTCTAGTTTATTTTTTAATTAAAATGAGTTGCTTCTCTACACCTAGAGACAACTGATTTAAGTTACTATTTGTTCGTGTGTGTTCAGCAATTACATAAAATACCCATTATGATTATGCTGATTGCAAGATTCTTCTACCTAGTCACAATAAATTAGTATCCATTAATATCATTTTAACCATTTACTTGGCTTCTACTTGTAAACATGTGAGTGTGTGCATAGGGAATAACAGTGATTATTTTATGAGCAACACATTAATAGTGAGACATGCATCAACAATTGAACACACAAATTATATAATCACATAAAAGGTCACCCCGTGGTAGCCACAAGACTTTGAGCATGCATCCTTCCACACAACAGAAATCTGAGGCTCACAGGAGGCCTGAAATGGAAGAATGCGAGAACTCCGCAATCCTATGGAAGTTTTGGCATATCCAGAGCCAAAACATACATGCCATCCCTTGTCTAGATCAAGAGAAAGTTGGCAAGCACCGATATCATATGTAGACATCTTGAAGCAACATCTATGTGCCTCAAACTCGTCCCTGGAAAATTCAGGAGAAGCATTACTAGTATCTTTAAATGACATTGTTTATACTTTCAAATTATGGAGTAACAGACAAGTATTACACAAGGTACGTGTCCCATATGGTGTTGCTTGTATGTACACATTTAGAAAGGAAATAAAAGCTTCTTTCTAACTATAGAGCTCTGAAATGAATGCAAAACATCCTTTACACTCAACTTAGCATGAAATATAAAACTTATACACAAGTCCCATGAATCATATGAATCATTGAGCCTCAATGATAAATCAACATTTAAATATAGCACTTAACTTCAATTATCAGTAACCATGTCATGTTTCCCACATGTCTATAAAATTAAGAGGATAAACGAACAAATTAAAAAAAGATCAGAAATGATCATTTATTCATGGAGTTTAGCATCTACATTTTTAAATCATAAAACATAAATGAAGGACAGAAATATTTCATTTTTCTTCTTACAGTTGAATGAGGCTAGCAAAAATCTAGTATGGAACTCTAACGCTGAGGAAAAGGTATTAAGTTGAAGATAGAAAAATTCCTGTCATCTGAAAGGAATACTATTTTCAGAAGAAATCAAGTTTCTTAGCTCCGTTAAGTGTTCATCGTTTGATATGTTAAGCGAAAGACGGAGGTTTGTCATTAATGCTTCTTGTTCCCAACTTAAAGGTCCTGACACAAACAATGCCTCAATTGTACAACGATAGGCATGCAACTCTAACCTATGAATTTTTCTTGCCAATTCTTTTCGTGTGGGACGGGAACAAGTAGCTTCCATGTATCCCCTCTCGCAGGTAGACTCAGCATCGCTGTATGAACTGTCTACATCTTCAAATGGACCTGCAGATACAGGAAATTGTAATTTATAGGAATTCCCACTGGTGATACTACAGCTACCAACAGAGCATGTAACACTATCGGCAAAGTTTGAATCAAAGTTCTGTCCAAATGAACAACCCACAGCAGCAGTTTGTTTCCTCCTCTCTATGTCCATATCAACAATCCCAGTCTTCCTATTGTTTACAGAAGCATGTTTATATTCTTCAGCTGGCATATGTCTTGGAAAACGGACATTTTGTACATGTTTAAGTGGTGTGGGTGGGTTTCCAACTCTTGCTTTGTAACATCTTCCATCATCCTCAATTGCCCTTAACTTTGGCAGAGGTTCAGCATATGCTTCAACTTGTGAATGGTGTCCTCGTTTCAATGTTTTAAAAGAAACAGGACAGGACTCCCGATTATTAAGTTCTTTCTTTTCAGGTTGATAGTAAGTCGAATCTGACAGTTTTCTCTTTGTATCTATCTTCTGAAGTTGCGTACTAAAACGCTTTCCATTATCACAGCTAGCAGAACCCTGAAGATAGTAGAAGCATAAATGAACATTAATTCATAAAATAGCATAGTATGATCCAGAAATATTTACATAGAAAACTTGAAAGCTACTTAAACAAAAACAAATCAGAACAGAAGGAAATTTGGAAGTAAAAGCATAACATGACCAAACAACCTAAGAAAATTTCCTTTATTAAAATTTCAATTAGTTAGTTTTAGCAAACAGAATACATTGAATCAAGGAAATTCCAAAAGCTTAATAAAAACCAACTCAACATATGATCTGCAACCAAATTTGTACTGGCAAGGGCAATTGGTATTTGCAACAGAAAATTAAAAAAACAAAATGACTCATGGGAAAATAAAAGTACCTTTCCAACCACAAACCACTTGTCATCTTGCCACGACTGTCTGACCCGAATATCAAATTTGCTAACTTGAAATTCCACAGAAGATCCAAGTAGCCTGACAGAAATGTACTTTTTCCCTAAAACCTTCAAAACCGTAGCCATCTTCCAAGAGAAATTCTGATACACTTCCACAATATCACCTGGAGTCCAATTCTCCACAAGTTCAAGTGCCGGCGGACACGGCCTTATCAATTTCCTCGATACCAGCTCCACAATTTCTTCATCCATAGCACCTCGAAATCCCTCATACATAACAGTGTAACGGTGGCCTTTACCACCGATGATTTCTGCGCATAGCCAGGAGCCAGAAGGCACCTCAGCTTTGCTTAGCACTTCCACCTTAGTCCCTTTCTTGAATCGCATGATCGCTAATATGTTTCTGTAAAATTTCAAAACAAAATCAAAATCAAAACAAGAACAGCAACAAAATATCTAAATTTTAACAATCATAGTCATCAACTACTTATAATTTAGAAATTTTAAAAAGGAAAATGATTAAAATTTAACCTCTAATCACAATCAACATATAGAACTAATTGAATTAACAATCATAGCCATCAATAAATAGAAAAACATTATTCCAAAACTTTTACTTTGAATTGCTTTAGATCTTGACTTGTAAGACCAGAAAAAGAAAAAAAAAACTACTTTTTTTTAATACAATAATAAAGTTGAAAATTTTGATTATGCAGAAACAAAAAAAACAAAAAAAAAAACAGAAAACCAAACAAAGCTTATGTTCAAAATAAGCGATGAATAAAAAAACAGTAAAATTCAAAATCAAACATAACAAACAAACAAACCAATCAGTGAAATGTGATTAAACAGATTTCATCAAATTTCAATGCTGAATCCGATCCACTTTGCTTTAATTCAGTTATTTTCCAAAGTTTAAAGGTTCATTCTTTTTTGTTATTTTTCATTGTTTAATAACGAAAAAAAAACCTCATAAATACTAAAATATAATAAATAACAGAACCTGATAATAGAATTATGAACCTGTTCTAACAATTTTCATCATCAATGAAACACAGAGCAATGAATTATGATGCTGAAGTTGAAAATAAAAAGCTCATTGATTAATTAAAAAATAATGATTAAAATGATGATGATGATAATAATAATTGAATAATAATTAAGAGAAAGTGAAAATGAGAAGCATGAAGAAAAATGAGTGACCTTATTCCGATGGAGAAGACGATGTTTTCGTTTTTGTTGATTATTATTTTCACTCTCTTCTTCTTATGCGGTTGTTGCAGAAATTTTTTGTTTTTTGTTTTTATATTTTGTTAACAATATAATCTATAATCATGGTTAATGTGTGTGTTTGTTATGTTTAAATTTTTAAATTATTAGGTGTTAATAAACTTATAATAAGAATTTGATTATTAATTAATTAATATTATATTATTAAGGTGAAAGAAAACTTGATTTCCAAGCTGCCAAGTGGGCAAGAATAGCTTGTTAGGGTGGAAATTAACTGTTCCATCTTATAATACACTTTCCATTCCTTGTGTCACCCGTCTCCTTTTCATTTTTCTTTTTCTCTTTTTCTAACTTTCAATTAAACAAGTTTGGATTTGCTCTCCTTCCAAAAAAAAAGTTTGGATTTGCTCTATTTATCTTCTTTTATATGTTTTCGATTTATAAAAGAGATAAACATATGTGATAGATTAGTAGGATTTACACTACCAAAAAAAAAAGATTAGTAGGATTTATTTTGTTAATCTTATACTCGTGTCCATCTTAAAGCTTATGCTCAATTTTCTTTTTCGATTCGATATGCTCTATCTTTTTTATGCTAATATTACACGCCAAAAAAATTGTTGAGATATTTAGGAATTAATTAAAAATTGTTTTTTTTGACAAAGGAATTAATTAAAAATTGTGGCATTAAGCAAGTGGTAAATGATTTAATCCTCTTAAGCAAATGGTCACGATATTTGATTCTTACGTGTGGAAAAAAAATATCAATGAAGATTAATAATCGTTAAATAGCGGTGAAAATTTTGTATTTATAACAATAACTGCAAAAAAAATGTAAAAATGGGGTTTTTTTTTTAGACAAAACTAAAAGTCTTCAAGAGTAATTTAAAATTTAAATTTATATCAAAGTAGTTTTTTTTAGAACATCAAAGTAGTTTTTTTTTTTGAATAACAAAGTAGTTAAATATTAGTAGAAAATAATATGACATTAAATATATATCTATACTAATCAAGGGGATACATGATTTTTTTAGCCTATTTTTAATTTACATGAATTACCATCAAATAATTTTAATCATAAATACATGATTTGGTTGTTAATTGTTATAAATATGCATTTCTGTTTCATTCAATTACTTTCAAATATAATTTTAAATCTACGTCATAATTGAAGGAACTATAAACTAACAACAAATCTTAGTCGATCTATTTCTAAACCTATTTTTCTTGAGCAATGAAGATATTATAAAATTAAAATAAGATAAATTAAATGAAAACTGATATAATACAAATGAAAATTACGGATAGACAGACGCGTAAGTGTCCGTAACAAACAAAAAAATTTAGCAAAAAAACAAACAAAACTCTAGTGTACATGTATTCACCTAAATTTCCCTAAAAAAAAATATTCACGTAAATTAAATTTATTTGAATTTATAAATGGAGATTTTTTAAAACTAGAAAAATGAAGAAAAAAGTAAATCAAAATTTATATTTGAGCAGTTAGCTTTTGATTGATGGTGTGAGTATAGTTTGACCAATTTCTAAAATATATACTATTTATTCATTTTCTATTTGTTATTTTTTGGTTCATTTAATTCCTATTTATTAAAAGATAATTAAAACTACTAAAAAAACAAAAGATAATTCAAACATTTGTTTTATATATAAAAAAAGATTGTTCAAAGATTTATTTGAGAGGAAAGTAGTTCATAAATGTTAACTTTTATTTATTATTTCTGACAACCAACTTTTATTTATTATTTTGACAGAAATTTTAGGAAAAAGGATAGAAAATTCACATTACATTTTTTTTTTATCAAGAGATATTTCACATTACTCAAAATCCATACCATCAATACGAATGGTTAATTAACTTTTTTTGATTAAAAATAAATGATATTCATTGATTCAAATTGATAAAGTACATCGATAAAATGCAAATTCGCTAAGAACAAAAAGGATGAATCTGCGAACAAACTCGCAACATCCATTTTAATAGCATAAAACGGCAAAGTACAAAAGCCTACCCATATGATTATATTCAAGTCTCCGGAATACTTATGTCTCCGGATCTACAACGTTGACGACACCAAATTCATTGATTGGATCTGCACTAAATCAAAGCTGATCTGACAATCTGAATCGAACAAATACTTGAACGAAACAAGAAAGACAAACAACACCGCACAAAACGACGAACAAAACAATGTCGCACTAAGACGATGAAATCACGAAAGAAAAAACGAAATAGATGTAACAATTACTTATTTCAATAAAAGAGAAAGAGAAAAACAGGATAGAGGGGTAATTTTTGGTCAAAAATTGAATCCTAAATAATCACCCCTCTTTGATGGATGAATGAGAAGAAACTAGAGTTTTGATGACGAGAAAAAAAGAAGTATAAGTGTTATTATTTGAATAGGGGAATGAATGGTTAATTAACTGCACACTTTTGCAGAATTATTTATAAACTATTCACGCATTTTTGTAAAAAATAAATAAATAAATTTCCCATAGTTCTATTTTTTTTTTGTTATTTAGATTTGTTTTTCTTTTTTCGTGTCAACAAGTATCCCCACCAGCAATTGCAAAAATTAAATTTATCATCTACATACAACTGCAAAGACAAATTATTCGAGTCAAACATAAATAGAAGAGTGACAATTGTCGATTACAATATTTTGGTGTTTCAATGTTTCCAAACCACCTAGTTTTCTTTTCAAACCTACATTCACCCAATTCTTGATGTTAAGCTAGCTCTACCTTAAGATCCCTTACTATATTTTGAGGCCTTGGGTTGCTATTTATTTAGAAGTGCTTGCAAGAGATAACACGAGTCTAAACTCCAAAAGGGTTGATATATTGAACAAAATAGATGCATGTCTTTGATATGTAGGATTTGGTTTGGAGTTTTAAATATCCTTTTGAATTATATATATACGAGTTTCACTTTAGTGTCATTGACCTTTAATGTCTCTCGTTTAATTAAATAATTTATTTTAATAATTCGTTTGTCATTCTCTCAACTAGAATACACCAAGTACCCATAACACCGAAAGTCAATGACATCCAAATCAAATTCTTACAAATCTCTTTGTGAAAGTTATTTGAGGGCTAAGGCTTACATGGGCTGGATACCATTTTTCACCCTAGTTTTTTTCTATATAAAAAAAAATTACAAGAGTCTCTTTCAAACATGTTTTGTGGCCGAGATAAGAGAGAGAATGTAGGATAAATTATCATATTTTGTTTTTGTTTTAATACATTGTTTTATGAGCTAAAACCTTATCATGCGATCAAGATAGAGTTTACAAATCAGTATATAGAATAATAAAATAGTTTCCTTATATACCCTTATAATATAGTATATGTTATGAGTTGTGTCTGATTGAGTTGAGTCAATTGCTTATTTATGATATTAGAGGAGGCAACATTTCTGGTTTAGTTACTTTGTAGCCTCTTCGTGATTGGTTTGCGAATGATATGGCACATTGCTACTCCTTAGATTTTCGTGACCGTCCTTCAGGATATATAGCAGTACTCATTTCCGAAATTTAATTTTGTTTTGAAGCACATCAATGGGATTAGAAGCTGATCATGTATGTTGTGGTTTGGTACTAGGTGACAATGAGATATGTGGGAATGGTGGGCTGAAGAGGGATACAAGAACCTTAACCTTTGAACTTGCCAATGATGTAAATCATAATTGAAATATTTACTTGAAAACCACTAAGAGAAAATTTAATCTTTTCCAAAATGTAATGAGAATCACATACTTGTTGATAAAAAAATAATATCATTTCTTGTTTTGAAAAGTAACATGAAAATTTTCTCACCGGAACTCCTTCCGTGTTCAACCACAAAATTGATGAGCATGCTCTAAAGCTATATTGGACAAAGAGTATTAAAGGCCAACCAAGATAAGATATCACCTCAGGACCTTTCCAAAAATTGAACAATCAAAGAAGAAATGAGAAATAGATTCTTCAAAGAATGAGAAATAGAACGCATAAAGGGAAGGAAAAAAAAATGATTTTAGAAATCAGAACAAAAAGGATGAACTTTCAAAGAGAGGGAGTCAAAAGAATACTTCAATACTTATTCTGGATTGATTCAAAACATAATACTCCTAGGACTAGGATTTTTGTGGGTTAAGCTTGAAGGTTTAGTTTTCTAAGAAGGAGATAAGAGATAATTATAAGGTTTACAAAAGAACAACTAAAGAGATATAAAATATGATTAAATAGTATTTCTAGGAGCGCACATCGAAATAGTATGACTAGAGGTGTCAAATGGGCTGGCCCGACCCAGCCCGGCCCGACCTGTTTTAGTTTTATTTTTTAAATTTAATCACTATTTTATATTTATTTTTTATGTATTAGTTACTCACCACTATTTTTTGGCTAAAATATGATTGGATGGACATAAAAATGTAAATAATTTTTACATTAACGTTGAATAATAGTTAAACTATAGATTTTTCCTTCAATTAAATCAAATTAATAATTTATAAACTTCAAAATTTTAACGGTTTATGCTAAATTCGTTCATATTTATTAAGTTTATTTATTTAATATTTTTTTATTAATAAATTTTAAATTAGTTGATAATTTTTTTAAAAGTATACTTTTTTTTAACAAAAATCAAATGAAATACAGGCTAATGGGCCAAACTTTTGTATGGCCCAAAAAAGCCCGAGTGCATTTTTTGGCTTGTTTTTTAGGCCCGACTCGGCCCAAAAACATGGGCCAATGGGCCGGCCCATTTTTTACGGCTCTTATGACCATACCCAAACTTATATCGATTAGGGAATTTTTATTTTTGAGGAGTTATACCAATTAGAGATGTTTGGGATCAATTATGCAGTAAAAATAGGTGAAATTTATGTTTTTGTTTTGCGATAACTAATCACTTTAAAGATCTAATCAATTACTCCATCCGTTTTAAAATACATGTCGCAGTCAACCATGACACACATGTCAATACACATTTTTGATCATTAATATCTTTAATTATATATAATAAAAAATTATAAAAATTTGATATTTTGAAAACAAATCAAATAACATCTTACTTACATGCTAACATTTGTATTTATATATTAGTTAAAAAATATGGTAAAATAAGTTTACGTTGTAAAATTGCAGACATGTATTTTGAAACGGATGGAGTAGATAAAACCTTAATTAGTTACTCCATCCGTCTCAGAATAACTAAGTCATTTGCTCATTTCACACATATTAAGAAAAATGTATAAATGAAGGAGAGAGAAAAATGATTTTAAGTGTTTTTGTTAAGTATTGGTGCATTTTCCACTATAATAAATGCAAAGTGGAATATATTGAATTGAGAGTGATGAAAGTAGTATTAATTAGAATTATATTTGAAAAAAAGTAATTAATTTGTATTGAAAACTGAAATGGAACATTTTTTTTTTGCAAATGAGTCGGATATTATGGGACGGAGGGAGTAATTAATACTTCATCCTTCATTTGTTATAAGATCCCCTACAAATTTCATAAATATTAAGAAAAGTGGTCGTAGAATTTAATTTATAAAAAGTACGTGTTATAAGAAAAATATTCATGAAAAATGCTTACCAAAATTCAGAGTTCGAAATTATAAGCAAATATATGGATTCTTTTCAATGCCATACCCCACTAACTATGATGATGAATTTTGAGTTATGATATGAATTTCTTCTTCAAAATTGAGACACTTCGTTCTTTCTTATTTTGTGTGTGATACCTTCATAATATTTAGCAATACTTTTTCTGCATTTGGATAGCATCTTGATGAACTCTCTTTCGTTAATTTTTTTTCCTCAATTCTTACTGTAAAGCACTATTGATATAAATTATTTAAAGTTGACAAAAATTCAACAACAAAAAATTCTACGAGAAATTATTATTAATTAAAGTGACATCAATCAACATTTTACAATGATAATTTGAAACTATAATACCAAACTTGTTACTGAACTATAGGTAAAAAAAAAATAAGAAATGAAATTCCTCATTTCTTTTCCCCTCTTGTGTGGTATACGTTCATTTCACGGATGAGAGAAAATCCAAAGAACTAAACCACAAAAGATAAGAACAACAGGTATGAGATGAACTGCTTTTTGTCCTGTTGATGACTTACCATGAAAAGAGATTTCCTTCTTGGAATTGGAGCCATCAGAAATAGAGCGAAGTATTGGCAATATTCCATTAGAAGTTGCCATTTGAAGAGAAGAGGAAGCTGCTAAAAGTGTTGATGAAATGTCAACTGAAAACTCATCAGATGCTCTTGCAATAGTAGATGAATAAGATGAAGATCTATGCATTATTTGTTAGAGGAATGATTTGAGATAGATAACAAGTATGTAACATGTCTATATATATAAACTAAGTTGAAGTGTTGTTTTAGTTCAAAGGTACCTTTTGAAATTTTTGAATGAATTAGGATTTCTCAAGGTTAAGGTATTCCACATTTACGCAATCGGTATATTTACGACGGTTCGATCAAGATCAGATAATTTTAAAAAATGAATACCAAATTTGAATGGAGATTTAGATTTTAATCAAACAGTCAATGATGTCTCAGTTGCGTAAAAGTCTGATCCTCTAACTAATGCAACGAATCCTAATTCGGTTATTTTAGGATATGGTCTACTTGCTGCTTGCTTAGCTGTGGTTACAATTTGATGAAGTATAAAGTAAAGATAGATTTTAGAAGTCAACATATTAAGTATAGGTCGAAGCTTGGGTTAAAAGCAGCTTGTAGAGTAATTAAAGGCATTGCATGTGCATGCACTTATTGGATGGATCAAAACCACTTCACAAGTCATAAGAAATATTGTGATTTGTGAAGAGGGTAAGCAATAAAAAACCATAATATAAGCCGCAAATATAAGAATGATAAGGGGAAAAAGGACCATGCTTTGTGAATTAAATAAGTTGATTGAATTGAAATTTAGTATGTAACCACACAACACAAACCTAATAAGTTGATTAATAAGCCCGAGCCAACCAATTAACTTGGTGAATGACTTGCAAATTGCAATAATCAATTGTCCTTTCACTAATTCTGCGGGTTCAATTAAAGTTTGTGACATGAAAATGGGAAATTTTGCACTAATTAGTTATGTTAGGCAATTGAATCAATTTTCTATTTCGAAGTGCAAAGTGGAGGATAAGTACCTAATCTTTCCTGCTAATTTTGTTTTACTTTTGTTTTTATATACTCAACCAAGGATCAGGTGCCGTAGTAGTATCATCAAACAAGGGAAAATAAATAAGTATCCTTTTTATTTGGAAAGAAAATACGTATCTATTTTTTTTTTTGTTGAGGGAAAACATGTTTATTGCATTTCATTAATAATAAGAGTTTCAATACAATCGGGTATATCAAAATAAACGGCGGGACTAGCTAAAGACGTGACCTCTCTTTCAAGAGCATGAGCAACCGCGTTGGCTTATCGCCTAACAAACTCCACCCTAGAGTTAGAAAAGGAAGTACTGAACAAAGAACGACAGGAGGAAATAATACAGCCAAATTCGGGCAAGTCATTCCTGGTAGAAAGGAAGGCGTCAGCTGTCAACTTAGAGTCTGTTTTAAAATCCACATTGTCAAACTGCATATCACTCAACCATTGCACAGTAGAGTGCAGCGCTAAAGCTTCACCCACATCCACCGAAACAATACAAGGGTATGTCATAGTCTTAGCTAGAACAAACGTACCTTCTGCACCGCGAACACAAATACCAATACCTGTACGGTTGACTTGAGAAGAGAAGGCCGCATCGATGTTACATTTGTATCTTCCGGCCACGGGAGGCTGCCACGTGATTCGATGTTGTTGAGAGGTGGAGGTCGTTGTTGGTTGATGATTCGATCTAGATGCAAGAACATC
>Ga0315915_1001786_pt1 | contig 26533 bp, 15 predicted proteins | sample MpolbnodulesMG_FD_207738 | JGI IMG/M metagenome (GOLD analysis project Ga0315915, IMG submission 207738) | Medicago polymorpha root nodule microbial communities from Los Angeles, California, United States - branched nodules | ecosystem: Host-associated > Plants > Roots > Nodule | place: USA...
AGGTGGACCTACAAGCGGGGTGGTGTGATTGTGGGAAATTTCAAGCTTTACATTTGCCTTGTTCCCATGTCATAGCTGCGTGTTCTTCATTTCACCATGACTACACAACCCTTATTCCAGCTGTGTTAAAAAACGAGAGTGTTTACTCCATCTACAACACAACATTCAAAGTAGTCCACGACAAGAGTTATTGGCTCACATACGACGGTCCCGTACTTTGCCATAATCCAAACATGCGAAGACTAAAGAATCGACCCAATAGTACCCGCATAAGGACTAAAATGGATGAGGAGGTGGTAGAGAGGACTCCGACACCGAGACGGTGTGGGTTGTGTCGGCATACCGGTCATATTAGGAGAAATTGTCCGAGTACAAATAACTGATAGTTAATAACGTTATGTATTATTTGTTCAAATAAATTAATATTTATTATGTTTTTTATTTATCATTTATTTTATTTTAATTATATATATATATATATATTGTGCCAAAAAAACGAAAAAATAAAAATAAAAAGTCAGTCCCGCCATTTCAAACGGCGGGAACGGAAAAAAAAAATTAAAAAAAACGTCCAATCACGTCAGCCTGTGACGGTTGGACACGTGTCAGGCATAGGCTCATTCCCGCCATTTGAAACGGCGGGAATGGAGAAAACGACAAAAAAAAAACCCAAAAATAAAAGTGGGTCATTTTGGAAAAAAATTTCAAAGAGGGTCAGACTTAAAAATATTTTTGGCAATAGGATCAGAAAAAAAAATTATATTTGTGACTATAGAAGTAGTTCAAATGTTTTTTTAATATCTTTGATATAAAACGGAGAGAACTACCAACTAATTTTTTTCACACTTCAATTTTATTCAAGTCGTTTATCTATAAACAAGACATTTAAGAAGTCATTGCAACGTACTATTCATTCATCGAAAAAATATTTGTCATTAATCAATTAATAAAGTTAATTAGTATATTTTTTTATATCTTCTAAATAAAAATGAGAATAATAATCTCTATGAGCTTAACTCAGCTGGTAGGGATATTGTATATTATACGCAGGAGCCGCGGTTCGAACCCCGGACACCCCACTTCTCCTCAATTAAATTGTGTAAGCTTTATCCACTAGACTACTTGTCAAAAATAAAAATTAATCAAAATATACTGATTTGAGTCTAATTAGACTTAAAAAATTAAACGTCACGGAATTCTCGACACAACCATTTTCCATTAATTTTAAATATTGATACCTAACTCATTTTTTGGGCATTTTGTGCTTGATTTTTTGACTAACAATGCATTAAAAAAAAATTGTGTTGCACTTTTTTATTTTATCAAAGGCTCTAATTAATATTGGTTACTCGAATCTGCATGCGGAAATCTTGGTAATTTGCTTCACGTGATTCGAATTTGTTGGGAGGAAGGCTTATGAAATATCATTTACTACACTAATTCCATGGATATTATTCATTCGGTGCATCATCCAAATGTATTCACACATCACTACGGGGATGAGATAATTACTATAAGAAAGTACATGGATAAAGATTGAATTTTTCAACTTTGTCACACTCTCATATAGACAATATGTGTGTTGACTTTTTAGCCAAACTTGAAACAAAGTCTACTAATAATTTCATAACTATTCTTGATCCACCATATGAGCTTTCCTTGCTTCTTATGCTGATAGTATGGGTGTTAGTTATTCTCGTGGTCATTAGTTTTTTTCTTTGGGTTTTATTTCTTTTTTGCTTTCCTTTTTAATTAAACCCATAATTAAGAATTTTAAGTGTTAGTTATTCTTTGGGTTTAATTAAGAATGATTTTACTGTAAACTGAAAACACCAACTCTGTCAAGAAAAAAAAATAATATATTTTTTATGGCAACACCAACTTTGTCTTAAAAATTATATAAATTATTTTAAATGCACAAAAATATCATCATAGATCTTTTATGGTAGATGATCAAATTCATGGGTTCGAATCAAACAGTATATATTCAAATTTCAAAAATTGAGGGGCCAATTATGTAATTTTTGGAAAAAATTAGGGGTCATTTTGCAATTTTTTAAAATTTGTTGGTGTCATTTGAAAATTTTGCAAGAAGGGAGAAATTTAAAATTCCTACTTTTTAGGTGACATTTGAAATTCTCTAAATTTAATCCAGACAAAATACTTCATAAATTTTCATGATTTTTAAAATCCTCACAAATTATCATACAAACAATGGAATTTACCTAAAAGAATTTGAATTCCCTCAAAAAAAAAATTGCATTACCTCAACATTTCTCGATCCAAACACACTCTTATAAAGAGTTTGTCGCTCGTTGGGATCCCTCAAGGTTAGACTGATTAATCTCCACAGTCTGGATTACTACAACAACAACAAAAATCAAAGTTTCATAGTGACTTATAGTGCACAATCTTAATTTGGGTTTTTGTTGCAAATGTCTTAATTTACTTTTTACAAATTAGAAAAAATGAAACCAGCATGATTTTGAACTCTTCAAGACATTTTTTAGAATAAGGTACAACAAAATCCTGTTCCAAAGAAAATAGAGCCACCCTAACAACATAATGGCTGCTATACTGTAACGTACAGTTGCTGGTAGCTGCTAAGTGTAACAAAGGGCAACCCGATGCACTAAAGTTTGGTCTAGGAAGGGATCTCACTATTTGGTGTATTGTATGCAGCTTTATCCTATTTTTTTATACGAGATGTTGTTTTCAGAACTTGAACCTATGACATTTCGATCACATGACAACAACTTTAAAGTTGCGCCAAGGTTACCCTTTTAGTGTTTGTTTTTAAAAGAACAAATTTTTAAGTGTTGTTTAGCGGTTATAACTTGTCACATTGATTAAACTTTTTCAATTAAATTAAAGTTTAAAATAATTTTTTTAATAGTATTTAATACATACACAATATGGACCTCAATTTTAAAGGATCATTAGTGCATCTCAATATGTTACTTGGTTACAATATGTTACTTCCTAGAAATGAAATTGGGGTCCATATTATTATTAGGGGTTTCCCAAAAAATGGTAGGTAATTAAGTTTTGCCCGTTACATAGTCGCGTTTTAGAAGTGTTGATTATTACTAACCAACTAGCCTTATAAGTAGAGGCCAAAATGAAGAGAGGTTCCATAATTTAAATCTTTGCTAACGTATATAGAATGGAATCTCACAATTCTTCCACTTTGCTTAAAGCTCAAAGCCACATATGGAATCATATTTGCAACTTCATAAATTCCATGTCACTTAAGTGTGTAGTTGACTTAGGAATACCTGATATTATACACAACTATGGCAAACCCATGCCACTTTCAAAACTCATTTCTTCACTACCAATCCACCCATCAAAAAAATCCTGTATCTATCGCTTAATGCGAATCATGACTCAATCTGGCTTCTTCTATGAACACAATGTTACTGAGAATGAGCTAGAAATTGAGTATGTGCTAACCGATGAATCTATACTCTTGCTTAAGGATCACCCCATGAGTGTGACACCGTTTTTGCAAGCCATACTACATCCAATTTTGGCAAACCCATGGCATGAATTGTCCAGTTGGTTAAAAACGGATGATCCTACAACATTTGAAACTACACATGGGATGTTAATATGGGATTATGCGGCGCGTGAGCCTAAATTTAACAACTTATTCAATGATGCAATGGCGAGTGATGCTCGATTGGTCACAAGTGTGGTAATTGAGAAGTGTGGTGGAGTGTTCAATGGGTTGGAATCATTGGTTGATGTTGGAGGAGGCACAGGGACCATGGCAAAGGCTCTTGCCAAATCATTCCCACAATTAGAGTGCACTGTGTTTGATCTTCCACATGTTGTTGATGGCTTGCAAGGAGGAGATAACTTAAACTATGTTAGTGGAGACATGTTTAAGAGAATTCCTCCAGCTGATGCCATTTTGTTGAAGGTAAAGTTTTCTATGTTGTTGGGTTAATTCATTTTGAATTATTCCATTGTTTGATTTATGTGCATTTATTTTCAACACCTTAGTATTATCTTATAATCTCACTTAATTTCAACATAGATTAGCATGAGGAAGAGAAGTAGTATTGAGAGAACTAAAAATTTGATTGATTATAAATGTCAAATGTAACAGGTATTTGTAACCAAAAAAAAATTATGTAAAGGTATTTCTAAGAGTTTGGAGATTTTAGATATACTTCTAACTTTAGAGAGAAAAATTGTATCTAGTCTTTTCCATTAAGAGTAAATAAATGTACATCAAAAAGGTACTTGGCAAATATCCCAAAATGTTTGAAATTGAATGAAGCTTCCACATGTTGGGATTGAGGACCGCGCCACAATGTTCCAATATCCAAAACGATTATGTCGAATTATATAATGTATAGACAACATTAGGTTTTCTTAGTGGCTTTTAGGTAGGGTAGAGCAACAGTCGGATTCGGGTGGGTTCGGGCCCGAACTCGATAAGATGTATGAAACCGACCATCCAATTTAAAGATCCAATTCCGCCCACAAATTAATATGGTTTGTGCGGATTTCGGTTTGGACGGGTCTCGGTTTGATCGGGTGGGTTGATTCGGTTATTTCTCCAATATTTTTTTATTCATCTCAAATTTATTTGTATATTTTTAATGAGACTTTCATCAATAAATTAAAAAAGAAAAAGGTCATAGATCAATATATCATAGCAATCATTAAAATATCACGTTGTAAAAAATTTTAACAAGAAGAGATGAGGAATTATATATATTTGAGGGTGATATGTATAATGGATTGAGCTTTGTGGAGTAAATTTTCTTATAGGACGGTCGAGTTTGGTTTACACGGTTTTGGATTTGTAAAAACCGGACCCGACCGTCAAAACCCACACATACCCTATTTTTTAGCATTTCTTCACCCGAGACCCGTTTTAACCCGCCCGATGGACCCGTTTTAACCCGCCCGATGGACCCGTGGATGACTCGGATATATCGGTTGGTGGGCGGGTTTGGATTTTGTGCTCACCCCTACTTTTAGGTGTTAGAAACTAGTATCAAACATCGTGCATCTTTACCAATTAAATATGTACTTTCCAATGAGTTTTTTTTTTTAATGGCACTTGCAGTGAGTATGATTATCAGACTAAGGTTAATCTGTTTAGGTCATGCCTTGAGAATGCTCTCAAGGTTAATATTTATAGTCGTAAATGGGCCCGTATAATCCGCTAGCTTAGGCGTTAAGTTACTTGGAATCGGATAAGTATCCAGGTTTCTAGCTGCTTCTAGAATGTATTATTGACGGTTCCTATGTAGAAACCGTCTTAGGCTATTTCGGCCCTTAGGAAGGGCGTTTATCACTATTTAGGCCCTTACGAAGGGCGTTATGTCCTTTATCTGAGTTTTCCCGGTCTAAAATATGAGTAATAGTTCAAGTGATTGAGTTTAAACACCTAAAATATGAGTAATAGTTCAAGTGATTGAGTTTAAACACCTAAAACAGTTTGAAAAAGTGGTTTAGAATTCAAATTGTGGCTACTAATAACACATATTTACAACTAACGTTTACATACAGAAAAACTATTTGAGTATTAGATCGATGGCCAGTTATAATTTGTTGTGGTATAAAAATTGAGTAAATAGGCAATTACCCTCTTATAATTTGTTCGAGAGGCATTTTGCACATAAGTGCAAAACGTTATGTTGACTAACAGAAGAATTTGACAGAGGTGGTAAATTAATTAACGTTGTTCAATTTCAGGAAGGTAATTGAAGTTTTGTTACGAAACTTACAATTTCATTGGGGTAATTGCCTATTTACTCTATAAAAATATGTTTCTACTAATAAGCATATTTGTTGATCGATGTATGTGCAAAAACGTATTCGTTCTATAAGACTGTTAATTTCCTTTTAATAATTGTAATCCTTTATACATTGAATGATGCAGTGGATATTGCATGATTGGAATGATGAGGAATGTGTAAAGATATTAAAGAATTGTAAGGATGCAATAGCGAAGAAAGGTAAAGAAGGAAAGGTGATTATCATAGACATGGTGGTGGAGAAGGGAAACAATGACTCGGCTGAAACACAACTCTTCTTTGACATGCTCATGATGGTCTTGGCCACCGGAAAAGAGAGAACAAAGAAAGAATGGGTTAAGTTGATTTCCTCTGCAGGGTTCAATGACTACAAGATAACTCCAGTATTGGGTTTAAGGTCTGTCATTGAGATTTATCCATGATGAAATCTAGCCAATTGTTATCATCCTCAGTTGAGAAATGAATAAGAATGAATCAACACTGTGATCATTCATATCTGTGGTTTTAATTTAATTTATTTGTTTCATTAGGGACTTTTATTTGTAATAATAATAATAATAATCAAGGCTTTAAATAGCAGTCACACAAGTAACTATTATAGTTGTGCCGCTGTCTTTTGATATTGAGAAGAATGCACTCAAATGCGGCTCATGTGCCCTGAGTTGCAGTTGCAGAAGTTTCCAAAATTTATAATAAACTCATGTGAACCCATTATTATGTGTGATTGATCGTAAAATCATGGATCAGAAAATAATTCAAAAATTATTCAAAAAATCAGTTGAATATGATCAGTACCTTCACAACAGAATACATGTACTAAGCATCAGATGCCGGTTTTACCTTGAAATTTTCCTTCCATGTCCTCCAATCCTCTCTAACTTCCTCTAATTGATCATCTGGAATGCATGAATGCTTATCCAATTTCTCAACCCAGTCCACCCAAGGAGACTTTGATGAGTCTAGGAACTTTGACAATTCAGGCATCATAACAGATGTGTAGAACTCATCGACAGATTTAAGAATTTGTTCTGATTCCACCATGGACACCATTTCAGGCCTTGTGTCGCTTCCACCACTTGACCACATTCTGAAAGCATTTCCTCTCAAAATCAAGACTTCTGGAGGGGCAATTGGGAGGACGATTCGGGAAAACTTGATGAGTGACAATAAAAAGATGTCCTTTGGAATTAAGTTGCGCTTTACAGCCACAGCAGTACCAACCATCTTGCGTATCTGATGAGTCATTCAGTAAATGTTCATTCAACTGGTAGAACTAAAGAATTAATAATGTTCAATTATCTCAATTGTACATAGAAGCACAACAAAAAACACGTATTTACTGAAGTTTATATAATGAGCAACTGAATGCTTTAGGGATCTAATACACAGAGAGTTGTCCCATCAATACTAATATAATGTAAGTTACAATATTTTAATTAGTTTAGCGTAACCACATATCTATATTGTATATTGTTGACATTTCTTTTGGCATTAAAGAAATAATGTAAGGTAGAGGGAGTAATTGATACCTTTCAAGTCAAAGAATCTTGTGTCTGTGTGTGTTTCTCTAAATCAAATAACACTGAGAATACAAGATGCCTATATTGAAATTTTTCCACAAATATTCTGTTCATAAAATCAATATACAATATCATAAAACAAGTTTTAAAAAATGATAATCAAGAAAGAAGTTAAAAGTCGGGCTTAGTTTCATCCCTCCCTGCTAATTTAGAATTCTCTGCATTATCATTCAATCATGTTCCGCATCATTATAAGAATTTGACATCTTAGTCAGTCCTATGTATAGTTGTTATTATAGTCAAACATTTTATTAATTATGTGACAAAACATTAGTAGATGGTTATGCACAGAAGTGTTACATTAACAGGATATTAAAATCAAACTCTCAGGAATTAAAAAAAGGGCTATTAAAATTAAACTCTCGATATAATTATGACTTACTTGATGTAACATGAAGGAATCCCCCCATACATCGATCTCGATATAATTATATCCAAGTAGTGTCTCCAACTTTCCACAAGAACAACGTAAAATCTTTCTGAAATGAGAAGCATTTAATCTATCTGCCTCATTCGGTTCGCGCAACCATCTTGCTTTCAAACTATTGGATTCACTACACTCTTGAGACTTGTGGCTCTGTTCCCCATCACCACTCATAGAATCATCAGTATCACTTTTCTCATTCTCTGAATCACAAGCTGATACCAAACTAGATGATCCTGTCATGTTTGACATGCCGCCATTTCCTGGTGATTTCCTTGCATGGTGTTTTTTCCTGTATACAGACCGGACAGTATAATTATGGAAAGGATGATCTCCCTACAACAACAAAAAACGCCACAAAATGTTCCAATGTAAGAAGAGATCGATATCTTAATTAAGGTTTATCATAACTGTAACTAAATTTAATTTATTCAGTATATTACGAAACAGATAAATCTGCAACACGAACGAAAGAAAATACAAATGAAAAAGTATACCTCAAAAGCACCAAGTATACTGTTGAACTCAGAAATGTGAAAGTCTGTTTCATCCTCACTAAAATGACTCTGGACTCCTATTATATCAGCAGGGAGGAGGTAAGAGTATTTCCGCATACTGCACTCTTTCCTAGGATCGAATCTTCTAAAATAAGCCAAAACTATCAAGTTAGATATATGAGTGAGAAATCATCGTTACTAAAAGAACACAGTTAATTTTTTAATTACTTGAAAAATCACATGATCAATACTCCAAATAAAAAAGGGTGTTTTTTATGCATGCCTTTGTGAGTGTAGTTCCACAGATCTGTCTATCCTCACATAGGGAAAAAGGCTTTAGTTTCTGTCAAAATATTCTTGATTGATTGATTTGGCAAGCTCGGTGATAAGAGCTTTAGCCTTGTAAAATGGCCATTAGTGCCACTTGAATTAATAAAAATTTCTCCCTTCCCCAATTCAAAAAAAAATAAAAAATATTTGATTTGCCTATGTTTTCATTGTCCTACTAGTTATAAATGTTGTGGTACCGCTCAATATCATTACAAATGTTGCGGTAATGCTCAATATCGTTACAAATGTTACAGTAACACTCAATATCAAAAAGTGTGCAATAACAAGTATATAGTATATACAAATAATGAGATGAAGAAAAAAAGCACTTAAGTAATTTATAGAAGCACATGCATGTACTGCCACTAGATAATTACGATATGGATAACTAAATTGTTATCGAACAAAATCAAAAACCAAACATTCAACATTTTAAACAATCAACAAATGACTAATAGTCTTACTTTGTTGAAGGCAGTACACTAAAAACTCTGATACTTTTAGGAAGATAAGAATTAATGTGGTTTGCCATTTCAATGCCATAATCATCTCCTTTCCATGCATTCTCAGGGATTTCCATCTTAAAAGATATCATTGTTGACAGAGAATGGACCTAGCGCAAGAACATCATAAAAGCAGAAAGAAATTATGACTCTAAGAAACAGAATAACAACAAACTTATGAAATACATAACTTAGGGGATAACAAGAAGGCCGACCACTTACTCCTTTATCGGTTCTGCTACTTCGGCCCCAATTAATCTTATCCAGATCACCATAGTTACTGTCACGGATGCCACCGACCTTGAAAATAGCAGTTTCAAGTTCTTTCTCAATAGCTACATCATGTCAAAATTCAAATGCTTTAGCAACATTCCATTCAAACCAGGTAGGCTAATTTAATTTCTGGTGATTGGCAAATGTTTACATTAAACTTTGTTCATATGAAGAAAAAAAAAAAACTCAATAAACTGGAATAACAAACTCAATAAAATTTCAATTAGGTGAATCCAAATTTCAAACATTAGTCAATTCAATTTGCCCAAAAAGTACACATAGTCTCGTACAAATATTCAACGGTATGGTACAAGAGAGATATACTCATTTTCATCTTTCGAAAAATTGAATCCCATTTACCAACTAAAACTCAACCCGGTGATCTTTTTACCATTATCAACTAGATAAGGATTTAATTCATATGCTTTTACAATGTAAAGATTTTTTCTACACTCTCAGTCAATCACAACCCTTAATAGTTACAAAAAAGTTTGGCTTTCGTCATACAAACAGTGGTTTATTGTTGGTTGACAGTGTAAAAAGTTTTACACAAAGAATGCATTCTCATAGATAATAATCTATACAAATTCGCCCTTAATAATTCAATTCTTTTTTACAAATTTAAAAACATAGAACATGAAAATTGAAACTGGAATTTGGTGTAAAACTTGTTTACACATTCATACAATAAAATCACTTTATAATGCCACTTTTTAAAGTTAGTCCCTAAAATATCTATTTGGCATGATTTGATTGGATGCCCGTGTAAAAAAGTTTTACACCGTCAAATGATAAAAGTTTACTCTCAATAAATGGTCTTACTGGATAATTTGTGGTCATCCCGTTGAATTTGCAGACCTGCAAATAAATTCACAAACACGAATTAGCGAAAAATCTCAACAACAAAAAGAAAAACCAAAGAAAGAAAGAAAGAAAGAAAGAAAAACCTCTAAAATCAGTTCCAATGTATCCAACTCTCATAACAACCTTTTTCTTGAGAAAAGGTACCCATTTCTCAGGGGGGATAGAAGGAAGTGAGTCGGTGGCGGAAGAAGAACAGAAGCATTTGAAGAGTGTTTTTGAAGGGAGAAGATGAAATAGAAGGTTAGGGTTTCGAGTTTGGAAGAGTGGGAATTGCATATCTGTTTTGTTTATCTCTTTCAAAATATGATGATGATGGAAATGAGAGTAAAAGAGATTTAATTTAAATTATAAATTAGATTTAATTTCAATAGCTTAATTTATTTTGTCGTATAGGCTTGTGTCGTCACACGTTGAATGTGAAGCATGTTTGGGCTTTGAACATCAATCTACATATATTATGTAACGTTTCTATTAATTTTTTTACACATGCATCTAATAAAATCATATTATATAGATATTTAAAAACTAACTCATACAAGTGACTTTATAGTGTGCTTTGATTATAATGGATGGGGTAAAAAAAAATTACATCTTTAGAAATAACAATTCCATGAATTTTTTTACAATTTATAGATGGAGACAAAATTACATTTTAGGGGTTACTTCAAACATACCAAAATCAATTTTAAGTCTTTATAAACACATTTGGCTTTCTCAAAACCAGATTTTATGAACTTTTAGATGATGAAAAATATATTTAACACAAATTTTTGTTTCATCCTGCAGATAAAGGTCATGAAATTGAACATGGGTAACAAGTTGTCTTATTGATTGGGTTTCAAATTGAGGTTGGCCTTGGTTATTTGGGAAATGGTGGTTCTCAAAGTGATAATGAGATGGGGAGAAAAGGTCGAAGAAAAATGTTTGATAGACACTCAATCGTCTTAATGACAATGAGAAAGAAATAAATAGAAAAAGTGATATGATATATGTGATATGTTAATGATGTGATAGGTAGAAAGAGATACAAATAAAATATGGTGTTGAATAAGTGTATATAATTTAGAGGTTTCTAAATATAAGAGTTGAAGATAGGAAGGGGTATCAATTTGGTCATCAAATTGCATTATTTGCCGTCAAGGCCACATGAGCTCCTCTAAAGTGAAGTTACTAAAGAGAAAAAATCAACGGCACTCATAATTTGTTATGCATGTGCATATAATATTAATCGTTCATTTGTTTATCAACAGGTCATATTACTCACTTTACTCTTTAAAGTGGATTTCTCGCTTTAGAGAAGTTTTATCTCCATGCTAGCATCACCAACGGTAGTATGGACTAACTTGATTAAATCTTCAGTTTTTGAAACTAAATTGGAGATAATGAACGAACTTGACAAAATTGGGATTTTACTAAACATATTTTGTGTGCCTTAAAACGAGTTCTTTGTTACTTGATATTGAGCTAAGAATGTAGTTATGTGTTTACTCACTGGTTTTTATTACAGGAACTACAATAAAAGAAGTTACAGTTTACAGGGATTAGAATGAAAAAGTTAAATATTTAATAAGGAACTAAAACAATAAGCCAGTTACAGCAGAATAATGGCTCTTACGTTACATGTCTCGATAATACACATCATCACAGTATCAATATAAGGTAACAAAATCAAAATAAAAGGCCTGCATAATTTCTTATAGCTCTTGTTACTACAATCAGATGCTACAAACTATACATGAAAGTATAAATCAATTTCTGAGGGTAGATGATTGGCTGTATCAAAGTAAGAGGCATCCCGTCTCTAACTATGGAAAGATTATCCTTAGCCAATGGAAGCTTTAATTAAAGTATCTTACGAGACCAAATTCAAAAGATACAAATGAAAGGGTAAGAAGAGAAATCTTGGCCTTTTTTCCTTCACACACTTGTCAAAGATGAGAACTCATTACACCATCAAAATTTTATTTCCACAAGTTCCTAGCCTTCCTGACCTCATCCAACTGATCATTTGGTATACTTGTGTGAGCATCCAGTTTCTCGATCCATTCCTCCCAAGGAACTCTTGAAGGATCCAAAAACTTAGAAACTTGAGGTAACATAACTGATGTATAAAAATCACCAACAACCTTATTTATTTCGTCTGATTCAACTATTGTCTGCATTTCAGGTCTTGTTACATTTCCTGGCTTAGTTCTCATTGAGAAGCTGTTTCCTCTTAATAATAGAACTTCTGATGGTGCAAGAGGTAGAATGATTCGTGAGAACTTTGACAATGAGAGTGTTATGATATCTCTTGGAAGTAATTTGCGCTTTACTGCCACGGCTGTTGCAACCATTTTTCTTATCTAGTAAGAGTATAAAATGACATATCATGATGCTTGTGAAACAAGGAAAAAAAAAACACATTTAACTAATTTAATTCATCTCCAGAAGAAATATTTATGGAAGATACCTGATGCAACATGAAGGACTCTCCCTCAATGTAGATCTCTATGTAACTATGTCCCATTGATTTTTCAAGCTTTCCACAAGAACACCTAAAAACTCTTCTGAAATGGGAAGCATTTAATCTGTCTGCTTCATCAGGTTCATATAACCATTTTGCTCGAACAACCGAACTAGAACTTTGATCATGTAAATTTCCTTTATTAACAGTCTCAATGACAGGTTCACAAGAATCAAAAGTTCCTGAAGACTTTTGGTTTTGGCACACTATGTTTTCTGTAAGAGCTTCATCAATTTTAAAATTCTCTTCCTCGTCACTATCCTCATGTTCTGAATTGTAGGCTGATAAAATCTCACCACGCTTTGAATGTGAGGGTCGACGAGGAATATGTCTTCTGTACCTCGACCTAGATGTATAATTATGGAAAGGATGTCCCCCCTATGAAAGGAAATTACATCTAACATCATCATTCAAGAATGCCAATATGCTCCAGCTAGCCAGTCCATAAACAGCAGAGAAAGAATATGATATATCCGAAAACCTATGCCTAATTTTAGTCTTATATCCAAAATTTCTAGCATGCTTCAAGCCCAAGAAATATGTAATCAATCTTCCTGTATCTAGGCACCAACTAATACATTTACTAAAACTCATTTTGGATAAATGACTTAATTAAGCGCTTATAACATAAATTCTTATCATTTAAGTACTTATGTATGCATAATTTCTACAACAAAAGATAAAACAAAGAAAAATTGTTTTCATATAAGCCTTTTTCATAAACTATCTTGGAGACCTTATGGAAAAAGGCTTAAAACAACTTATGGACATGACACAAGTTGTTCCCGTAAGCTCTTCCAAATAGTCTCATAAGTGTTTATGCTAGTAGATAAGCTCAAATAAGTTAATCCAAACAGGCCACTAGTTTATGTGGTATGCTTTTATATTGACTTGTAGGTCCATCTAAATTTTAAAACCGCGTGATACATACACGAATACATTTATCAACTATCAGAAATTAATTAATTTACATCAGGAAAAAGTTTTTGTAATGAAGTTTAATAATAATACAAAATTACGTAATTTTGAACCAAAATATATAGAGATTTCACAAGGAAATAAGATAATGTGAAAAATATGAGATCTGAATATCAGTTACTGCACCTCAAATTCTTTGATGATATCATTGAACTCTGATAGGTGGTGATCAATTTCATCATTGCTAGAGTGGCTTTGAATACCAATAATTTCAGCAGGAAGTAGGTATGAATATTTCCGCAAAACACATTCCTTTCTGGGATCAAAGCTTCTGCTCGAGAGACGAAATCAAAACAAGTACAGAACACAACGAAAGAGTAGCAGAAAATTCAGAAGTCTATCAATAAGAATATGCAAACCAGATCTAAAAATCTAAATAAATAGACGATAATTGATCAATTATAAAAAAATAAAAATTCACTCTAAACATGACATTTCAGAGATTATATTTATGAATAGTGAACAAATGAACTTGGTTTCAAGCCATACCTTTGTGCAGGCAAAATGCTCATAACTTTGATATCACAAGGAAGATAAGAATTAACATAATTTGCAAGGGCAAAGCCATAAGGGTCTTCATTCCAAGAGTTTTCTGGGATTTCCATTTTAAATGCTATCATTGTTGCAAGAGAGTGAACCTGATATACATGCAACAGGGTGAAACAAGTAATCATAACCTGGCTGTATATGTACCAAAAACAGAACACAAAGCAAGATAAACTAAAACAATATAATCATGAATTACTCCTTTGTCAGTTCGGCTACTTCTGGCCCATCCAATTTTCTCCAGATCCCCTAAATTACTCTCACGGATGCCGCCAGCTTTGAATATCGCACTTTCTAGTTCTTTCTCAACAGCTAAAATTTTGAAATCATAATAATTTAGCAGTCCATCTAAAATAACAAGCAAATTGAACCATATTTATACTCTACATTATAGTTACACCAGCAAAACAAACACTATTCATTGAATTATATGATTCATACCCTACTTAATAAGAACATTGCTTAAATTCACATTTACAAAAAAAACTGTTGAACATGTAAATATGTCAAATTTGATATTTAATGTTAACAGATCATAGCTCATATATATAGGTGCTGCTTTTGTACATGTCCGACCATGGGATCAATCAACACTCCAAGGTGGAGTTTTGACTCAAAGCGCATGTTACTGTGACATTTTGATTTTCCAAACACAGCGCGCGCGCGCATACACACTTGTCACTTATACTTAGTTCTACAATTTCAAATCGACTTTAAAACCTTGAACCGGTTATGCTGGATCCATCCACTCAGTATGTGATCTTTTTCAACTTTTCTAGTTAATTTTATTTACCAGTCACTTGTAGTGAAATATTTTGAAGTTAAAACAGACTTCTACTAAATTTTCAAAGAAAATTCTGATTTTATTTTTCAAATAATTTTCAAGTGCATTTTAACAAACACCTTATAGACTCCAAAACCACTCTCCTAACAGATTTTGTTTTTTCTTCTTGATCCCATATATATAATGCAGCAAACACTGCCAATGAGACACTTACACAAGCACACGTGCACCAGACACAACACTAATATCTAATCATTTAGAAAAATAAAAGTCATTGAATGTAGCTCAGACGCCGACACGTGTTGGACACCAGACACAGCGGCATAGTTGTAAGAACAAAAGAAAGAATAAAGGAGAGAGAAGCATAGCATACTGGAGAGTGAATTTTGATCACGTTGCATTTGGAGACCACGGTAATTGGTGCCGGTGTAAGCAATACGCATAACAACCTTTTTCTTACGAAATGGTTGCCATGAATATGATTGTGGAGTAGATGAAAATGAGCAGTAACGAAAACATTCCCAACTTCTTCTGTTCCCAGTAATGGGTGTACTATTTGTGTATGGAGATTTTCTCAGCAATGGAAGCAGTGTGAGTCGCAGAGATGAAGCTGCACCAGCCATCTTCGCCTTCTTCGACTAATAGTAACACTCTTTTACGAAGTTTTTTTCATAAGTTCTTAAAAAACTTTAAAAAAATTTGGTCAAGTCATAGTTCCATCGTAAAGGTGAATAATTTAGGCATGGAGATTCCAATCCCGACTCTTCATCTATTATACGATATCTTTTATTAAGTGAGTTAAGTTGACAAAAAACTCAAATTTTTATTTGTTAATATATAGGATTTAATCTCACTAATCATTGATTTTTATGCCGCGAAAGATACTTAGTTTACGCTAAAAAAAATCAATCAAAACCACTTCATACACCTTTGTTATGAACAAGGTAGTTGTAACCAAAAATTATATTTTAGAGATTTTTTTTGTTCGTGTATCTCTCGGCGTAACTTGAGGATATTAATCCCTCGAGTCTTGTGGAATTTAAATAGACGGCAAACTTCTCATAAGAGTTTTAACTTTGCTGCATGCTTAAAATTGAATTTGAACTCAAGACCTAGGTTGACTTTGGTTAAGTTAGAAGAGAGTCGTGCAAATTTTTTAAAAAAAAAGCAAGTAGAAACTATATATTGTATTTGTTTTTTTTTTAAGTAGTAGTAATTGTACTTGTTTTTTGAAAAGAAACTCACATTTAAAAAATAATAATCAATTACCAAAAATGATTTTTGGTTCATTTGATAGTTTTTTTTTAAGGGTTGTTCATTTGATAGTTCATAAACTATGGAATTACATCAATATATTCCCAGCACTATCATTTTTTTCCGAGACCCAAAACTATCACTAAAAAACCAATAATTCAGTCTTTATTCAAAAACTTTATTTTTCATGCCCATATTAATATTTATCATGTAGCTTTCATATTCATCCTCCCAATAAAAGATGTCACGAATCATTCTCATTTGACATGCTTAAAACTTCTTTATTGGACTGACATTTGTTCGTTATTCTACAAACAAATTTTTTGAAAAGTTCCCTAAAAAAAACATGGTTTAAACGTGTGCTCAGTCCCTGCACTTTTACTCAACTTTGATTTTGGTTTCTGCACTTTTTTTTGTTTGGCATTGGTCTCTGTACTTTATAAAACTTTTGGCATTAGTCCTTCTGTTAAGTATCTGTTAAAAAAAAAAAACTAACGGTGTGCCACGTGGACCAATCATGGCATGTCATGTGGCACACTAAAAGACATAAAAAATCAACTTTTTAATTATTATTTTATTCTTTATTTTTTAACTTAAAAATATCATTAGTCCTGCACTTTCAACATTTGTTTATATTAGTCCCTGCACTTTGGTATTAATCCCTGATTTTTATTTTTATTTTTAAAAAAACATTGAATGAAATTATTATGTTTTATTATTGTTTTGTTCATCATTTTTATTGAGAATAATCATAAAAAAAAATCAGAAAAATCTTTTTAAAAAAATAAGAAAGTTTAATAAAACTTAACTTGAAAAATAACAATTGTATAACATTATATTTTGCTTACCGGTCACGAATAAGTAAGTTTAATAAATATAAATGTTGTTAACACAATTTGTACTCCAATAATATATTTTACTTAAAAAAATAGGATTTCTATGACATGAACCAACATAAACAAATGAGAGAGGTGCGTAAGACATTGACAACCATCATATAATTTGTTGAATCTCTATAACATGGATCAAATACGTTTAAGTGCGAATGTTAAGTCATTGTCCAAAAGCAATGCACTGTATAGCTCGAGTACTGTGTCACATGAGCAAGGATCGTTGCATCGTCATATGAGGTTTGAAATATGATTTATGATAGAAGATTATAATATAATTTGATTTAGTTAGTCAGTGATAAAACTTGATCATTTTTGGTATAAAAAAAATTCATTAGAATGATCCACATTGGAATTACTACAAATTTTACTCTAAAAAAGTTTATTTATTATATAAAAGTAGTAGAGATAAGAAAGATATTTATTTCCCTTTAAAAAAACAAGCTAAGATATTTACTGTCAAATAAAATAAAAGGTATAAGTAAGATATTTTGCTGTTTTATTAAGTAAAAGGTATAAGTAAAAATCAAATCAAAAAAAATCTTTTATTGATCTTTTATTTAATCAATTTTTTTAAAAAGATTTTTTTGATTTTATTTTCTTGATGATTATTCCAATAAAAATAATGAACAAAACAATAATAAAACATAATAATTTCATTGAATGTTTTTTAAAAAAAATAAAAAAATTCAAGGACCAATACCAAAGTGCATGTACTAATATAAAAAAAATATTGAAAGTGCATGGACTAATGATATTTTTAAGTTAAAAAGTTGGATTTTTTTGTCTTTTAGTGTGCCACATAGCATGCCATGATTGGTCCACGTGGCACACCGTTAGTTTTTTTTTTTTTAACAGATACTTAACATAAGGACTAATGCCAAAAGTTTTATAAAGTGCAGGGACCGATGCCAAAAAAAAAAGTGCAGGGACCAAAGCCAAAATTAGATGAAAGTGGAGGGACTAAACACACATTTAAACCAAAAAATATTTTTGAAAAGTTGAGATACTAAATAGTTGTTTTTTTATGATAGTTTATGGATTATATTAATGTACGTTCATAGTTTATGGACCATTAACAGACATCTAAACAGTTCTTAAAAAACGGACATCCAAACAATTTTTTTAAAAAAAGGACATCCAAATAGTTTAATTAAGGCTAAAATATGTAAAAGGTCCTTGCAAATATAACGAATTTGAGTTTTGGTCCATGTAAAAAAATTGGAATATGTCGTTGCAAAATAAAGCCCTAGAGTCCGTTTTTTGATGATGTGACACATAATGACTCAGCAGAATTGTTTCACATGGCATTTAATTGAAATAAAAAATAATTAATAAATTAGAAATTGAGTTTGTTTATTTTAGTCATAAGCTTTTATTTTTAAAGAGGGACAAAATAATTGGATGAGGAATAGTTTAATAACCTAATAGTTTATGAACCAAATTGGAGATACAATTGTTAGAACAGCAACCTAGTTCGAAAGAGGGAAAAAAAAATTAACTAAATCAATAACTCATTCAATATAAAGGAGTTGCAGTTTCTTGGTATTATAAGTTAAATTTAAGGTTTAGAGTTTACAATTTGTTTAGGCACAAATATTAGAGCATCCTACTGATTCATCACTGTCTCATATCAGAATCATCGCCTATTAAGTGTAGGTCATAACTAATGTAGAAACACTGTTTATCCAACAAAGAAGATAGAGTGGATTTAAAATAAGTTTAGTAAATTGCATAGACGACTATTCTTGTGGAGACGATAAATTATCACTTTATTATATGCTACGGTTTGATGTGCACTTGCCAAATTTATCATCATATACCTACAATATGCAATTGCTTTTTTGCTGGAGACTCTCTTTACAAATACCTACAATATAAACCATACTCATTAAGGAAGTACCCTTTCTTAGATATTCACCATTTAATTATTACATACTACATATCAATGGTTAAAAACTACATTTAAGTATGGTACCCAAATTTATTCACTTGTCCCTAAATGCCACCTAAACAAAGGTATTAGTTCTGGTTCCTACAAGATTCATGTAATCATGTTCAATGTCACTGAGTTTGCCATAACTACATTGTGTGATTTTTCAGTAATGATGTTTTGTACAATTAATCATCTTAATCGTGATTTTGAAAAACTCACTATAGTAGTAATTTAGTAAGCATGCACTTACAATCCTAAGGGACCGTTTGGTGCGCATGATAGGATGGAGACATGATATGATTAGAAGTTGGATAAGGATATGATAGGATAATAACATGATAGACACTTATCATATGTTAAGTTTGGGATTCACATGATAAGAAAGAGATAACATTATTTTATTCTATCATATATTTGGTGCACATTTGTTATTGACGTGATAAGAAATACAGTATATATTTGTAAAAAAAATACAATATATTATATATAAATGACAATCATTCTTGTGAAACAAATACATATATTTTTTAAAATAAAAAATTAATTTTTAACCAATACAGATTTATCTGTAACATTGAAATAAATCATAGAATGGGCTTCATAGAAAATAGTAAGAAAATAATTGAAGAGGAAGAAGACTAATCAATTGAAATCAAGAAGAGGAAGCAAGCTAATTGAATCGATTGAGATCAACTGAATCAATTGGAAACAAAAATTAAGAAGCACCAATTGGAAACAAAAATTAAGAAGCACAAGAAATACAAACGAATTGAAATCGATTGGGATTTGGGAACAAGAAGAGGAAGAGAATCGGAAACAAATTGAAACCGCACAGCAAGGAAAAAACCTGAAAATGTAGAAGGTAAAAATAGGAGGAGAGTGGGGGTCGAAGGAGGTTCTTTGATGAATAGAAAATACGCATGTGATAGGCTTATGCTATCAGGTTGCTAACCCACCAAAAACTAAGGATATAACAAAGAGTGGATAGGATAGGATAATTAGTAGGTTTATTTTATCCTTTCCTACTGATGCACCAAACAACGGATTTAAGTAGGATATGATAGTGTTATCATATCATGTCTTATTATCCTGTGCACCAAACGGGCCAGAGTTAATATACTTGTCCATATTCATTTTTAGCATGTAAATATTCTATCTTATTTGCAAAGACACAAGATTCCTCACTTCAATCCATTTACATTTAGGGTGTGTGAGTCTATGTTTAAAGGTATATAAGGCATCACAAATCCAATATATCGTAATTGCAAATTTATCACTGTTAGGTTAAGATCACAAACAACTTTGTAATTAGTTTTGACACATTTGAGAGTTTTATTATAAAATAGAATTTAAATATGATGAGATTTAAGTCAAGAATCTCTAAAAGTTTGTGTAGGATAAAAAATAAACTTAATCTCAAATTTTTATTAGCTTGTTAGTCTATTGAAAGACATTAATTTAAATCATTCTGATCACATGTATTCTTTTTATGAGCGGTTTGCACCAATAGTGTCATGTGCGGTGGTTTTATTTAGGGGTTGGTTGACTTATGGGTTATGTTCATCGCCTTCCTCTTGTTTGGCTTTGATTGGGTGTTCTTGGTAGGAGGTTAGATGGCATGGTTTTCTAATGTTGGTTTGGTTTGTCTTTTATTTTGTTGTGGGAGGTTATGCTTGTTTTGTTTTTGGATTGACCTGAGTACTTCTTGTACACACTATTTGTATTAGTACATACTCTCTTTGGAGTTTTCTCCTTTTTTAAATTTATTTGTGTGTGTAATTGTCATTAAAAAAGGCGTTAATTTCAAATAAGCTTTTAAATAGGTTAACATGTCATATCAAACGTTCAATAATGCCAAAGTTTAACGTAAGAAAATATATGATAGAAATCAACTCATACTAGAGCTTGTATATTCTTATCAAGACATACTTAGGTCTTAAACAAACATCAAACCATTTGTCAAAAAATAAAAGAACTAAAATAAAATAAAATTGATGTATTTGATTTACATTTTGAACCAGTTAAATCAATTTTTTTGTGTGTGTGACAAGCATTTTTTTTAATTTGGTGTGAGGAATACATCAATTTTGTTTGATTTTTTTTTTGGCTAAATTTTAAAATCGGAGTAGTAACTTTTACATCTGATCTTTTTTTTTGTTTAAGTGATGTATTGGATTGGACAAGGAGGCAACATTTACATCTAAGACTACACTCCGTTGCCATCAACTTCACAAACTACTAGTAAATAAATGAAATAACTATAATTTTTAATGTTGGGAATCTTTCAGTTCTTAAATATGTATCTTTATTTAGAGACCAAGATGATATTTTCATGTGATCACAACTGCCAAATATATCGTCCAAGTTATTTTCATGTGATCACAACTGGAAAAGTTATCGATCGATGCAGCAATTTTGATTTTTTTATATATACAGAACTAGAAGTGCAAAACGAGTTGCATGCTTGTTGCTCATGAAGCTGATTAAAGAAATACTGATTCCAAGCATCAAAAACAGTCTATAAAAGCCAGCGCATTAATAGAAGCATGCATGCATGATAATAACACAATATAATATTCGATAAAATTACATTTTTAGTTCTTGTCTCAACAGTTTTGGTCCTTTATCCTTTTTCATTACAATTTTCTCATTTTGATCTATTTGCATATGAATTTTTAAGATTCAAATATAATATCATTTGAAAATATAGATGAAAGACCATATAGTTGAAGATTGAGAGGCCATAAAAAAATAAAATCATGGATTTAAAGATTGAAACTTCATATACAAATAAACCAAAAGGACAAAAATGCAATGAAATAAGATGAATGACCAAACTATTACTTAAAATTAAGTTAAATGACTAAAAGAGTAATTTTACCTATAGTATATGTCATATCTTCCAAAATGTGATTCACAATAATAAGATTAATAATTTTGGCACACTAGTATAAATTGTTGCTTAAATGTAATTTTCTACGAGCAGCAACACCAACAACAACAATATACTTCTTCCACCTTAAAATAAGTGACTTTGTTTACCGTTGCACACATATCAATGCACATCTTTAATCTTTAATATTTTTAATTATGTAGTAGCAAAAAATATAATATTTTAATATTTTAAAAATATTCGTCGAAACGAATCCAACAATATGCTACAATTTGTCTTAATATATTAATAGAAAAATATGGTAAAGTATATTATATAAATAGTGCACATTAATACATTATCTAACGATGTCTTTTATTTTAGGACAGATGAAGTAATATGTGTGGCTATAGCATTATTGGGTACTAACACATACCACCTATATATAGCACCCAAATAAGGTGAAGTTCATATACTTTAAATCCTGCTAATAGAATTCAGGTAGCAAGTATGGAATCCCAAAATAATGAAGAGAATGTTGCTTCCAATTTGCTCAAAGCTCAAAGCCACGTATGGAATCACATTTTCAACTTCATAAATTCAATGTCACTTAAATGTGTGGTTGACTTAGGCATACCAGATATCATACACAACCATGGAAAACCCATGCCACTCTCAAAACTCATTTCTTCACTACCAATCCACCCTTCAAAAAAGCCTTGCATCTATCGCTTGATGCGAATCATGACTCACTCTGGCTTCTTCTCTCAACAAAATGTTGCGGCGAATGAGCTAGAAATTGAGTATATGTTAACGGATGCATCTAGATTATTACTTAAGGATAATCCAATGAATGTGACACCATTCGTGTACGCGATGCTCGATCCAATTATGATAAATCCGTGGCATCAATTCTCCATGTGGTTAAAAAATGATGACACTACATCATTTGAAACGACACATGGGATGTTGTTATGGGAATATGCTGCGTGTGACTCAAAATTTAACAATATATTTAATGAGTCAATGGCAAATGATGCTCAATTAGTTTCCAATTTGTTGGTTGAGAAGTGCAAGGGAGTGTTCAATGAATTTGAGTCATTGGTTGATGTTGGAGGAGGTACGGGGACCATGGCAAAGACTCTTGCCAAATCATTCCCACAAATGGAGTGCATTGTGTTTGATCTCCCACATGTTGTTGATGGCTTGCAAGGTAGTGAGAAGCTAAGATATGTTGGTGGGGACATGTTTAAAGAAATTCCGCCAACAGATGCAATTTTGTTGAAGGTAAAATATTAAGACAAGTACTCCACAGAAAATGCTCTAATGTTAATGTTTGTGTTTAAGCCATGTTATCACCAGGCAGTAAGGCGTTTAATGGAAATTCTAAAAAAAAAAAGTATGATTTGAAATCCATAGAAGAAAACGATCAACTAATTATTTTTTAGGGGTTAGATCAATTCATATTAATTTTTTTTTTTTTTTGTAATGGGGGTTGTATCAAATTCAAACAGTTATTTTTATAGGTAAATGTGGTTAATTTCTTATAGAAGGAGAAAATGTTAATAACAAAGATCCAATCTTAGATCTCCAACATTTTTTATGTGAGAAGTGTTATAAACACTCTCTTTCTAACACTCATTCTTTTTTAGTCAAAAAAAAAAAACACTCGGGGCCTGTTTGATTACAGTTTTTAAAAACTGTTTTCTGTTTTTAAAAACTAAAAAATTGAAAACTTGTTTGAATTGATTGTTTTGCAAAATAATTTTGAAAACTATATTCACTTTTGCTGTTTTTAAAAACCAAAAACACGGAAAAAAACTAAAACAAATAAATGTTGTTTTGCTTTTCACTTTTGCTGTTTTTAAAAACCAAAAACACGGAAAAACCAAAAGTGATTCAAATAGGCCCTCACTCTTTTATAGAGTAAACTCATATGGTTTTTATACTTTGAAAATGGATCCACACAAAATGATAAGACACGCATGAATTATAAATGAATAGGTGTTGAGAGAATATTAGAAAGAAAGTGTTCTTAGTATTTCTCTTTTTATGCTACCCATACTATTGTACCACTCGTTTAGGACAAGTCCACTATGCTCTCATATCTTAACGTTCTCCCTTTATTGGCCTTCTAGCCCTGTAAAGATGGTTCAGGCTTACATCAATCATGATTCATGAGAGTGAGACACTACTTTCCTCTGCTCTTATGCTATTAAAAAAGTTTTATCTCTATCATAAATAGACAATAAATAAAAGATAAATAAGTTGAGTAAATTTAGACGCTAATAATTGGTTATTCAATACATAGTTTAGGGATAATATTTTTTTGCCACATTTTGGTACCAATGATCAGCCCTACATATTCTCCTTATTTTATCTTCGTTTCACTTTAGTTTATTCTCTTTTGCTTATCTTTCTTTCATAACTCAAACAAAGTCTTAATGAAATTGTAGTGGATATTGCATGACTGGAATGACGAAGAATGTGTGAAGATATTGAAGAATTGTAAGGATGCAATAGCAAAGAAAGGTAAAGAAGGAAAGGTAGTTATCATAGACATGGTGTTAGATTGTGAGAAGGGAGACAATAATGAATCGGTTGAAACAAAACTCTTCTTTGACATGTTGATGATGGTAACACTCACTGGAAAAGAGAGAACCAAGAAAGAATGGGTTAAATTGATTTCCTCGGCCGGTTTTAGTGACTACAAGATAACTCCAATTTTAGGGTTAAGAGCTGTGATTGAGATCTATATCCCTAAAATATAAACACAGCAAAATGTAACATTTATCTTCTCTTTTCTCCCTTCTTCATCCAATAAAAGAGAGGTGATTTTGGCAAATTATTTTGTCCTTAAATCACCTCCTCTTCATCGCGTTTCTCCCATTTTATCTAAATATTCATCGATTTGGTTTTTCTTTCGTGTTTTTGATTGATTTCATAATCATAGTGTGACATTGTTATGTTATTCGCTTGAGTGCAACATTGTTTAGTTTTTCATCATAGGTTGTGGCGGTGTTCATTTGGTTCATATTATTAGATCAGCTTTGATCCACTATAGACTCATTCAATGACTATAGCGCGTTAATGCTATAAATTTGTAGGTGTTTTCTCATTTTATGCTCTTATCTTGGATGTTGTGAGTTTGTTCACAAATACATCCTTTTTAGTTCTAGCCATGTTGAATTTGTATTGTTGTTTTTGTTTTATTTTACCAATTGGAATTAATATTTATCTTTTTTATGATGTAAATAAATTCCTTGTTGGACTCTATAATTTATTATTTGGGTGTTTTCGGGAATTAAAATTAGAAGAAAACGCATTGCGTTGTTATTTGTAATTAATGTTAAATGTTGACATCATCTTTGTCTCTAAATGTACCGCTTTGGGCTAGAGAGGTCCAGTCCAGTTATTCATTAAGATAGCCAAACTTAGTAGTATAGACAAGACAAGAAGACCCAATTAACGGAACAAGCTAAGGTCCATCGAGGTATCCACCTTGGTATGACACGTGACAATAGACATGAGTCAACTTCCTTAACCACCTCATCAGAAGTATCACATCAGAGCGATATCCAAGTATCATATATTAATGTATTGCCACCGCTTAAAGCATAATAAACATTTCGATAGCTACCAGATCGGTCCTATATACAACTGATAAGTGCAAGAAAGTAGTAATTCAAATGAATATTTAAGGCACTTTTGTTACTTGTTTTGCAAGTTATTTAGAGAAAAGCCGAGAGATGACTGATTATGGCCCTTTTACGCTTTACCTATCTTACTTTACCCAATTGTGCAAGAATTGAACTCAAGACACTGAGCAAAGAAGAAAAACAAAGAAAAAGTACAAAGGCTTACTCGCCATGGCGAGTGATTGGTGAAGAAAGGCGAGTCAGAGGCGAGCTTAGGCAGTGAGCACCATAGTTTACTCGCCACCAACTCGCAACAACGAGTGGAAGGCAAGCAAACTCGCAATAGCGAATAGAAAGGCGAGTTCATCGCGAGGAGGTCCAGAGAGCACAACTTCAGAGCTCGCCAAGGCGAGCAATATACTCGCGAGGCGAGTTAGGGCGGTTAAATCTCCTCAGAGGTAACATTTCACAAACCCACTGGTAAAGTAACCTCAACTTGTAACGCCCAAATTTATTATTTAATTATTTTTGGTTGAGTTTAGAGTCTTTTATATGACTTATATGATTTATGTTGATTTATGACGTGTTGTGATGTTTTATTATGTGGCTTTATATTTATTTAGTAGAATATGTTGAATTATTAGAATAAATATATTTGAGGGGCTGGTTTGGATTTGGTTAAGAAATATATTTGGATTTAGTTAAGAAATATATTTCGATTTAGTTAAGAAATATACGTGGATTTAGTTAGAAAATACGCGGATTTAGTTAGAAAATATGTTGAGGGTGTGAGATATAAAAGCTAAGAGCCAGACACAAATTAGGTTTAGAAACTTTTGGAGAAAAGAGGAGAACCAAGAGAAGAGAAGAACTCG
>Ga0315915_1001788_pt1 | contig 26525 bp, 30 predicted proteins | sample MpolbnodulesMG_FD_207738 | JGI IMG/M metagenome (GOLD analysis project Ga0315915, IMG submission 207738) | Medicago polymorpha root nodule microbial communities from Los Angeles, California, United States - branched nodules | ecosystem: Host-associated > Plants > Roots > Nodule | place: USA...
GCACCTCACTTAGGGTGCCACGTCAGCGTAGACCGAGTCAATATCAGTCTTGGGGGCCAAAACTGCTACAGTTGCAAAACTTAGGGGGCTGTTTTGTAGTTTTTTTTTCTTAGGGGGCCAAAATCGCAACTTTGGGAAAGTTAGGGAGCTAAAAATGCAATTAAGCCTAAAATATTTCATGGAACTTTGAATTTCATATTGTGTTTTTTCATGTTCTCTATTTTCAAACAACTTTTTATAACTAACTTTACTCAATATTTCATACATCCAAGATTCATTCATCCATCATTTATCAAACACAATTTCGTCAAACTCATATTTCAATCATCCATGATCCATACTAATATGTGTATGTATGTGTGAAGGCCATCTATGTCCTTTTATTTCCTAATTTTTTGGTAGAAAAATAACGGATTTGAATTCTAATATTTTATCATACATGCAAATTGTTAAGAGTCTCATATTTGATGAGATAAGGTTTGATATTGAGCTAGGTTCAACCCAAATTTAACAATAGTACAAAGTCAACTAATTTCGACCGCCCATCATTCATTTTCATGCACAAAGCACAATAGTGCTGCATGTATTGGGAATAATCCAAGTCCCATATAGAAAACAGATAAGTTGTGAAAAATGTGTTTACAAGTGATGGGTAGTCCTAACCTTACAAGACAGTTTTGCAAGGGCTGAGTTAGACTTGATCCAATTTTTAAGGCAAATCATTGTGAATGTTTTTAATTGGAAATGAAGCATGGAATGCAATGTAGAAAAGTTATAGAAAAAAATGAAACAACATTCTTCATGAAAGAAAATGCAGTTAATCATGAAAGGGTGAAGACATGTTGAATATCGACAGAAAGACAACAAGGAAATATAAGGAATGAATGACCTCAATGTTTGATAATCATTTTGTGTGGTATTATCTTGACTTAGACGCTTCTTCCTGTTTCTCCATGCAACCTGAATTCTCTTTGCTGCAAGGGATCTCCAATAAGGTGATTCATACGTAACATAACACAACAACCAAATCATGATGTCAGAGACATGGTTTTGATAATAGATATTAGGAATGTATATAACACACTTATTGTGTGTGTGGTTAGGACCACCCATCACTTATAAACACATTTTTTACAACTTATCTATTTTTCACCTCTCAACCCGATTTTATAAGGGTTGAGTTAGGCGCAAACCACATTCTAAGATGATATAAGAGCCTATTGATCTAGGTGACCCATCATTTATATTCATCCACCAAACACAAATACACAAAAGTGAGGGGCATATTGGGGAGAAAAAAAATAAGATTTGAAAATTTTGTTTATAAGTTGTGGGTGGTCCTAACCTTACAAACAAGTTTTGTAAGGGTTGAGTTAGACCTATTCCAAATTACAGGCATATTGGAAGAAAAAAAAAAGAAGCCCCCGCGTAGAAAAGCGATAACTTTGAATGGTCTTTATTGGAAATGAAGCATGGAGATATATATGCAATATAGAGAAGTTATAGTAAAAATGAAACAACATTTTTTCTATCGAGAGAAACACAACAAGGTAATGGAAGGAAGGAATGACCTTATGACATGTTGAACGCAAGGGTTCCGCAGGAGTCTTGAAAAACGAGTTGTGACTTCTTCAATGTCTTTAGCGTTGAGTGAAAATGCCTCCACATTGGTTAAGCATAATACTGTTCTGTCACTAATTAAGTCCAGTCCTTGAATCTTTACTCGTTTACCTTCTACAAGAGAAACTGAGTTACAAATCAAAGGATGACAGATGAAGATTTATCCAAGGTAAAATAAGCTTGAGTTTTTTTTTGGTAGATATATGCTTTAGAGCTTGATGGAGAGAAAAAAATTCTTAATATTCATATTAATTGATTCATAAAAAGAAAACGATTGCAATTTGCTCTTTCAATAGAGCTTGGGAAAAGATCAATAAACTAACTGACTAAATGGAGTGAAGTCTGACTAATTTCTATATTTTCATTATGAAGTCTAACACATAATGAAAAATAAAATAAAAAATAAATATTGATGAAGCATCTTTTAGTTGTTCCAGATGATTATTGCGTCCTGGTGAGCTTAGCTCAGTTGGTTAGGACAATGCATAATATATGCAAGGTCTGGGGTTCAAACCCCGACCACCATAAAAAAAAGGATGATTATTGCTACTTCTTTTGAGGCATGTTATCATTATATCAAGTATAGTTGTACCTTTGCTTTCAGAAGACTGTTCAAGATACCATCTGAGAAGTTCTTCACCACAAGCATCCCCTACTGATAATGGAACCAGAATTCCATCTTCTCCGATGCTCTCCAATTTTCCACGCACAATAAACACCATCTTTTGTACAAGACCACCCTGACTAAGAATTCTACTTCCTTTTATGTATGTTGTCTGCATTAGTCTCTCACGAATGGCGTCTAAGATAGGTTCATCCTCAGCCATCAGGGAAAAAATTCGAACCTGTAGAAATGTTAGATCAGCATAGAAAATTAAATCATCACTATAAATAGCGCTCAGACTTGATGCGTAATTTTTTTAGTTTAATTATGAATATACATAAAGATTTGTCTTGAAAATTGTTTTCTCATTCAACTTCTATTGGATTCCAGCAAGCTACAGGCAGACACGTAGGGAAAAAAGAATTTTATTTATTACATTATAGGTGACATTTTAAAGTTCACAAAACATCTGAACCAAATATTTTATTAACAAATTTGAAGAGATGGCGTCTTATGTCTTTCTGGAGATCATCTGGCAAATTCTCGAGAACCATATTCTCAGGAACACCCCTTGTCGCAGCCCAACTATACCTTTCAGCCTGTCGTACTCTCCTGCATGACAGACAAGATAGTATCTATCATTTGTAGATTATGTTGGATCTTGTGATGGAGACAACTGCAAATACTTGGAAAAAGAAGAAGATTGCACAAATAAGCTTCAAAGCATGCGTGGACACACTAAACTTTAGGTTTGACTTACCCCACCAGTTTATGCAAATCGGATGCAGGTGGCAAAACTAATGAATCCCCTTTGGACACTTTGTAACCCTTTATATGAATTGCACACTCATATCAAGCATATCAATCAATGATATTTTACACAATAACGTTCTCTCAATTAAACTCGTGCACCAGAGAAATGAAGAATTGACTTATAACTATTTTCAATATAATTTTGACTCATGAAACCAAAATTTTCGTGTTTTGTATTCTGCCTTTAGAATTATAGCTGTTTATAGAGAAACTCGTGTCAATTGATGAAGGAAAGTGACTATTTGAATAGATTCAACTCTGGCCAAACCGAAAGGTTATATACATTTAACGTTCAGAATTTGTCTCAAATCATTGTGTTGGTCCAGTAGATGAACTCGAGCCCCTGCATTCGATTCCCAACAATTGCATCACTTCCACAAAGTGTCACCACCACTTGGCTATTAACACAATTGTGTAGCTGCTTATCCACTGTTATAATTTATAAATACTTTAACATTTCAAACTTATATTTTGGAAATATCCAACAAATCATGTGTAACCATTTTTTGATAGATGTGTTATGGCAATGTTGATGCGACTCGTTAAAAGAGTTAGAATATTACAAACCTTTTGAGATCATCTGGTAAACGACGATGTGTCATCCATTGCTCAACATCACGGCCTCTACACATATTTTTTAGCTTCCTGTAAGCAACCAGGATGGAAGACGTCATGAAAATTTACTAACAAAGTACCATTATTAGTCAAATTTTGTAGTTTTACTACAAAGAATTATCATTATAAAATATTTAGGGAAGACGTGTTTTCCTAGTTTAACATAAGTATCTCATTCCAAAATAATGATAATATGAATCCCACAGTAGGAAAGATCAAACTTATGACGCGTGTTGATGCCATGAATTACACCGTATAGTTTGATACATTTTCTTAGATTTTCAAATGAAAGGAACAGGAGTAAATTTGGAAGGAAACAGATGATGTGTTTATTTGGTTTTGTTGAATATGAAATTTCTCATTAATATTGAAAAGGTTGAAAACCATCTAGTATACATGAGATATGGGCCTGTTCGTTTTAGATTTTAAAAAAATGAATTTTTTGAAAATTTACTCAAAAATAGTAGAAGTTATTTCAAATTCATTTGCTATAAGTTAAAAAAGAGATTGTATCATTCACTGTCTTAAATATTCATTCTTTGAGATTCTACATAGTAAAAGTCACATATTTTTTTTTTAAAAATGCCATCTTTCAAAAATGATTTTTATGAAAAGCTATTTGAAATAGCTTTTTTAGAGATTTTTTCAAAATCCTAGTGTCCCAAGAAAAAGAACTATAACAAAATGATGAAATACTTAAAATGACATTTTAAGATAAGCTATTCAAACGAATTTTAGCTTTCCTTGAAAAAATTTTGTTAAAAAAATTATAACAAAAATATATTACACTACAAAAACCTATTTTAAAAAAGGGAAATGCTAACCGATGCCCCCAGGGCACTGGTTAAGGATATGAAAAAGGAAATTATATAGTAGTTAATGCATTGAAATTGTGTAATTAATTTACAATAAAGTCAAAAATAGTTTCTTTTTATGGTAATAATTACCTTTTATGGTATGCTTAACCAGTGCCCCGGGGGCACCGGTTAGCAGGACCCTTTAAAAAAAACTAAAACAAACGGATCTAAATAGGAATGCAATCTTATCATAACTCATAGTATAATAAATATAATAAATAACAATAAATATAATAAATATCAATATCTCAACACTCCTCTCCTCAAGGTGGAGCATACATGCATTCATCTTGTCACATATGTAAGTTATCCAAGGACTTCGAAGAGATTTTGTAAAGATATCAAGTTGAGCTTTAGAATTGACACATGAGATTTTGATGACACTAAAGAGATTCTTTTCCCTAATGAAATGACAACCGACTTCTATATGTTTTGTCCTCTAGTGAAAAACATAATTTGAGGAGAGGTGTATAGCTGATTGATTATCACATACGAGTTCCATTTGACCAACCTCACAAAAATGTAATTCTTGCAGTAAATGTTTCAACCAAACAAGCTCACTTGTAGCATGAGCCATACTTATGGGTTTTTAAATATGTCTTGGCTTCATTTTCTTAAAACAAGAAGTTTTAGCAAGATATTGTACCAGATGTCCTAGACATTTAAGTATGACATCTTAGCTTAATATGAAGTACATTATTTCGCTTTCTTGGAAGATTGTGTTTGTGAGATCATTGATTTTTTTTTTAAAGATTTGATTCACGTAGTTTGTGCTCAAAGAGGCGTGTGTTTTTAGAAGCTTGTTAATTATCGGTTTACTATGTTGTGTTTTTGAAGTTAATGTCCTAAACATTTTAGGAAATAATATATTTGAATCTAGAAGATTATAAAGACCGAATATATGTTTTAGTCGGCTGATTTATTTAGCCCGTGAAGAAAAAACTCATGCTTACTCTGGCTATATAAAGGAAGACTCAAACCTTGTGAAAATTGATCGAAGCCGTCATATTGAGAAAGAGTCTCAGGGTTTTGTGTCTTGTCTTTGTCATTTGTATACCTCTCTTTGTATCACTTTGATGCATAGAGCTGATTTGTTTGTTTGAGTTGTATTATTGTTATTTGTAAATTGCTCTAGTGCATCTTGTAAGAGTTGGTTTTGTTTATTGGAGTTGTTCTCCTATTTTGATTGTAATCGTGATTGAGGAGATCACTAGGGATAATGGTTGAGATAAAGTGAGATGGGATCTCATATTTAGGGGGAGTCTTAGATAGAAATACACTGGTAGTGATTTGGTGTCAAGGCAGTGAACAAGGTTTGTTCACATAAGACTATTAACTTATACTATAAGAATGAATTTCCTTTCTTGGCATGGATGCCTTCAGATGTAGGTGACGTTGCACATAACTGGGTTACCAGATCTTTTGTGTTCTTTCTTTATTGCACTTTACTTTAATTGTTGTTTATTGTGCTGCATTGTCGTACTTGTTGACATGACATCATTATTGTCGAACCTGTTGTCCAAGACATTAGGTAGGACGTTTGTCCATCAAGCGCCATAATTTCAATTGACATCAAAGCAGGCACCTTGTTCTGTTTTTGAGTGAGCTACAGGGTTGGATCAATCCTGGTCATATGGACAACTCAAAGGAAATAAGATCTATCAATAGACCACCAATTTCGGATGGTACCAACTATGATTATTGGAAGGCTCGTATGATGACTTTTCTCAAATCCATGGATATCAAAACTTGGAGCGATATCATCAAGGGTTTGCAACATCATGTTATTATTGTTAGGGTTAATATTACTTTACCCTCCTATAATACAGCTCATTTCCAGGTTTCCCCCTATCAATTTATTTTTTTAGATTTCATCCATATAATTTGAAGATTTTTTGTTTTGGACCTTCATAAATTTTGATTGTACAAAATCGATCATATGGTAGGGGGTAAACCGAAATTTGCTCAAATTACAGGGGGATAAACCATAATTCGCTCAAATTACAGGGGGCGAAAGTACCATAAATTTTGTAATTTGATGCCAAGAAGGTCCAAAACCAAAAAATCTTCAAATTACAAGGATGAAATCTAAAAAGAAATTTTTACAGAGGAGAAACCCGGAAATGACCTATATAACAGGGTAAAACACTATTAACCCTATTGATAAAGATGGAAATACTACATCTACCTTGAAGCCAATAGAAGAATGGTTCAAGGATGAGAACGAACTAGCTCTTGGAAATTCTAAAGCATTGAATGCCTTATTCAATGGTGTTGACAAGAACATGTTTATATTGATAAACACTAGCACCGTTCTAAAAGATGCATGGGAAATCCCCAATACTACTTATTAAGGTACTGCTAAAGTGCGTATGTCAAGGCTCCAACTCCTTACTGTAGAGTTTGAAAACCTTAGAATGAATGACGATGAAACCATTCATGACTTTAACATGAGTATCCTTTAAATTTCTAATACATCACGTGCCTTGGGAGAAACGATGTCACATGAAAAACTTGTTAGGAAAATCCTCAGATCCTTATCCAATAAGTATGACATGAAAGTCACAGCAATTGAGGAAGCCCAAGACATAAGCAACATGAAGGTAGATGAACTCATTGGTTCATTACAAACTTTTGAGTTAGGTATGATTGACATACCTAAGAAGATGAAAAAAACATAACCTTCATATCCAACACTTATTGGGAAGATGTTCAATGTGAAGTGGATACTGATGAAATCATTTCAGATGTAATTGTGCGTCTTGGTAGGCAATTCAACCAGGTTTTGAAAAGAATGGACAGGAAGTCGAAGCCCAATGTCAAGTACATGTCATTCAACAGGCGTAATGTCAAGAACATGTCGTTTGACTACAGTAAGAATGGTGTTTTTCAACGCGAAGGGAGATCTGAAGAAAAGAAAAACCAAGGGAAAGGTGTCCAATGTCATGAGGGTGAAGATTTTGGTCATGTCAAAGCCAACTGTCCTACATACCTTAAGAGACATAAAAAAGGAATGTTAGCCTCTTGGTCAGATGATGCCTCAAGAGGAGAGCATGATGATGAAACAACAAACCATGTGATGGCTTTCATTGGTAGGTGTGAATTTGATGAAGAATCCTGTGATGATGATGTATTATATGAAGAACTTGATGATTCATACAAAAAGTTGTATGTTAAATGTGAGGAGATTTGTCATGTATGAGATAAGTAGAAGAAAATCACAGCAAATTTCAAGATTGAAAAAGAAAAACTCATATCTATTATCTCTAGTTTACAAAATGAGGTCATTTTGTTATCTCTATTAGAATGTTGAACAATGGTTCCAATATGTTAGATAATATTCTTCAAGTTGGAAAGAAGTCTGGAAACTTGAAAGGTGTAGCTTTAGATTATCAGTCCCTAAAGAAACAAGGTGAAACTGAGTTTGCCATGTTGAACCAAATGTTACATCATCTTGTCTAAAATGGAGTGGTTGAATGTAAGAATACGACTTTGCAAGAGTCATCAAAGGTCATGTTACATGCGATAAATCTTCCATACTATTTTTGGGTTGAGGCTATGAAGACTGCCTATTACATCCATAATTGTGGTACCCTAAGGTCTGGCAACTCATCTACATTTTATTTTCATGTTTTTGGGAGTAAGTGCTACATCTTGGTTGATCGTGAACAAAGAAGAAAGATGGATCCTAAAAGTGATGAATGAATATTTCTTGGTTACTCCACTAATAGTAGAGCTTACACTGTTTTCAACTCTAAAACCAAGGTGATGATGGAATCCATAAATGTTGTTATTGATGTTTCAATTGTTGGAATAAGAGATGTTGTTTAAGAAGATGATGGAACATCACCTTAGCAGACTGAAGTCCTAGATAATGTCTCAGACATTGAGTCCAACATTGAGTTAGCTAGTATAGATTCAGATGATCTTCAAGTCAACAAAGGTCCATCTGTTAGAATCCAAAAGAACCATTTCCAAGAGAATATCATAGGAAGACTGAATGATGGGATCACTGCCAGATCTAGAGATGTTGTCTCAAACTCATGTTTGTATCTAAGTTTGAACCAAAGAACATTAAAGAAGCATTGACTGATGAGTTCTGGATTAATGTTATGCAATAGGCACTTGGTCATTTCAAGAGAAATAAAGTGTGGGACTTGGTTCTTAGACCTGAATGCATGAATGTTATTGGTACTAAATGGATTTACAAGAAAAAGTCTGATAAGTGGAATTGTGACCAGAAACAAGGTTAGGCTAGTTGTTCAAGGGTACACTCAAATAAAATGAGTTGGAATTTGATGAGAATTTTTCTCTTGTTGCCCGTCTTGAATCAATCAGAGTACTCTTGGGAGTTTCTTGCATGTTAAAATTCAAATTGTTTCAAATGGATGTGAAAAGTGCTTTCTTGAATGAGTACCTGAATGATGAAATGTATGTTGAACAACTTAAGGGTTTCATTGGTCCAAGCTTTCATGATCATGTATACAAGTTAAGAAAATATCTTTATGGTTTGAAGCAGGCTCCAAGGGCTTGGTATGAAAGGCTAACTATATTTCTTGTTAATAATGGTAACAAAAAAGGTGGAATTGACAAGACTTTGTTTGTGAATAAGGAGAAAGGAAAACTTATGATTGCATAAATTTATGTTGATGATATTAGGCTTGGAAGAATGTCGAACCAGACGGTCCAAGATTTTTTCCAACAAATGCAATCAGACTTTGAGATGCGTCTTGTAGGAGAACTAACTTATTTTATTGGCTTGCAAGTGAAACAAATGAATGATACTATTTTTATTTCTCAAAGAAACTATGCCAAGAGCATAGTGAAGTGAAGTAATCTGGTTTTGAAAGTGCTAGTCACAAGAGAACACATGTTGCAACACATGTAAAATTGACAAAAGAAGAAAAAGATGTTGATCAAAGTCTCTATAGGAGCATGATTGGTAGTTTCTTGTATCTCACAGCTAGTCGACCAGATATCACTTTTGTTGTAGGAGTCTGTGCTAGATACCAAGCTAAGACTAAAGTTAGTCATCTTACTAACGTAAAAAGGATGATGAAGTACATTAATGGTACATGTGATTATGGTATTTTATACTCCCATGATACTAGGTCAATGTTAGTGGGATGTTGTGATGCTGATTGGGAATGAAGTACTGATGATATGAAGAACACATCTAGAGGATGCTTTTTCTTAGGGAACAATTTGATTTCATGGTTTAGCAAGAAGCAAAATTGTGTGTCATTATCTATAGTTGAGGCATGGTATATAGCTGCAGGGAGTAGTTGTTCTCAATTGTTTTGGATGAAACAGATTTTCAAGGAGCACAATGTCGAAGAAGATGTCATGACATTATATTGTGACAATTTGAGTGCTATTAATATTTCCAAGAATCTTATTCGATATAGAAGAACCAAGAACATTGATATCCATCACCATTTTATTATAGATCTTGTTGAGGACAAAATTGTGACTCTTGAACATGTGACTACTGAGAAGCAACTGACATATATTTTTACCAAGGCTTTATATGCAGTCCAATTTAAGAATTTGTTGGGCGAATTAGGCATTTGTATTTTTTAGTAGTTATAGCAATGATAGGAAAGAGGAGTGTTATTTGAACAACCATTTGGTTGGCAACTTATGGGACAACCATAATTTACAAAAAAAATAAAAAAAATTAAGCATTTGCATGAAAACGAAAGCAATAGAGAGATAAAGTAACAAATAATGCAAGTATGAGAGAAAAAGTTGTCACAAAATAGATGTTCAAATATCATTTCTCTACAGGAAATGTGGCATGCAACAGTTACTTTCTCTTCCCTCCATTTAGTGGTGCACACGTAATCAGGAAAATCATTACAAAACTTCCTTAACTTTTCCTCAACATGGCATAAATTACTCTCCTCCTAAATTATCATTATCTCTCTCTATATTTTCAGAAAACACTTCAACATCTTTCTTGTTTACTCTCTCAAGATGAAATTCAAAGTAACTCAAGATTCTAGCATGCCTAACACCTCTGATTCAAACTTGGGAAAAAACAAAGGATTTAAGTGAGAATACTCCATCAAGGGCCAGGGTTACTCGATCAAGCGCAAAGGAGGATCCTCTGGCTGTGATCACTGATGTGGTGCCTATTTTGGTCGTTCCAGGACATGTTCCAACAAAGACAAGAACAAGAACTCATGCTGCCAAAAAGACGAAGTCCAAAAATGTAAGTAAATCTGAAACCCCTTATGTGTCAGTTAGTATTCCCTCTAGTGAGACTAGGTCTGGAAATCCTATTTCTATTTTTAAACAACCCCATACCATGACTAGTCCGTATGTTGATCCTATTGTAAAACTGTTGCATGTTGAACCCAATGTTTTTGCTATTGTTGAGACATCTAAGAAATATGTCTCTGATGTTGTAAGCCATGAAAACCCTAGATCTGAAAAAGCCCTAGGAAAATCAAGTTTTGTGAATGATTATGTTGATGGTGTTGTTGATAATAATGTACATGACTCCCCTCATAAAGAAAATCGTCCTGACCTTTTGACTTTCCATGTTGATGAAACCATTGTTGAGCTCACAAATGAAACCTCTGATATTCCATCCGAGTATGATGTCAGACCAAATGTTGGACCATCTCAGGTCCAACAGGTTGTTGGTGTTGATAAAACCATGCCTAAGATCCTCGATGTTAGTGTTGATGAACCTGCTACTAGACCATCCCTTGTCCAAACAGAGTATATTGTTGTTGCAACCACCACTGAAAAAGATGTTAGTGCTTCTGAACATGTGTCTATGAACAGCTAAAATGATGATATTACTTCTAATGATTCTGTGCCGTTTAATAATCCCCACAATAATGTGGTTGAAGATAAACCTAAAGGAGATGTGGAGAAAGATGCGACTTTTGGTGTCATTCATAATGTGCATGACATTGATTTTGATGAGAACCTATAGGCAAGAGGATGGCTCCTAGTATTGCTACTAGGTTAAAGTAGAAGAAGAAAGGAAAGTTTGTGGAAGCTTCTGGTAAGTCCTCAAAGACTCGAAATAAAATTGTTGTGACTTTTGCTGTGGGACCTGCAAAGAAATAGAGCAAGGTGGAGATCCCTGATGTTAAGAAAAAGTCATTAAAAAGGAAGCAAGCTCCTTCTAGTGACTCTAAGACTGGTGTTTAGGATGTTCAATACATTGTGTTGCCTAGTAGGAAAAAGGTTGAAGGTATGAAGGTCCCTATTAATGTGCCTGCTGCACCCTTGGACAATGTGTCCTTCCATTATAAGGAAAGTTTCTAGAAGTGGAAGTTTGTGTGTCAAAGGAGGATTGCTCTGGAAAGAGAGTTGAGCAAAGATGCCCTTGAGTGCAAAGAAATCGTGGAGATGTTAAAAGAAGTTGGCCTAATGAGGATTGTGTGTGAGTTGGGTACTTGTGATGACAAGCTTGTCAAAGAATTTGTGGTGACTGCAACAATAAACCTATCTTATTAATTGGTTACCCTCTAAAGTCTGGGGTATAAGATTCCTATGGATGTTCTTTCTTCATTTATCCTAACTTGTCCACTACTATTGTTCTTCCATCACAAATATTTGGTTGTTTCTCATTTGTCCACGTCCACAGTCATGATAGGAGAAAACTTAACCCTAGTGCTCTAAAATGTGTTTTTCTTGGTTACTCATCCACTCAAAGAGCATACAAATTTTACCATCCACCTTACATAAAATTATTTGTGTCTAGGGATGTTACATTTCATGAAGGGAAAACTTATTTCCGACAACCTTATCTTAAGGGGGAGAATTTAAGGGAAGATTAGGAAATTCAACCAGAACTATTACTCTTCCAATTCTCGAGTTAAGTATACCTGAGCCTAAGTTAATCCAACCATTTAGTCCATCATTAGAACCTGAGGCAATAGTTGAAGATGGATTTGAAGATGAATTTGGAGATGAAGCAGTGGTTGAAAATAGAGTTAAGAATGACATGTTGGTTGAAAACAAAGCTGAAGTTGATAAGTTGGAAAAAAATTTGGTGTACGCAAGAAGATTGGAGGTCATTCCTGAGTCTACACGTGTCCAAGAGTTCGATCAAAGTCGTTCAACAAATGTAACTAATTCTGATTTTTAAGTTTTACAAGATAAAATTCAAGCCTCACAAAACGAAACAGGAAACCCAATAATTGAAGGTAAACTTGACCTCCCAATTTCCATTAGAAAGGGAATTATAGAATCTACAAAAAGGCCACTATATACTTCTTCAAATTATATTTTATTTTAAAATAAGATTCAAGCCCATAAGACCTTTCTTGCAAACTTAAACACCATTCAAATTCCCACTAACGTTTGGGAGGCACTATCCGATAAAAACAGGATGCAGGCTATGGATACAGAGATGGAGACATTAAAGAAGAATAAAGCATGGAAGTTGGTTGCATTGTCGGATGGAAAGAAACCAGTTAGTTGCAAGTGGGTGTTTAAAGTAAAATACAAGGTTGATGGGACAGTTGAGAGGTACAAAGCAAGGGTGGTTGCTAAAGGTTTTATACAAACCTATGACATTGATTATTGAGAAACTTTCACCCCGGTGGCAAAGATGAATACAATCTGAGTTATATTATCCCTTCCTTCCAATTATAGGTGGGAATTACAACGATTTTATGTGAAAAATGCATTCTAACATGGAGAGCTTAAGGAAGAAATTTATATGGAGATTCCATTGGGATATGTGAAAAATGTTGCTGACAATTTTGTTTGCAGTCTGCAAAAGGCATTATTTGGGCTGAAAGAGTCACCTCAAGCATGGTTTGGAAGGGTTTACTAAGGCTATGATAGACTTAGGGTACAAACAGAGTAACAAAGATCATACATTTTTCATTAAACACTCTAATTTAGGGGGAGTAACACTATTGTTGGTATATGTTAATGATATTATCGTGACTGGAAACGATTTGAAGGAACAACAAGTATTGACTCATCATTGAGCAAAAGAATTTAAAATGAAAACTCTTGGGAGGATGAAATATTTATTTAGGAATAGAGGTGGCCCACTCAAAATGGGATTTTTTATATCACAATAACAGTATATCATAGAACTTCTCATGGAAACATGTATGCTAGCTTGTAATCTTGTCAGCAATCCTATTGATCAAAGCCATAAGTTGGATAATGTGGAAGAATATGTTGTGGTGGATAAGGAAATGTATTAAAGATTGGTTGGGAGATTAATTTACCTTTCAACACAAGACGGGATATTGCATACTCTATTAGTGTGGTTCGTCAATTTATGCACAACCCAAGGGAAGTTCATATACGTGCAGCTCACATGATTTTGTAGTATCTTAAGGGAACTTCAGGAAGAGAGATTTTGTTAGAAAGGAATGGGAGTGCTACTCTTGAGTCTTATACCGATGCTAATTATGTTGGTTCAATTACTTACTGAAGATCCACTACAGGGTATTGTACATTCCTTGAAGGAAATATTGTAACTTGGAGGAGTAGAAAACAAAATGTTATGGCCCAATTTAGTGTTGAAGCTGAGTTTCAAGCTTTGGCACAAGGTATTTTTGAATTACTTTGGCTGAAGATTATCTTAGAAGATTTGAAGATTAAATGGGATGGACCTATTAATCTCTATTGTGATAATAAGTCATCAAAGAGAAGTTTGATTCCGGTTTCATTTGTACACCTTGTGTTCCGTCACAATGTCAACTTGCAGATATATTCAACAAAGCACTTAGTTGCCCAGTTTTTGAAAGAATTGTGTCTAAGATGGGAATGTAAAATACCTATTCATCAGCTTGATATGGAGTGTTGAAAATTAAAATATATTAGTTCTCCACTTTCCAATTAGCTAAGGTACATTGTATAGCAAAAAGATTAAGTTCAATGTATCTTAAGAACTTGTGTTAGCATAATACTCCCTTCTAAATTGCATATATGTTCATTACCATTGTAATTATCATAATTATAAATCAAGTCTGCTGTTGAGTGCAAAGAAACTCAAGCACATTCAAAAAATTCTCTCCTCCTATTTTTCACACGAGTGAGTTTACTCATTGATATCAAATTAAAAGAACAACTAGGTACAAATAACACATAATTCAATGATTGAGATGGAAGAGGTGAGGCCTGGCCAATACCAATAATGTGTGCCTTTGAACCGTTAGCAAGGGTAATATAGTCAGGTATCTTTGGAGGTGACAAATTAGAGATAATAGAGGGATTACTAACTATGATCGGAAGCACTGGAATCTAAAATCCATCATATGATGCAGTGAGATAGACAAGTCGTACAATTACCAAAATGAGCCAAAGTGGCCAGAGATAAAACTGGTTGGAAAGCCATCAAACCACTAACACTAACACAAAAAACCTTTGAATGACGTCCAAAGACAAATTTGCAGCAACCAAAATGAAACAACAAAAGTGGCAGACTAAAGCAACCAGAGAATGACCCACGAAGCCTAAAACGCAGCAAAATTGCCGAAAACCAATCAACTTCAAAGAAATATCCGAACGACCTCTCAAAAGTAGGACCTACGTGTTGTTGATGGTCCCAAACAAAACAAAACAACAAGGCAAGCCATATGATGGAAGTGGCGATTGAAAGTGGCGGCAGGAAGGTGGTGTTTGGCGGTGCGTCGATTGGCGTTCGACGATGGAAAGCAAATCAGTATCGTTTGATTCTAATTCCTGAGTGTGTATCTATGGCGGTGAAAGTGGCAGTGGCTGCTCCAGCAACTGTCAGCAGTGGTTGTGCTCGCACAGCTGAGTTGAGACCAAACAAACTAAAAAACTAGGGTTAGCCTTGTCGGTAGAACCCAAAGAAAAACCTTGCTCTAGATACCATTCTGAATATGAAATCTCTCATTAACATTGAAAAGGTTGAAAACCAACTATTTATATACTTGAGATATGATATAAATTGGAATGCAACCCTATCATAACTCCTAAGATACTAACAAATCATATCATAATATAATAAATATTAATATTTCAACATGTTTCATGGTAGATAGAGCCAAAATCGATTCAATCTAATTTTTGTCGCCTCGTAACCAAACCAACACGACAAATGAGAACCATTGTTGCCTAGAATTAACATGCACAGAAAATAAGAGAAACCTTTTACCTCTTTCCAAGAGACTGACAAAAGCTCTGTATGTTTCCGATGAGAATTGCTAGAAGCACGAGTCCCGATACCATGATGCACATTGTAAAGACGACTTCCCACACAAAATAGCTTGGAGTTTGATTACCAGCCATAGTAATTACTTGCTGTATTGAATTCAGATAGGCATAAATGGTAAGTAATATCAAACCTTTCATGTGCCTTTAAGTGCTTCTTAGGTAATAGGTTTGGTTTTTTTTTTTTTTTAAATCACGGTGAGCTACAATAATTTTGCAATAGCTATAAGGTGTAGTTTTCTATTCAAATAACCTTTCATTATATATATATATATATATAAATTACACATGAATTGAAGACAAATGGACAACAAACTATGCTGCTAAGATTTTTGGATGACAAAATCAATCCTCAAATACAATTTTTTTTTCCAAAAACGCTAATTCGTCGTGATTTCTGCTAACCCACACAATGTTAAACATAAATTTAACCTCCCGTTGCTTTAGAGATGGGTAATAAGTTTTTGCATCCCTATGTCTTTTAAATGTGAATTTTCAGAAGTTACAATTTCTTGCTTGAGTAGACGTGTGGTGGGTAGGAGATCCACCACAATTCAAAGCAAGCAAGGTTCTAACAAAATGGTTTACTACCTTGAAAACAACAGTGACAAAACAGTACTGGTCGTGTCTGTTACCTACTTTTCTCATTTTGATAGATTGGACGAAAATCACGAAGACGGTTATGAAGAAACGTGCGACGAAACATCATCGTTCCGGGTACGATTTAAATTTATTAATGATTAATTTTTTTTATAAGAAGAAAAAAATTCATTAAAAAATTATGAAAAGAATTACCGTCATGAAATTATAAACAATGAGAAGTTAAGTTATTATACATCCTTTTAAAAAAAATGGTATTATAGATTGGGAAATGCTAACTTGTGCCCTCAAGGCACAAGTTAATAATTCAAATATAGAAATAATTTATTGGAATGTGTGTATTGCATTTAATTTTTAACTTTTTAATCAATTAAATGCACAAAATTTTAGAAAATCTTTCTTCATTTGTGTTTTTTAACATGTGCCCTAAAGATACACGTTAACACTACCCTTATAGATTATAAGTTAGCAAATAATTTTAATATGAGTTTTGAAATTTTGTGATTTATTTCACACCACTACGACCATAATCTATAACGCAACAAACATAAAAGTTGAAATCGCAAAATCCTTAACACAACCTGTTGGAGATTAAAATATTTAATTCTTCACTTTTCAAGTAGATGAAGTTCATTGTATAGCAAGAAGATTAAGTTCAGTGTTTCTTAGGAACATGTGTAAGCTTAATTCTGATGCTGAGTGCAAAGTAACTCAAGCACAATCAGAAAATTCTCTCTTCCTATTTTTCACACAGCATCAGAGCTCTTAATCTAAGCGAGTTTGCTTCCGCAAATAGCTTAACCAAATAGTAATCTGGTTGGGCAAGTTGTGCTGTCATAAATAGTTCAAACTTGACTGGGAACCTTGTGCTGTCAAGAGCACCGTTTGCCACCACGAATCACCTCTGACCAGAGTTGACTGGCGTTGACCAAGTTTGACTAGTGTTGACAACTGATGTTCTGACTCCATTTGGATTCTTAACCATCATTGAAGGTGGTTTAAGGTTGAGACCTTCCTTCATTAGTATGGAAAAGCCATCAAGTACGTGTACTCTAGCGTACTCAGGTATGTTTCCACTTTTATTCGGATTTCTTGTCTCAAAAACTCCTAATTCTACCCTCTTATGGGTTTTAGATTCCAGTGCCATAGACCATATGACATTGTGTTCAAGTTACTTCTCCACTTATTCCCCTAGTCCCAGCAATAAGGAAATAACTATTGTTGATGGTACACTTGTAACTGTGGCTGGCATTGGAGATATTTAAATAAATTCCTCTATAACCTTACAAATTGTACTTCATGTCCCAAAGTTGGCCACCAACCTTGTCTCTATACAAAAACTCGCAAAGGATTTATCTTGTACTGTTATTTTTCGAAGTTATTGTTGTGAATTTCAAGACAAGGAAACAGGGAGGACGATTGGACGTGCTAGAGAGGGAAATGGTCTTTATTATCTTGAGGAAACAAATTTATCTACCACACCAAAGACTATCTATCTCACTCATTCATGTCAGAGTCTACGCTCTCTTGTAAAGAAAAAAAATTATTTTTCAATGTCGGTTAGGACATCCTTCTTTTGGAGTCATCAAAGTTATGTTTCCATTTTTTTTTTGGGTTTAACGTTGAAAGGCTTTCGTTATGAAGTGTGTGAATTTGCAAAACATAAGCGTGTGCCTTTTCCTTTAAGTGATACAAGAAGTAGATCTCATTCATTATGATGTTTGGGGTCCATCTACTATTCCAAATGTTTAAAGGGCTCGATGGTTTGTAACTTTTATTCATGATTGTACTTGAGTTACTTGGACTTTTCTACTTAAACAAAAATCTGAAGTGAGCACTGTTTTTCCAAATTTCTTTTTGATGATAAAAAATCAATTTGGTGTGAGCATAAAGAGACTTAGGTAGATAATGGTCGAAATTTAATCAAGTCATCACTCTATTCTGCCAAAATGAGGAAATAATCCATGAGTCTTCTTGTGTCAAAACACCACAACAAAATGGGATTGCGGAAAGGAAATATGGGCATCTCTTAGAACAAACCAGGGCATTGTTGTTCCAAAAAAATGTTCCAAAATCTTTTTGGCGAGAAGCTGTCCTCACAACAACATATCTTATTAATCGGTTACCCTCTAAAGTCTTGGGGTATAAGACTCCTATGGATGTTCTTTCTTCATTTTATCCTAACTTGTCCATTACTATTAATCTTCCACCACAAATATTTGGTTGTGTCTCATTTGTTGATGTATATACTCGTGATAGGGGAAAACTCGACCCTATAGCTCTAAAATGTGTTTTTCTTGGTTACTCCTTCACTTAAAAGGGATACAAATGTTACCATCCTCCTTACAAAAAATTCTTTGCGTCTAGGGATGTTACATTTCATGAAGAGGAAGCTTATTTCATACAACCTTATCTTCAGGGGGATAATTTAAAGGAAGATAAGGAAATTCATCCTAAAATTATCATTCTTCCATTCGTTTAGTTAAGCCCAAGTCAATCCAACCATCTAGTCCATCTTTAGCACCTAAGGCAATAGTTGAAGATGGATTTGACGGTAAATTTGGAGATGAAGTAGTGGCTTAAAATAGAGTTAAGAATGACACATTGGTTGAATGCAGAGCTGAAATTTATAAGTTTGAAAAGAATTTGGTGTACACAAGAAGATTGGAGACCAATCCTGAATCTACACATGTCCAAGAGTCCGAAAAAGTTCTTCAATAAATGAAACTAATTCTGATTTTTTCAGTTTTTCAAGATAAAATTCAAATCCTACACAATGAACTAGGAAACCTAATAGTTAAAGGTAACCTTGACCTCCCAATTGCCATTAGAAAAGGGATTATAGAATGCACAAAAAGGCCACTATATTCTCTTTCAAATTATATTTCATTTCAAAAAAATTCTCAAGCCCATAAAACCTTCTTTCAAACTTAAACACCATTGTAATTCCCACTAATGTTTGTGAGGAATTAGCTGATAAAAACTGGAAGCAGGCTATGAATACAGAGATGGAGGCATTAGAGAAGAATAAAACATGGGAGTTGGTTGCTTTGCAAGATGCAAAAAAATCAGTTGGTTGCAAGTGGCTGTTTTCAGTAAAATACAAGGTTGATGGGACATTTGAGAGGTACAAAGCAAGGTTGGTTCCTAAAGGTTTCACACAAACCTATGGCATTGATTATTCAGAAAATTTTGGCCCCATGGCAAAGATGAATACATTCCAAGTTATATTATCCCTTGCTACCAATTACGAATGGGAATTACAACAATTTGATATGAAAGTTGCATTCTTACATGGAGATCTTGAGGAAGAAATTTATATGGAGATTCCATCGGGATATGGGAAAAAAGTTGCTGACAATTTTGTTTGTAGGCTGAAAAGACATTATATGGGCTGAAACAGTCACCTCGTGCATAGTTTGGAAGGATCAACAAGTATTGACTCAACATTTAGCAAAAGAATTTGCAATGAAAACTCTTGGGAGGTGTAAGTTTTTTTTAGGAATAGAAGTGGCCCACTCAAAAAAGGAAATTTGTATATATCAAGTATATACAAGTATGCTAGCTTGTAAGCCATTAGGCAGTCCTATTGATCCAAACCATAAGTTGGGTAATGTGGAAGAAGTTGGTGTGGTGGCTAAGAAAATGTATCGAAAATTGGTTCGGCGATCAATTTACCTTTTCCACACAAGGTCAGATATTGCATATGTTGTTAGTGTGGTTAGTTAATTTATGCACAACCCAAGGGAAGTTCATTTACATGTTGCTTCTAGGATTTTGCAATATCTTAAGGGAACTCCAGGAAGATGAATTTTGTAGAAAGGAATTAGAGTGCTACTCTTGAGGCTTATATCGATGTTGGTTATACCGGATCAGTTATTGACCGAAGATCCACTTCAGGGTAATGTACATTCCTTGGAGGAAATATGGTAACTTGGAGGAGTAAAAAACATAATGTTGTGGCCTGATCTAGTGTTGAAGCTGAGTTTCGAGCTATGTCACAATGTATTTGTGAATTACTTTGGACGAAGATTATCTTAGAAGATTTGAAGATTAAATGGGATGGAACTATGAAGCTCTATTGTGATGATAAGTCAACATTTAGTATAGCTCACAATCTTGTTCAACATGATCGAACAAAACACGTTAAGTTGGATAGGCATTTTATCAAAGAGAAGCTTGATTCTGGTTTGATTTGTACACCTTATGTTCCTTCACAAGGTTAACTTGCAGTTATCTTCACGAAAGGACTGAGCTGCCCAATTTTTGAAAGAATTGTGTCTAAGCTGGGAATGGAAAATACCTATTCACCAGCTTGATGTGGAGTGTTGGAAATTAAAATATATTAATTCTCCACTTTCCAATTGGCTAAGGTACATTGTATAGCGAGAAGATTAAGTTCAATGCATCTTAGGAACTTGTGTTAGCTTAATACCCCCTTGTAAATTGCATATGTTCATTACCATTGTAATTATCATCTATACTATATATAAAGAAAACAACTTCTTTCAATTTCAGGGGCTCCATGGTTTGTAACTTTTATTCATGATTGTACCTGAGTTACTTGGACTTTTCTACTTAAACAAAAATTCGAAGTGAGCACTGTTTTTCCAAATTTCTTTTTGATGATAAAAAATCAATTTGGCGTGAGCATAAAGAGACTTAGGTAGATAATGGTCAAGATTTAATCAAGTCATCACTCTATTCTGCCAAAATGAAGGAATAATCCATGAGTCTTCGTGTGTCAAAACACCACAACAAAATGGGATTGCGGAAAGGAAATATGAGCAACTCTTAGAACAAACCAGAGCATTGTTGTTCCAAAAAAGTTGCTGGAAACATGGAGATCTTGAGGAAGAAATTTATATGGAGATTCCACCGGGATTTGGGAAAAAAGTTTCTGACAATTTTGTTTGTAGGCTGAAGAAGACATTATATGGGCTGAAACAGTCACCTTGAGCATGGTTTGGAAGGTTTACTAAAGCTATGACAGCCTTTGGGTACAAATAGAGTGACAGAGATCATACATTGCTCATTAAACACTCTACATTTGGGGGAGTAACAATGTTGTTGGTATAGGTTGATGATATTAACGTGACTTGAAATGATTGGAAGGAACAACAAGTATTGACTCAACATTTAGCAAAAGAATTTGCAAGGAAAGCTCTTGGGAGGATGAAGTTTTTTTTAGGAATAGAGGTGGCCCACTCAAAAAAGGAAATTTCCATATCTCAAGTATATCATAGATCTTCTCATGGAGACAAGTATGCTAGCTTGTAAGCCTTTAGGCAATCCTATTGATTCAAACCATAAGTTGGGTAATGTGGAAGAAGGTCGTGTGGTGGCTAAGAAAATGTATCAAAAATTGGTTGGGAGATTAATTTACCTTTTCCAAACAAGGTCAGATATTGCATATGTAGTTAGTGTGGTTAGTTAATTTATGCACAACCCAAGGGAAGTTCATTTACATGTTACTTATGGGATTTTGCAATATCTTAAGGGAACTCAAGAGGAATTTTGTAGAAAGGAATCAGAATGCTACTCTTGAGGCTTATATCGATGTTGGTTATACCGAATCACTTATTGACCGAAGATCGACTTCAGGGTAATGTAAATTCCTTGGAGGAAATATGGTAACTTGGAGGAGTAAAAAACATAATGTTGTGGCCTGATCAAGTGTTGAAGTCGAGTTTCGAGCTATGTCACAAGGTATTTGTGAATTACTTTGGACGAAGATTATCTTAGAAGATTTGAAGATTAAATGGGATGGAACTATGAAGCTCTATTGTGATGATAATTCAACATTTAGTATAGCTCACAATCTTGTTCAACATGATCGAACAAAACACATTAAGGTGGATAGGCATTTTATCAAAGATAAGCTTGATTTTGGTTTGATTTGTACACCTTATGTTCCTTCACAAGGTCAACTTGCAGTTATCTTCACCAAAGGACTGAGCTGCCCAGTTTTTGAAAGAATTGTGTCTAAGTTGGGAATGGAGAAGTTATCACCAGCTAGATGTGGAGTGTTGGAAATTAAAATATATTAATTCTCCACTTTCCAATTAGCTAAGGTGCATTGTATAGCGAGAAGATTAAGTTCAATGAATCTTAGGAACTTGTGTTAGCTTAATACTCCCTTGTAAATTGCATATGTTCATTACCATTGTAATTATCATCTATCCTATATATAAAGAAAACAACTTCTTTCAAATCTTTTGGGCTTACTTTTTCATTCCAAGAATGCTCTCAATTTTCAATACAAATAACACATGTAACAAATAGATAAGAATAAATTTAAATATTAAAAAAAATAAATAATATATATATATAAAGTGTAACAAACTATATGACTATATTTATAATTACTTTATCACTATCTCAATTATACCCTTAAACAACTTTTTCTATAATAAAGATTGTTGTTGTTGTCATTAAAAAAAGAATTTAGATTTTATTTTTTTGTTATATTGTTTGGGTCATTGAAATAGATAATCATGGTTAGCTTAATTTGTTATTATTTGAAAACAACAAACATTTATATTTTTAGTTTTAATCAAAATCAAAATTTCTTATAAAAATAATGTTCATAATTTTCAAACATTAACACAATAAGAAGAGCGGAAAAGACGGTGTTGGAACAAAGTGTTTAACACTATCACCTTTGAGTTTTGATGATAAAAAGGTATTAAAAATGTCAATTGGATACGCTAATATTTGTTCACATGTGCAGGACCATAGACAAAAAGTTATTAGTCTTTATTTCAAAAATAGGTTCTGGAAGAAAAAAAGAGAGCAATGGAATTTACAAAAAGGAAGATTATGTTGAAAGATTCAAAAATAGAGTCTGAAGATCATCAGAAGTTGTTTACTAGAAGCTGACATCATCAGAGAGTCTAAAGATCATCAGAAGCTAAAGTTCATCAGAGTCGGAAGACTAGAAGCTGAAGTTTGTTTAAAGTTGTTTTTCTGAATGGATATGATTGCAGAAGGAATGGAAGCCTGGAGCAACGACTATTTCAGAAGATTTAGAAGGCATTCGATGCTTAGTGTAACGCCCTATTTATTTATTCGATTATTTTGGTTGAGTTTAGAGTCTTTTATATGACTTATATGATTTATGTTGATAAGTGACATGTTGTTGTGTATTAATATTTTATTAAGTGGCTTTATATTATTATTTAGTAGGATATGTTGGAAATTAGAATAATTAGACTTGAAGGGGCTGAATTAGAATTAATTGGAAGTAAGTGGAATTAATTAGAATTATGTTGGGGTTAAGAGATATAAAAACTAAGAGTCAGATAAAAGAGAAGGGAGAGCTTGTAGATTCTTGTAATCACTTAATCTAAGGTAAGGGTGGGACTATCATTCTCTAATCTTAGGTTATATAATTCTGTAAATTGAATTTAGCACGTAGTTGTTGTTATTGTTTTGTGAATTTGAGAATTAGGCTTTAGGGTAGAATTTGGTTGATATTGGAGTAGAAAATCCATTGAATTCGTGTATAATTGATGTTCAGGTTGTAAAATTATCACAGGTTGAGTTCCCCATCAAATTTGGGATTGGGGTAGATGAAAATTGGGTTTTTGGGGTGAAAAATCGTCCTTCCCGACAGAAGTCTGTCACGATTCGCCACGGCGAGTAACCTTCTCGCCACGGAGAGCTGTAACGTGACAGAGAGCAGTGTTTGCTTGCCACTAGCTTGCCACGACAAGTGAGCTAGCCCGCCACGGCGAGTACGTCAGCCCGCGAGGCGAATTACTTGGTAGCAGTGTACCTTCTCATGTTCTTGCGTCATTTTCACACGTTTCTGTTTTGAATTAGCCTTTGGGTGTAAACATGAAAGTTTTAGATAATTTTGTTAGCTTTCCAATGGCTTTAGTTTGACGTGAAAACGATTTTTGGTTTTTGAGTTATGATGAAAATACTCCAAGGAGGTCTTAGTGAAATTTAATGAAAATTTCGCATAACTATTTCTAAGTCAACCCAAAACTTATGGATTGTCTCCAAACTTCAAAGCTTGTGTACTATGAGTTCAATTAAAGAGTATTTAACCTATGTTGTGATGAGTCTAACTTGGTTTGTCATGAATAATTTTGAATTGATGAATTATTATATGAATGTATATATTGGTGTATTATTATATGAATGCATATATATATTGATGAATTACTATATGAAGGTATATGTTGATTAATATGATGTTACATGATGTTGCTCATAAATGATGAATTATGGAATTATGATGTGGAGTCGTTGTTGTTGTTGTTGTTGATGTCGTTGTCGTTGATGTCGTCAATGTCGTTGAAGTTGTACGTTGTTGTTGAATAAGTTGTTGAGTCTATGCATACTCATATAAAGTTGGGGGCTCATGCCCTGTTGAATGTTTAATCATTCATACCACGTTGATTTGAGAGCCTATGCTCTACACGTTGCTTTGAGAGCCTATGCTCTACACGTTGATTTAAGAGTTGATGCTCTACACGTTGAATTGAGAGCCTATGCTCTAACGCGTTGATTGGTACCACATGCATACTGCATAGTCAAGTTGTTGTTGTGTCATTGCATTGTCGCGTAGTCGTCGTCGTCGACTTGTTGAGTTGTTGTCGTTGATTTAATGTCAAGCAGAAATAATTGAAGAATTATGTGAAGTATTATTGATGTTAGTTATTGTTGTTTATGTTGTTAAATTACGTTTATGAATTACATGCTTATTATTATTGAATGTGAATCTCACCCCTTCTGTTTGAATGTTGCCTCTACGTGGGTAACGTGTAGATAACCAGGATTAGCTGCTGTTGTGAGTTGACTCTCTCATGCGTCGTCTTAGGGTCGCTCTGATACATAACGGGATGGAAATATTTGCTTTGTTTTTTCCATTGTTACGTATTATTTATGAACTATGTTGTCGAACTATTTGAACTAGGATTTTCATTAAAGTTGTTTATGTTGAGGCCGTAGTGCCAAAATTGTTGAGTAAAGAATTAATTTTCCGCTGCGATGTAATTGAATTTTGACAAGGTTGTTTTAATAAATAGTAACTTTACTCTATTTATACTTCAATGTAGTTTGGAATTCCGTTTTACGTTGAATACTCTGATTTATATGTATTATTTACATTGTTGGGAAAACGGGGTGTTACACTTAGCCACTGAAGAACGTAGAAAAAGGACAATAGTACAAGAATGCAGCTGCATATACGCTGATAATTCTCTATACAAGGAATGGATTTGAAATTGTTCCCTCATAGGACAATAACCAAATCAAGCAACAGATCATTGGTGATTATCAAGCTTCACAACGACTTTTTTTGATGTGCTAGCAATCAACGTCTTTATCACACCTCTATATAAAGTAGTGAAGACTTGAAGATTGTAAGAGACTCACAACAATTTTACAAGTGCCAAAATTTTGCTGAAATTGTTTCACATCAAAGTTCACTTAGAATTTCTTAACAATTTTCATATCTTAGAAATTCTAGAGTCTTAAGAGTCTTATCTGATTTGTATTTGTGAACACCCTTGATAGTATATCAAGTGTTCAACTTTCAAACAATTTTCTGTGTAATTCTGTTTGATTAGAAGTCTCTTGCTTTTGTGCTTGAGCATAGGAAGTCTCTAGCATTTGTGCTTGAGCATAGGAAATCTCCTGCTTTTGTGCTTGAGTAGTTTGAAGTCTCTTGCTTTTGTGAACTCTCCTTGGAAGTGCAAGGGGGACAGGACTACTTCTAGATTGTGGAATGAACATGTATAATTGCTTTGTGTCTTTCTTCTTTCTCTCTCTCTTTACTTATCCGCGACATTTAGACTCTGAACTCTATCAGACTCTGTTCAGTGAATTCAGTGTTAGGAGAAGAAAAATCTAATACAATCCAACCCCCCTTCTTGTGTTTTTCTCACCTTCAATTGATATCTAGAGCCTTGGTTATGTTGTATAAGCACTTAACACTGTAACAGATAAAGATCTTAGAAAAACATGTCATCTGGTGAAGGTTCCGGTGCTGGTCCTAGTCACAATGTTGTTGCTTATGATTATGGTACTTCTGATGATAAGAAATCTGACTCTAATAAAGCTCCAAGGTTTAGTGGAGATCCTGAAGAATTCTCTTGGTTGAAAACCAAAACGTACAGTTACATTATGGGTTTATATGATGAACTTTGGGATGTTCTTGAAGATGGTGTTGGTGATTTGGCCTTAGATGAAGAAAGAGTTGTTATTGATAGAAAGAAGCATACTCT
>Ga0315915_1001792_pt1 | contig 26508 bp, 9 predicted proteins | sample MpolbnodulesMG_FD_207738 | JGI IMG/M metagenome (GOLD analysis project Ga0315915, IMG submission 207738) | Medicago polymorpha root nodule microbial communities from Los Angeles, California, United States - branched nodules | ecosystem: Host-associated > Plants > Roots > Nodule | place: USA...
GAATCAAAATTGGTCTAGGGGGCCAAAACTGTCAAAGATCCAATACATAGAGGGCTGTTTTGTATTTTAATTAGTTATGGGGCTAAAATCGCAACTTCTTAAAATATAGGGGGCCAAAAGTGCAATTAAGCCAACAATTTATTTGTAATCATTTAATATTTTAAGGTGGATTTATTTCAAAAAAGTTACAATATGCTGTCTAATCACTTACATTAAATGTGACTCTAAACTTTTTTTTAATAATAAAATAGGAGTTGTATTTACTAAAATTTGTCTCCCTCTAATCTAACATTTGTTTTTGACTTTGAATAGTACGTAAAGTCCGAGACCATTATATTTCACTGAACATCCATTTTATAGTATGTTGTAGACAAAATTACACCAGAGATCCTTTAAATTTCAACTTTATAATAATTGATCTTTTAAGTTATTTTGGTCACACATAAGTCTTTTAAGTTTAAGGTTTGTAACAAATTAGTCTTTTAAGTTATTTTGGTCACATATAAGTCCGTTAAGTTTGTAAATATTTTCGATGTAATCCTTCTGCCACATCATCGTTTTTGTAATGTTTGGTTAACAGAATGACTAAATTGAAAACATTTACAACCTTAAGGAATTATGTGTAACCAAAATAACTTAAAGGACCAATCTGTTACAAACCTCAAACTTAAAGAACTTATGCATGACCAAAATAATTTAAAGATCAATCTATTATAAACCTCAAACTTAAAGGACTCATGGTGTAGTTTAACCTATATTTTACTTATACATGTTTTGCAAGGTTGGTCCACATATATAACTTCGATAACATGAACAAAGAAAAATAGAAGAAAATTTAATTTAAAATTTGCCATCTATTTATCCTATGATTGGCTTAAGAGAAATGATATTTGTACATCCACTTTGTGACAATTTTTTGACAATTTTTTCTTTCATACCCACATTATCCTTTTATTCTCTCTCTTCCTTTTCCTCTCTCCATTGTTTTTAACCAATGAAAAAAGAGAAAAAAGAAGTTGTCACCATGTATGAAATGGTTGTTCAAATATCACTACTCTTGGCTTAATCAAGATCAACCAGTGTTTTTCATCTGAGTCAATTGACAAGACAAAAGATAAACGAAATTGCAGGAGAAAAACTAGGAAAGATATTGGTACTCTTCCCCATTCAGTATTTATCTGGTGGAACATGTGTGACACTGATAATGATTGGAGGTGGCACAATGAAGATATTATTTCAGATGGTATGTGAAGACTCATGCAGCTTATACCAACTCAAAACCATAGAGTGGTATTTGGTATTTACTGTGGCTGCCATTTTGCTTGCTCAGCTTCCAAACCTTAATTCAATTGCAGGGGTTTCTCTCATAGGAGCTATCACAGCCGTAGGTTACTGTTCTTTTATATGGATTGTGTCTGTTTACCAAGGTAGGATTGATAATGTGTCCTATGAGCCACCAAGGAGACAATCACAAGCTACTAGGATTTTCAGTGTGTGGAATGCACTTGGCATCATTGCCTTTGCTTTTAGAGGTCACAATCTTGTACTGGAAATACAGGTAGCGACAAAAAATATGACCATGTTCATTGTCAAAATATTTTGATTTTTCTTTAACAATTATAAGCATTTGTGTTTTTATTGAAGGGAACCATACATTCAGATTCTAAGAATCCATCACGCTTAGCAATGTGGAAAGGGGTTATGTTTGCTTATCTAGTCATCGCTTCTTGTTTGTTTCCTCTAGCCATTGGAGGATATTGGGCCTATGGAAATTTAGTAAGTGTATTGTACTTAATAGAGTGCTTTTTCAACTAGGGAGTAACTTTTTTTCACCGCCAAGGTCTCTTCAGATGTTTTTGTGTCGTTTGAATGTTTATTTTTGGACAAGTTTTTAGAATCACGGGGCGGATAAAGTTGCTTCATTTCAAACATTAGCTTCATTAACATCATTAACAGGGGACCCTTGGTTCTATTTGATGACAGATGCCTTCCAACGGAGGAATGTTAAGTGCTTTGAAAAAGTACCATGAACATGATACATCAAAGTTCATCATCGCTTTAACAAGTTTGCTGGTTGTCATCAACAGCCTTAGCTCCTTCCAAATCTATGCAATGCCAATATTTGACAATTTAGAATTCAGATACACCAGCAAATGGAACAGACCTTGTCCGAGGTGGCTTCGAATAGTCTTCAGAAGTCTCTTTGGCTGCCTGACCTTTTTCATTTCTGTAGCGTTACCATTCTTGCCAAGTTTGGCAGGCCTCATTGGAGGAGTTGCTCTACCAATAACATTAGCTTATCCCTGTTTCATGTGGATACTCATTAAGAAACCAAAAAAGCATAGCACAACTTGGTATCTAAACTGGACGCTAGGAGCGATTGGGATGATTCTAAGTGTACTGATTGTAACAGGAGCAATTTGGGGCATTGTAGCACTGGGCATTCAGATCCACTTCTTCAATCCATAGTAGTAAGATTCAAATTATACTATTCTCAATAACTACCCTCTAAGTTATATTTTTCGTTCTCTTGTAACAACAAAAATCAGTACCGCAGAAGTTGATTTGCCAGCATTTGCTAGGGTTTTACAAACAATAATGCGAAGCACCACATATGACTCGTGAGACGAAATTGATACAATGCTTCACTTATAGCCACCACAACTACTGTTTTAATTTCCCATATCATTGATGAATCATAAGACAACTACATGTTAAATGTGTGGAAATACAACAAAGTTAATATGTGGAATGTGCCAAAAATTAAGCACCTTCTGCATATTATCACAGCTAAAACTACTTGCTTCTATGCTGTCTTTACACAAGAGTTCGCCTTCGAACTTTCACATATAAGTTCGTAAAGGGTCAAAAACCTCGTAGTAACTTGCATTAGTTGTACTACATATACATCAACACAGACAAAAAAGAAATGCAAAATATATAGATATACGTGACAAGAACCTGGCACATCTAAGTTACACCACCTCCAACTGGATAAGCTTGTTTGGATGTAAAAACATCCTTTCTATTCCTTAGTCAACTTGCGATAGGCAGAATCAGAAGTTACATGATTCAATGACGAAGAAGCTGGATCAATGTAAATGCTCATGAATGGCCAAGATCCAATTCCAGTAAAAAAAAACGCGGTGAGAGAAAAGGAAATAGACTCAAGATCAATCTTTGATAGTTGATACCACTTTACATTGACAATGGAAGAAGCATCCTTCGTTTCTTCTTCCTTGCCAGTCTTACTTGCTTTGTAATTTTCATGCATAAGAGCAAAAGCACTGTGATGCAGACTAATATAAAAGCAAGCTGGATGTGCTTAAAGTACAAAGAAACAACAGAAAAAACCAGGAAAGCTAATATAACAAGTTCCCATATTACAAAGACCACCACATCCACCCTGCAACACAACAAAGAGTAAACAAAAAACATCAATATTCATCGTATCATGCTACCCAAAGAGCTTTAATAAAAAGACATCAAGAAATACTTCACACCACGAGTATTTTATAAGAAACTCAAGGCCTGAAATCAATTGTCATAAACAACTACACCAGAAAACAATCCATCCAAGCAAATAAGACATTTTTTTTCATTACTTTATGCAAAAATAAACACATTAAGCGAAGAAAACACCATTATCCAGTACCGTGTGGTATAATTATTTAAGTTGCTGATTTTAGTGATACCAAGAAAACTTTTGGTTTGTAACAAATACCTCTCGTTCAGACATTCTAAACAATTGTGCTAAAACATGGAACTTAACATGCCTGATGTTGCTTTTGTAACCAATGAATCTTATAATTGAAGCCAATTTTCAGATTATGACTAACATTCTAACAAAAGGTAATAAATATGAAATAATATGAATCAAAAGTCAAAACCCATGTTGAAATACCAATCCAAACAACCAGGCTGCCTACAAATTTATTCTATAAAATACTTTCCACATAATAATCATATAAACGACAATTTCCATCATCATAAGAATTATTTCAGAGGAAGAATAAAACTTTGCGATCAAAATCAAAATCAAATTCAGTCCATCTCAAATTTGTGATTCAGATAGGTTAATTGAAAAATGGAAATAAAAATAAATAGATGGTGGTTTGATTTTGATTTGACATAATAAACAAGACAAATACTAATATTTGGGTGATTAAAATTAAAATGAATAGAGTTTGAATTGGCATACTTGGAAGTGTTGGTGATATTAGAAGAAGTGGAAGAGAAGAAGGAGACAGAGGCCCAGTCGTGTTTGGATCGAATCTGATAATCTCGCAGCTGTTCCGCAAGATTCGATCGCGTTATCATTGTATTGCTCCTGGGACCTCTCTCTCTCTAGGCACAGACTCTTTGATGATTTTCTCTCTCTAAACTCAAAACGATGACTATTGCGACTTTTTCAAAGCGAGAAACGAATGTGGTTAGTTAGAAAGATCAACCAATCAGCGTTCGATCAATGTGTTTTGCTCCATATTAAGCCCAAAAAAAAAAACTTGTGATATTCAATGCCCAAACTCTCTCCTCCAACCCAACGTTTTAATCATCATATAATCTAAAAGAGTTTAATTAGCATACTGTTTTTTTTTAACACCTCTTAGATTTAGAGATAATAGATTTTTTTTAACCTTTTAGTTTATAAGAAGAGAGAGAGTCTTCCTTAAAAAGAGAGAGTCTCATAATTTTTGTAAAAAAAAAGTCTCATAATTCAGAGTCAACCATGAAGAAGTAAAAAGTGAATTTTGGAGCAACATTAAAAAGATGGTGTTCCTAACACTTCTCATGATTGTTATCGTCAAGATTTGAACTTGAACAATTCACCATTTTTATTACAATAGTATATGTTAACTAGTACCCCGAATGCACTAATTAAAGAAAACTAATATAGAAACTTTGCATTGAAAAATGGTGAAATGTAGGATGTTTAACTTTATAAAAGTCAAAAGTTGATGTTTTTAAAAAAAAATCTCTACTTTTACTTCCTTAGCTAGTGTCGCTGAGCACTAACATGACTCGTATATAGAATAAAATAATCAAAAGATAATATGCATCCTCAAAAGAAAATACAAAAAATTATTTAGGACTCAACCATGTGTGTTTTCAGTATTACTATTTGGACCAAGTTTATTTTTGGTATCCCACATATCGAAAAAATATTGGATAATTTCTTTTTAGACCCCTTCAATATCTCTTGGGTTCTTTAAATTCTCCCTTTTAACCGTAACCAATACGTCAGATTGATATATACAAGATGGTTATAAAGATAACTCCATGGTGCTACAATGATAGAGAAAATAAATTAGCAGAAACGGAATGCAAACGAAGGTGGTAAGTTTTACCTCCTAATTGATTGCAATATAGTGAAGATTGACTCTATTTATTGGAGTGACTATGATAAAAAAAAAATCGTCTAATCAAGTTACTTGTTGGTTCTACATTCACTCATCGCCCCAAAATCACAAGGTTTTAGAGAATTAAGAGGTAAAATTTACTACATTCGATTATATTTCGTTTATACTAATTTTTTTCTATGTCGCTGTAACATAGGAGAGGCTAACGAGATACGGGTGACAAAGCGAGGGGGTTGAAGCCTTTCTCCTAGCGCAAGAATTTTCGTCGCTAGATTAAGACGACTTGCCTACTTGTATGTCTCGCTTACCATCCATGAATTATCTCCCTGATCTGGGAGATATCTATCAACATATAGATTAGGGGTGAAAATATAATTTTGAAGATATGGATAGGGGCGTAGTGGTTTGATTTGGTTCATTTTCAATAAATAATTTGTTTGTACTGATGAAATCTTCATCGGTTTGGTTTGATTTTAGTATTTTTTTAAAATTGGAACCGAATAAAACTAATCGGTTTGGATCGGTTCAGTGATCAGTTTGTCTGAAAATACAATTAAAAAATCCATATCCTCACAAATCTCTAACATACTCAAATATTTCATCGAAATTTGTATTCCATTTTTTTCACGTCCTCTAATTTTTCAAACAACTTTGTGTAACCAACAGTGCTTGAATATTTCATGCGTCCATGATCCATTCATCCATCATTCATTAAACATAAATTCCAAAATACATTGAGAAATTAAAACATACTCAAAACAACAAACCATACAAACTGAAATTTAAACATCCTAAAATTAAGTTCGCCGTTAAATTAAAAAACACATTCAAACTAAAATTTCAATTCAATTTTAACGTAAATCGTCAAATTCAATTCACCAGCCAAACTTTACTTAAGTTTGTGCGAAGTGAAGAAGGAATTGTATTAGTAAATTGAGGGGGGTGTGGTAAGCATTGGATCGGTTCAGCCGTTTTTTGGATTTCAACATGAAAAATAAAAAACCGAGCTAAACTAGATTGGTTTGGTCGGTTCAAACGGAACTAAACAAAGTTAATATTTTGTCGGTTTGAAATTTTCGTTCATTTTATCCAAACCATTTACACCCCAGATATGAAGCCTAAAAAGAAATTATAAAAAAAAAGCTTAATTACATTTTTGGCCCCCTAAAAAAACAACTCTTTCCAGGCCCCATGAGTTTACTTTCTGTTGCAATTCTGGCCCCCCACGCCAATTTTGACCTAGCCAACGTTGACGTGGGCGCCACGTGTGTAAAATTTTAATTATTTTTGTATTTTTTAATATTTTTGTATTTTATAATTAAAAAAATAAATAATGTTTTTATTTTAATTTTTTTGATAAAAAAACAAAAAAAATATTTTTTGTAATTAAAAAAACGAAAAACTATATTTTTTATTTATTTTTGTAACTAAAAAAACAATCATTTTAATTACAAAAATATTTTTTTAAATTAAAAAAACAAAAAAATAATTAAAAAATAAAATAAAATAATTCACACACGTGTCTGTTGACTGGGTCAATATTGGCGTGGAGGGCCAAAATTGCAACAAAAATAAAAAGGTTTAAGATTGTTTTTTTAGGGCTAAAATCACAACTTTGGGAAACGTAGAGGGCAAAAGTGTAATTAAGCCTAAAAAAACTAAGGTTTTTATCGGAGCTATAACAGTATTAGACGCTCACTCTTTGAGCTGTGGTTGGCGCTGAATCACAACAAGCAGTGAAAGAAGGCAGTAATTCAGCGGTGTGACCATGTCTTCCTCCTCCTCAGTCCGACCGAATTCCGCCGGTGCCGTTGGTTCGAAGAAGTTAACCTTTTTTGCGAACGCGATGAAACGAAAAGACAGCTTCATTCAACTTTTCGCAATGACTGGAATTCTTCTCTTAAGCATGAAATCTTTGGGACAAAAGTACCGAATCCATGGACTCCAAGAGGATACACATGATCTGAGGGAAGAACATGATTCACTCACCGATCGTATGAAGAATATCAAGACTTCATTGTTTCACGAAGCTTCTCAAGATTCTACTGGTCTCTTCGCTTCTCGCCTTCGTAGCCTCTTCAATGAACAACAGTGATCGTTCTCTCCGTGAGTTCTTTCTCTGCTATTTGTTTTGGTGCTGTTTTCCACCTTTTAAGTTGTTGTCATAACTGGTATTGAAAATTAGGGTTTTGAGTAATAGTCGTTGATGATTTTTGTTAAGTGCTATTGCTAGGAATGTAGTGTAGTTTTCTTGTTTAGGATGCTTGATGTTTGTGACTTAAATTTCGTATTGAATTTGAATGTAATGTTCGGCCAGAATGAATAAAGGAAGAACAGAAACGAGGGTTGTAGGTGTCCTGAAACCTAGCAGATTCATGAATTTTTACATTTAGTAATTAGAATCTTGCATTTATATTAAAATGATAAGCGCTTGTGTATAAATTATTTGATTATTTCTATAACAAAAGATGAAATAAAATAAAATTATTTTTGTATAAGCTTCAAGCTATAAGATGTTTTCAAAAATTATCTTGGAGAGCTTATGAAAATAAGTTGAAAACAGCTTATAAACTTTTCACAAGCTGTTTTCATAATTTCTCCCTAACAGTCTTACAGGCGTTTGTGCTAGTATAAACCAATCCAAGCAGGCTCTAAGTGACCTTGTTGGTGCTGCTTAGTTTCTGTTGTCAAATCATTGTTGTTTCCTCTGCACATCAACAGCACTAAGTTTCTTCATTATGCAATCACCGGTAGGTTTGTAGTTTCTGTTGTCAAATCATTGTTGTTTCCACTGCACATCAACAGCACTAAGTTTCTTCATTATGCAATCACTGGTAGGTTTGCAAATCCTAAGTTTGTTTTACTTTGTGCTATGGCAACATGGTTTCGACCTTTGCAGTTGCTGAGTTTATTTGGGCCATGTCCTAGTTTGAATCCCTAATCCACATTCATATCCGTGATTTTTGAACTTAATTAAGTATTTGGAAACAATAATGAATAGGTCCATCTGTGAGAACCACGAGTACTTGAATCAAATATTTACAACGGTTCAAGTGTTCTCCTCCCTGACCTTTCTATCTCTCAATGTTTCTGAATTTGGTTTATTATTTATTATTTATCATAGTGCACCCTGAAACCATAAATAAATGAATCTACACTCTTGATTTGGTCAGTTTGCTCTTCGCTTTTGCCAATAGTTTATTTGTTTGTCATGATAAATGCCCCTTTTTCCATTACCAAATGTCCTCACACGGTTGCACACGCAACACATCACTTCACTTCTGTTAGTATTAGGAGGACTTAAATAACCTTGTATTTTGATTCTGGTCCTTCAAATTTAATTGTCGGTGAGGGCTAGTGCCGCATCATTGTTTTTTCCTGATATTTGATGATGTGGCTCACAGAAGTCCACCTCAACATGGTCACGTGGCAGTGTGGCACTACATACACGCATGCCAATGAGGTTTTTTTTACATAGCCAAAACCCTCCCCTGCCACCCCATCTCCCTCCTTTCCCTGCCATTCCTTCCACCTCCCCTCTCTTTACTGGGAAAAACCCAAGTCCCACTTCGGATAGATAAGACTCTTGATAAGAGTTTATAAAGAGGAGACACTCCTCACCTAATGAGCCGGTTTTACAAGGTTTAGTTAGGCCCCAAATTTCGACACTCCCTTGCCCGTATTTTACCAGTAAGTGAAAATGTAGCTTTTTCAACCAATGATTTTTCTGCAATTTTGCCTAGAATTATCATTGTAGCATGTTAATTCCTATCTTCCTCTCCGCCAGTTCTTAGATTTTTATTTTTCTCATCTTTCGCTGTGACTCTCAATGGCCACTGAGGTGAACTGAAAAATGAAAACCAATTTTATTCAACCCCCTTCAGGTGGGTCTTTGCCATTTCACTCTCCCATTTTATTGATGAACGATTTTTTTTGCATTAATTTTATCTTTGTCACATATGCGGAGCTTTTGAATTGAGGCTTCAATTCCACGCATTTTGTTTTGAATATTTAATTGGAAAACTTTCCCAATGTCTATGGTGCCACATGATCAGGGATGAAAGCAATTACTAAAAAGTTATGGACAAAACCTGACCCAATTTTTTTAAGGACGAAAACTGATACCCATGTGTTATAGGGATAAAAATGTTTAAACTGTATAATAAATTATTTAGCATTAGGTATACCATATTAGTGTATTACTGTAAGAGCTTATTAGCTATGTTAACAATGTATTCTGAAAAGGTTTGCCATCCCACTAATTTGGAGGTCAATTTGAGATCCAAAACTTTTCTGGATGCCCCTAATCACTAGTGTTTGTTTGGGTGTAGATCTTATTTCAATTTAAACTTGATAAGATGACCCGCCTAGAGTATAAGGACGCTCATTAAAGAATAAAAAATAAAAATACTAATTAATTATTAATCAGTAGGTAAAAAATTTATATGTTTTTTTTTATTGCATGAGGTTGGCTTTGTGGATTAATCAACTTTGCAATATTATGTCATGCGTTAAGTTCACAAATAGACTGTTTACTTCTAAATTTATCTTTATAAGTTGGACATGGTTTTCGGTGGTTTTCCTTTATCTCCAGCTATTAGACTATTTCTTTCTCGTGCTTACGCAGTTATTCTATGTAGATACCCCACATAATTTGATTACCATCTTTTCTTTATTTGTGGTCACCCCAGCTTTCTCCCTAATATTTGTATTCTTAATTGTCTGTTCTTAAATTTTATGTTCTTAAATATACAACAACAATCAAGTGTTTTTTTATTGGGCGAAGTTGACTACATGGATTAATCAACTTTCACAATATTAGGTACTGAATTAAGTCTACAAGTTACATTAGATCATTTACTTGATTACTTCTAAATCTCTTGATAATTTGGCTTTAGTTTTCTTTGGTTTTCCTTAATCTCTGACTATTATGCTATCATCTACTACTTCTACAACAACAACAAAAAATACTATCATCTACTTGTTTAACTCTTCTTACTCCTGCTTATGTGTTTATTCTCCAGACATACCCATATGACGTTACATGATAACCATATTTTCTACAATGACAGTCACCCCCAGCTTTGTCCCTAGTATTTGTAGTATTCTTACATACTGTGTGTAGCCACCTGTCTATCTTACCATTTTCATCTATGCAACTTTGATCTTATTTTCTTTGTTAATTCTTTGCCACTCCAGTTTTAGTCTCATAATATATATGTAATTGTGTTGTGAAATTTTCTTTTAAACTTGACTGGTACTTTTCTATTTCAAATTACAATTGAAGTTTTTTGCTCTAACCACCCTACTTGGATTCTAGGATCGAGATATCTTTGTATCTCAACATTTGTATGATTGATCTAAGGTATTTGAAATGTAAGTTTTGTTATACTGTTTGTTTGATTGTTTCTGAATTTCTACCCATAAGGTAGGATTAATGTGTATCGTACTAAACTTGCATTCTATATATTATACTCGATTTTGGGTTGGAATCCTCTCTCATAAGAAATAGAGGGCTCCATTTGACGAGATAAAGACACAGAGAAAGTTTGAAGGGACCCATGTATACAAGTAGTTTTAAAATTTGCTCATTTTAATCTCACATTTATATGTCTCCCTCATAAATGGAGTCTTCCATTTCTTTTGAGAAATAAAGAAGATATTGACCTCTCTGTTTTAGTTTTATTCAGACAAAAATCATGTTGTCTCTTACTTTTGATTTGTTTTTTCCTATAGTTTAAGTACTATACATTGGCTGTGTAAATCCTTTTTTCCACAATCATCTATCAGATTTCAATATAATACCACTTTATTATATTATTTTCTAAAATATTTCAAAAAACATCTACGTGACAAAATCTTGATTAGATAAATGTGCAAAAAAGTTTTACATTTTTAGTGTATATTCTTTAAACTCTTTTCAATTATAACTATTTCACCTATATGATTTATTTTGTGATATAGTAATTGCTTGTTACAACTTAGTGATTTGGCTTGACTTGGTTGTGGGGACATTTATGTGGAATCATGAGTTTGAACCTAGATCACCGCATTTCCCGCTCCCCGTGTGTTTATCTGAATCCCCGTGCGTGTTTGTTTGAGTATGTGTTGGAGTGTTGGACACTAGGTTAACAACTAAATTAAAAAAATGTTCAATTGTTCTTTTTTTCCCTTGATAATTGTGGTAGGGTCACTTTAAAGCAAAAATCTGATTTATTGAAGTCTTTAGGTGCATATCAACCCCTGTTTACTCCCACATTTTATGGTTGAGATACATTCATATTAGGCTGTGGGTTGTACTTGTGGTTATCCAAAAAAAATTATGAACATTAAAGATGTCAGTGTGGTGCTGAAATTTGCTGCTATAATTCTCCTGTCATGGAAAGTTTAGATCTGAAGGAATATTTTTATAATGCACGAGCAAGGATGAATCTATCCTTAATTTGATTTGAAATATGGTAATTTTAATTTATCAAGTTCAAACTTAGTTTTACTTTATGCAGTTCAAAGTTATCATGCGGTTTTGAGAAAATTTATCGTCAATGTGATTTGACAAGAAACAATTTAACATAAAAAAAACAATAATAGTGTGGGGTGTCTAGCATGAATCTTTGTATAATGTGTATGGTTGGACTCCGGCATTAAAAGTAGAAGACCATATGAATATGAATGACACTTTGACTGCGAAGATCACGGGAACATTGCTAGCTGTATGCTTGTTTTTCACTAATGACTAATGAGTAATAAGCAGTCGCCATTGGTTTTTGGATACAGAATAACTCCTGACAACGTGTGTCAGCTCTTGTAAATATTTTGTTCACACGGTCTGGACATGTGCATTCATCAGCATGTTGAAAAAATTTACTAAATAATACTCTGTATTTACTCAAGTTTGATGGCATATAACGACGACGAATCACTGCATGTTCGTAATTAGGCAATTATAGCGAGTTTGATTAAACTATGGTGGGATCACATGGTTTTTTCTAAAGCTTCAAAGCATAATTTTACTGTCGGTCGATCCAAATATGCACGAAGTGTGTGTTTAGAAGGTCTAATTTATGCTATGGCCCTCTTGCAAGTGTTGGGCAATCTTGTGGTAAATGGATCCTTATCCTTACAACTTACAAGCAGCTATAAGAAAGAGAAAAAGAGGAATAAATTGAATAGAGTTCATATACATTAATTCATTAATTGACACAGTACAAGATCGTTGTAAAAATAGAAACTATCATGATCTATAAGTTCAGATACATTAAGTATTCTATGAATTTAAAATGCGAGTTTTTTCTTATAATAAGGACTAGAATGAGTATTTGATATTCACATTCTATATTACTAATGCTTATACTTATTAAACCTAAACTCTGAGAGTAATGCAAATTTATTATTTTGTTAGAAATTAAACATGTTTAGATGAAGGGGGTTGGCGATGTTGGGAGAAAAGGGGAAGGAGAGGGGTGCCATGATAGCAAGAGAGGAGTTACGACAAAAAAAAAAATACAATTATTTAATTAATTTATTTTTGTGTGAGTTTTGTGACCACACTCGAATTTTCTCAAGATAATTGATTTTTGCCCTTGTAAGTTGATATTTGTTGACTCTCTATCCTTCAAAAAATTTGTTGACTCTTTACTATAGCTTTTGGAACAAGCTCCTAATTGGTGTCAATTTCGTACAAAGAACAAGACAAAACATTTATGTGTCTCCAAACTCAATTCATGCTCGTTTTTCTTTATTGTTGTCATATTGATGTTGCTTAGCTGATATTTATTAGATCATCCACATGAGTCACATTCTAGATATGCAGGATTGAGTGTGAGAAGGGTATCTTAAAAAATGGATATTGGATGAAGTATGACCTAAAAATGAGAGATATTCTTTACTCAATGAGTGAGTTTTACAAAGATTGAGTTAGGATTAGAAATATTCCTTTTCAAAACGGTTATAGAAATTATGACGTTAAAACGTACTAACATATTCATATGCGATTTTAATAATATTAGTAGATCACTAAATCGTGTGTAGTACCCAACTTATTTGTCGGTATTGCACTAACTCAATTGTTGATATTGTTAGGTTGTACATATTTTATGAAAGTTTGAACACTAAATCACACAGCTGTTTGAACTTTTGATACTATTTGTCACGAACTTAAAAAAATAACAATAAATTTCTTTAAAAAGAAGTATCAGTAAAATATACCGTGAGTATAGAAAATCAATTCAGATAAGTGGCCTTCGAGACTTCTCTTGAGTTGTTTGAAACAAGAAGTCACATGTGTGAGCGAATCACCGTGCCTCGCCCGTAGGAATGAAAACAAACAAAAACATTTCCCCACCTAGTCACCCACAGTTGCAGGTTGTAAAGGAAAGCCATGTGGAAGACAAACCCACTATAATTAACCTTCTTTTGTGGACCCCACGACCGACACTCCCCATTTCATTTCCACCCTTTGAAGCAAAAACATTATTATTATTATTATTTGTCCAATAGTATATCCTTCCAAATGAATTCCCTTCAATTTTCCCTCTCTTTTATTTTAACATTTTTCACACTTTAATACATACCAGTACACATCACTCCCTTCCTTCTTCCACCGCACCTCCCTAATCATTTCTGACCCCTCCCCCACCTCTTTTAAAAGTCTCTTTCTCTCTCTCCAATTAAACATTATAACTATTTAGAGTAAGCATTGCCGCGTAGAGAGGCCAAAGAGTTTTGTTAGTTAAGTGTGTGGGAGCAAAATGACTCTCAATTTAGCTGCTGTTGGAGCCTTGCTTCTATGTGTTGCTACTTCTTTGTTCCACATTACTTCAGCTGAAGATCCATATAAATTCTTCAACTGGAATGTTACTTACGGTGACATTTATCCACTTGGAGTTCGCCAAAGGGTACGTGTGTTTCATTTCAAATCAAATCTCAATCTCACTTTCTCATGCTTTTGTTTTCTTCCTATTTTTTATGCTCCTTTTTTTATTTATTTAATTTTTACAGGGTATATTGATCAATGGCCAATTTCCTGGTCCAGACATTCATTCTGTTACAAACGACAACCTCATTATCAATGTCTTCAACAGTTTGAATGAACCCTTTCTCATCTCATGGTACAACCTCTTTCTTCTCTTGATTTATAAGTAACAATATAAAACTCAAAGCACAAAAAGTTAATTAATTAAAACCAAATAATCATGTGATTAGTGTTGACACACTTAAGGCGGGTATGTTTGTTTGATGCTGATGTGGGTTGCATTTATCTATCAAAAGGCAATTCTCCACTTTGGATGTTTGTTATATGAGTCTAGCTGAATAGTGGCTGCACTAAAGTCTCCCATGTGCATATAGAGGATCAAATGTGTGGACACTAGACACGGATCCAGATCTGGTTCACTTGTTTTTTCATACTATCAATTAATATTATTTTTGTCACATTTTTTTCCTTTCTAAAAGGGCAAAAGCACATGATTATGGTACTTAATGGAATTAGGTATTAATGTTACTAGTTGGGAGTGATGATCTAATTCATAATTTTGGACTAACAAGAAAGCAACCATTATGGCATATTGTCGGAATTATGTGGTAGTAGAAGAAACTACTCCTAGTAGTACTAGTAAATGGAGAAAATGAAATTGAATTGAAGAGAGTAAAGTTTCCAGAAGTAGTTGTTGAAGTTGGTCGTTATGTAAGGTTGAAAAAAACGCAATACTTACGTTATGGCCCATCCATCATCAATTTACCTTTTACTATTTTCGTTGGCTGTTAGCTTGCTGGATTCCATTATAGCTTACCACCTACTCCATCTCGATTTGTCCTAAATCACGTGCGCCACTTTTTAAATGTTTTAATTTAAAAAAAGTTACTATAATTGTTTGTAAAAAAAAGTTTTTTAATTTAGAAATTATTTTCATGAACTTTTTAAATAAACAGTTATGACAAGTGAGAGTGAATCTGTTAATGAAAGTTTACAATTACAGTACTTTTTTATGATTGTAAAAAAATGTTAGTAATTAAAATATATCATTGTCCATTAAATGACATATAATTGTACCCCAAAAATGTCATATAGTTAAAGCTTTTTATTTTAGGGTCTTGTTAACTAGTGTTTTTGGGGCACTCTTTAAATATCTTATATTTAGTAATTATTCTTTGGGAAATGTTAACTTGTGCCTTTAGGGTACAAGTTAATGAGTTAAATATAGAAATAATTTGTTGAAATGTGTGCAATACATTTAATATTTAACTTTTTAATGAATTGAATGCATATAATTTGAGAGAATATTTCTTCTTTTAGGTTTCTTAACATGTGCCTTAAGGGCACAAATTTAACACTACCCTTATTCTTTTAATAAGTCAACTATTACAATTTTCAATGCATTCAATACACAACTTTTCATTAAAAATTTACTATTTTAAGTGCTTAAAGTGTGCCTCAGACGGGACATTCGTTAACATTTCTCTTTATTTTATGGCACATTTAATCAAAGCTTTGTATTATGTGAGTTGAATTAATGTAAAACATACTATTAATGTGACAACAACTGATCCATTTAAGAATAAGGATTTAATTGAATGAAACTGCAGGAATGGGATCCAGCAGAGAAGGAACTCATTCGAAGATGGTGTTTCTGGAACAACATGCCCCATCCCACCAGGGAGGAACTTCACTTATATACTTCAAGTGAAGGATCAAATTGGAAGCTTTTACTACTTTCCATCTCTAGCATTTCACAAAGCAGCTGGTGGTTTTGGAGGCATTAGGATACTCAGTAGACCTAGAATTCCAGTCCCTTTCCCTGAACCAGCTGGAGATTACACTGTCCTTATTGGTGATTGGTACAAGTCCAACCATACGGTATGATTCAATTAATTAAGTTGCCTTCTTTTTATAGGTATTTCATTCTCATATATTCATTTACTCATTCACTAAACAATAAAGAGAGTTTTCGTTAAAATAATATATTTTAATGAGAAGAAATGTCAATAGAAAATGAGTCTAAGTTACAACGTCAACCAATTAAAAAACTTTATTTATATGATTTTTAAATTAGTAAATATAAAGAAAGTCAAATATTTTTATCGATCTTAAGAATATCAATCGAACGATTACGTTCGACTTGACATCAAGAAAAATTACACGTGAAGTACATATGAATTAAAAAAAATAGTTCAAAAATTAAAATCTATTTTCATTTGTATATAGTAACACTTTTTTTTTTCTTTCTAATAATACCGTAGATTGTTTCAAACATAAGTAAGGAATGGATTCAATTGATTTTCAAGCTAGTAAAAAACAAGAACTTACTCACTTTTTTTGTGGTCTAGTCTCTATCATATAGTAGTCCCCACTCCCACCGCATCTTTCTTTTATTTTTAAAATAAAAAAATGAAAGAGGCATTCAATTTTGGAAAATGTTACATGTTACGCACTAAAAGATTTAGAAGTACTAGAAACTGGTTTGCTACCTATTTACAAAGTGGTTACAGTAGATGTGCAATTTGCATGACAAAGTGGAGCCAGATTTCAGTTTCATCCCCCAAAAATTCTTATTACTTGGCGGCAAGTAATAAGAATTTTTTGTTACCATTTTGAGTTGTGTGCCAAGGGATAGCCTTCTTTCTTCTATCCGATCTGACTACGTATTTAATCGCCTCTTATGCAAATTGCCAAGCGGTGATCACCGATCAGAGATTCCATGAATGAAAAGAAAAATGATAACCTATAAATTTTAAGCTACTTGAGTTAACTTACCAATATAGGGTTTAAGTTAACATAAATAAGCTACAAATTCATGAGAAAATGACTGATACTAAACAAGTCTTTTTTAATCATATGAATTTATAACCTATAAACTCAAAACTGTCTTGTTAAAAAAAACTTGGTGCATGTGTTTTAAAGTTAATTTATGTGTAAAACAGTAAAAAAATTATATGTTGCTAGACTACAACAAATTAGTACTAGTATGTGTTTTTAAACAAGACAGTTTCTATGGTTATTCGGGTTCAAATTTTGTCTGAGTTTTCATGTGATGCTCATTACATTTGACAGCAAAAAAATTCATGCGAAATTTTTTAGAAACTTTTTACTATTTCATCTGATGAAAAACAACTTACCTATCAACTTTTGTTAATTCCTTTTATAAAAAAAAACAAACTGTTTTTTAATTACTATTGACTTCTGCATAAAGTACCTCTGCTGCCACCCCATGGACACTGACGGAGTATAAGTTTACTTATACTTTAGGCCAAATACCTCTCTAGGTCCTTTAAGTTTTGAGTTTGTTTTAGATAGGTCATTTCTATCAACCTCCGTTAAGTCAAAGTTGATATGTCCGTTAAGCGAAACTCGAAACTTAAAGCCTATCTGAAACCTTAGAAACTTAAAGGACCTATCCGAACAAACTCGAAACTTAAAGGATGTATCTGAATCCTTAGAAACTTAAAAGATTTGTCTGAAACAAACATGAAACTTAAAGGACCCAGGGAGTTATTTGGCCTATACTTTACTTATACTAGTATACTAGTGCTACATAATAATACTAGCTACCTATATATCCAACAGAATGATACTCTTTGAAAAGAAAAAAAAATCAATCACTTGAACTTTTTATGGATTAGACTATATTTTGACTTCAAATTTCTAATATTATAAAATTTTAAATGTTTTCTTTTTGTTGCTTAAAACAAAAATCCTGTCAAATTTGTGTATTTAAACCGGATGAAAAAGAAAAAATCTAATGATTATGTGATTCAACTTCAATTCTCTTCTCCCAGTTCTGTAATCTGTAAGGAATTTATTAACATTATGTGGATGTTATGCAGACTCTGAAAGCCCATCTTGATAAGGGAAAGAAGCTTCCTATACCTGATGGAGTCCTCATCAATGGTCGTGGACCTAATGGATTAACATTCAATGTTGAACAAGGTATGTAATAATTAAATTAAATAAAAAGAAAATGTTGTAAACACACAAATAAATAATCTTGTTTTAATGCTCATCACCATTTGTGCAAAACAGGAAAGACTTATAGGCTTAGGATATCAAACGTGGGATTGCAACATTCCCTTAACTTTCGAATTCAAAACCACAAAATGAAGTTGGTAGAAGTGGAAGGAACACACACACTTCAAACTACATACTCCTCACTTGATGTTCATGTGGGACAATCTTACTCAGTGCTAGTAACTGCTGACCAACCTTCTCAGGACTACTACGTTGTGGCTTCCACAAGATTCTCCTCTAAGATCCTCACCACCACTGCGGTGCTTCGCTATAGCAACTCTGCAGGCTCAGTATCAGGCCCACCTCCTGGTGGACCTACAATCCAAGTTGATTGGTCTTTGAACCAGGCCCGCTCAATCAGGTATTTCATTTTTAAGCTGCTTTGAATAATACCTACATTGTTGTTTTACAAAATTAAGTATGCTTGAATAAAAAAATTAACTAATTGAATCATTAATTTAGTATCTAAAATTCGACTATGAGCTCAGTGGCAAGTGTTTTTACCTTGTAACGTCATGGAACATAGTTCAGATCGTATCGGAAACAGCCATTATTGTCACTATAATTATCATTAGTTTCCCTGTCCTCCAATTAAAAAATTCTTTAAAATTCAATGCCAATTTGGTCATGAAATTTAAGAAATTTTAAAAACAATCTTTGAATTTTAAAACTCTCAATCACATTAGTCTCTAAAACTTTCTTAGACTAAATTGTCTGATTCAGAAAGATTTTTATGATCAAAGATTTTCAATTTCAAATACTTTTAAAGACTTAGGCATCTTGTTGCCAGCTTACCTTCCACTCATGTGTAATTTTCTGCATATATTAATACTTTCGTAAAAATAATAAGTTTAAGAATTAAATCGACTACTCCTTAACCACTGGGGTCAAGCGCAAGCGTTTCATGCACAGTTTGTATGAGTGCTGTAAATTCTAAATTACCAAATTCGATTCCTACTCTTCAAATAAGTGACAACAACATCATAATATTTATGTTGTTTGTATAATTATCATTTACAGTGCATGAAATGATTATTGTGACTCAAGCTATGATCCATAATTTCAGGACTAACCTTACAGCAAGTGGACCAAGGCCTAACCCACAAGGGTCCTACCATTACGGTCTCATAAACACAACAAAGACTATCATTCTGGCTAGCTCTCCTGGTCAGGTTAATGGCAAGCAAAGATATGGAATAAACAGTGTGTCTTATGTTGTCCCAGACACGCCTCTTAAGCTTGCTGATTACTTCAAAATCTCCGGTGTTTTTCGTGTTGGAAGCATATCTGAGAGACCCACTGGTGGTGGCCTTTACCTTGACACATCTGTGATGCAAGCTGATTACAGATCCTTTGTTGAGATTGTCTTCCAAAACAACGAGAACATTGTTCAGAGCTATCATCTTGATGGCTACTCTTTCTTTGTTGTTGGGTGAGCACACTGCACATATGCAACTTCTACTTATGCTTTCACTTTAATGCTTATTAGTTATTTACTTGTACATTGAAGTATTACAATTTCTTTAAACATTACTTATTTATTTGGCATTTGTATTTGTAACACATTTTTTACGTTTGTAAAAGAAGTATATAAACTACCATGTTACTGATATTGTGTCTCTGGAATTTCTAAAATTTATCATTTTGTGACTTAAATTATTTCAATGTGTAGTATGGATGGAGGACAGTGGACAACTTCTAGCAGATACGGGTACAATCTTCGAGATGCAGTAGCGCGTTGCACCACTCAGGTGAGAATCATATTATATAGTCGTTGTTGAGTAAAGTTAGTAATTCAGAATGCAAACAACCAGTTACTAGTTAGCTAGTTACTTACCCGATCAGTTACTAGTGTGTGAGACTCTTGAATAAAAATTTGTTTCTATATTTAACCTTTCTGGTCTTCTTTCTGTTATGTGAGATTCCCCAATTTCTGTTGTTTCTAACTGATGCAATATTTGATTTTGTATTCTGTTAAAGGTATATCCCTATTCATGGACGGCTATTTATGTTGCACTTGACAACGTTGGAATGTGGAACTTGAGGACCGAGTTTTGGGCACGACAGTATCTTGGTCAACAATTTTATTTACGCGTTTACACAGATTCGACCTCAATCAGAGACGAGTTTCCTATTCCAAAGAATGCACGTCTCTGTGGTAGGGCAAGTGGGAGACATACCCGCCCCCTTTGAGCTAGCAAAGGTTTAAAAGCATCCATTCCATGCTTGAGAAGGCATTCTAGCTTTAGAGTCGTGACAAGTAGTTAACTTATCTACTTCTATTTTTATTGTTCGAGTGTTTCAAATATATATGTTGTGCTCCTGTCGAATCAAGAACGACCACCACGTTTGAGTCTGAAAGACCTCAGCTCGAGGTCACATTCTTTCCCAGCCGAAAAAGAATACTATATATGTTCCCTTTGTATTATCTAAAATTTTACTAGTATTATTATAAAGTATGGTGACAAGGATTGCAGAAGTTGGTATTTCACACTTAGCTAAGCAGCTGATTCATTTGATGTATTAAACGTGGAACTCTATGAGTTTCAATTGCTATAATATACATATCCTTTTCGTTTCCGCGGTGTCTTTTTGTAACAGCATATTGTGACTTTGAAGCTTAAGTACGATTAACATAAGAGACCGAACTGAATCTGTATTGGTAACCACTGGCATATAATAGCAGACATAATAATAGTTGATATATACAAGAATATGACTTAAATTTGAACGTAACTTTGATACCTTCCGGCAGTTGTTTCTCCCTCATAAATATGTAATATTAAGTCAGCGTGATGCGGATACTGTTTCATATAAATCGAAGTTTTTGTGAAACACACTGTTACTATGTCACTCAAAACTAACTAGTAGTAACTACGATTATCTTGATCCTCATATACTTGAATCAACTGGTGATGGCAGTCTGGCACGAAACTCTGTTTTTCTCTGCATATTAATTTAGGGGAGTTTGTCAAAATTGTTACTCCATCCGTTTCAAAATTAACGTCGTCTAAGATTTTTACACATATATTAAAAAATACATTAATTAAAAGAAAGAGATATGTTATTTTACAAAATTATCCTAATCAACTATTGGTCTGTTTTTCATTAAAGAAAAAATAATATTTTGGAAGTAGTGTATATGATATTAATTGAAGGGTACAATTGAAAAGAAAAAGTTATTATTGCATTGGAAACTAAAAGCGACATTCATTTTAAAACTTTTTTTTTGCTAAAACGATACTCATTTTGAAACGGAGAGAGTATAATTTATTTGGACTTTGAAAGTTACAAATAAATTATGACAATTATTTTATTTAGAAAATAGAAAATTTTATTTATATAAGTGACAAGTAAAAAAAGAGAGATGAAGTACTTTTTATTTATATAAGTAACAATTTTGAGATGACTCTTTTATTTCTTTTTCTTTTGAAAAATAAAATAAAATAAAAAGAGAAATAAGACATGTAATTGTTTAAAAAATGGTTATACACATACAACTGGAAGAGAAATAAAATTGTCTTAGTAACGTTAATTGATGCAACAATTCTAAATATTTTAATTAAATATATATCAAAATTGTTTTGAACCGTTAACCCACTCATCAAGGTTTAAGTATATTCAACTATATGCGATTACCATTTCTCTCTAGAAACATTGTTTGTCCAAGTACATTGCACTACGACCATATGTGGCAAGTACTATCACTATCTCATTAAACAATGGAACATTATCATATCATTGTATGATGTCAAAAATAAATTATAAAAATATAGAAAAAAAATTGATGTTCATTTCTAACAGTTTGCAGAAGAAGCCTAATCCCGTTGAACCTGCGAAGGTAAGTAAACACGCAAATTGCATCTCTCTCAATCATAATTCATAACCTTCGATTCAGATTTGAGAGTGTAATTATTCATTTTAGTTTAATTTGCCTTCGTGATCGATCGATCGTTCTTACAGGCTTGATGGCGGGTACATCAGATTTTGACCCTGCACTCGCTATTTCCCACAACTTTCAAGATGTATGTATCTCTTTCTCTTCTTTCTTTTTGTTCTTAGATTTTGGTACACAAAATTTTTGTATAAGTGTCATACTCATAACATTACACAACAAAACCATATACTATTATCATAAACGCCAAATTTATAACAATAAAACGTGCTACCTTCGTTCTTTTCTGCTAGCTAGTATATTCCAATTCCAATTCCATAGGCTGATTCTTTTTTTTCTTTTTTTGCATGTCATATGAGCTTATAAGCTGTATAAGCTAAAAATCTGGCATTGCCCCAAACACAGCCTTAAACGCTAAATTAAGTTGTTTAACCAAACAGAGACTAAATTGAATTCTAAACTTTTATTTTCATTTTGATTGCATGGAATGGACTGCAGACCACCTACTCTTATACTGAAAGGTAAGAACTTCGGTAACCCAAACTTTCAATATGATCAACAACAATAAAGTTTTTGAAATGAGTTTCAATGAAAAGAAAATGTATGAGTAATCTAATCATGCTTCAAATACACGTTCAACAGAGATGTAGCACTTTATGCCTTAGGCATAGGGGCATGTGCATCGGATGCGGTGGATGAAGACGAGCTTAAATATGTTTACCATGAAAATGGTCAGCAGTTTATCAAGGTATTGTTTATTTTCAAATTATATTAGTACGAAATGTTTACTTTTTAAGCCTTTTATTCTCTTGTAACATAAATTTTATGTCCAATTGTTTTAATGGTCAGAAGTTTGTTGCAACTTTGCTTTTTAAGGTATTCTTGGTATATGTGTGATGTAACAGAATCTTGTTTGATCTTAAATTATGACAAGATATTGTTAATAATTCATTTTCTGACTTATGCATCATTTTCTACTCTTTAGGTCTTGCCTACGTTTGCTGCTTTACTTTCACTTGAATCATTGCCAAGTGGTTTTGATCTTCCGGGCTTAGAGTAAGTGCTGCTCACTACACTCGATATGTTTGTGCTTACATTTCATGAATATATTTTACGGATGAAAGCATAATTCTTTTTACTTTTGTACTCCGTTTTCTGTGATATTGATTGAGTCCCTTTTTGCCTCTTCTGATATTTAACCCGAAGTAGAAATTTATGTATGACAGATATGATCCACGTCTTCTGCTGCATGGACAACAATACATAGAGTTGTACAAACCATTTCCTTCCAGCTGCCATGTAAGGTTTTTAATGAATATTTGGCATACTATGGCACTTGAGTAAAATGTTAAGTAATGTTTTCTTGTTCCAAATTTAGCTCAATACATCAACATTTTAAATGAAATTCGCAGGAAAATCAAATTGATAACAGACGTGAATGAAATTTTATGTTATAGATGCTCCCATCTTATAGAAATGAAAAACCTTTATGAAATTCAAGTATCTGACCTGTCATCGTTTCTATGCATATGTGAAATAGTTGCCTCTTCTTTGTGGCATTTACATTCCAATATGACTTAGTAAGTAAAATATACTAAAACCACATTTACTTGAGAAGAATGGGATGCCGATTACGTTTTTAATTAAAATTAAAATGCGGGTAAAATGATCTGATGCAAGTTAGTGATAAAGATTAGATTTTGTATGACTAAATTTAGTCTATCTAATTTGCATTAGATTCTTTTAAAACAAATTTCTTCGACCCCAAAATATCTCCATTTCCACAACTGACCTTTACAAGTATGATATTCTGAAATAGTAGTAGTGATTTTTGTGAGCATGCTCAGGTTGATATCTGATTATTTTCTCTTAATCTTCATAAATATATAGGCTCATAATATATCTTTTATTGTTACAGATACAAAATAAAGTCAGCCTCGCTGGATTGCATGACAAAGGTTGAATTGCCTCAAGAGTCTTTACTTAACGATCTGTTGTGCATGTGTTGGCTGTACAGTTTCACTTTCACATCTTTAACGATATGTTGTGCATGTGTTGTCAATTTTTTTTATTCCTTTTACTCTTAAATTCTTCTTGAAGACATGATGTTGCTTAAATTTCAGGCAAAGCAGCAATTTTGGAGATCGAAACAAAAAGTTATGAGAAAGAGTCTGGTGATTTATTATGCATGAACAGGTAAAACCGAAACTTTCCGTTTAATGTTTTGTTACACTCACACTCAAGTAGTAACTAGTAAGTTGCTTGCAGGACAACAGTCTATCTACGTGGTGCTGGTGGCTTTTCGAAGTCATCTAAACCATTTTCTTACTCAAATTACCCTTCAAACCAGACCTCCGCTGTAAAAATTCCTGAAAGTAAGCCTTTTGCAGTGTTTGAGGATCGTACGCACCCATCTCAGGTATGCTGTGGCTATTCAATCCTGTTTGAAATAAATTGGCTTGTTCATTTACAGGAAATGTTTTTTTTTCTTTTCTTTTCCCCCTTTCCTTGTCTTTGCTCTATTTCTCTATTTGTAACAAATTTTCATCTAAGACATGAAATAATGCTATTGCACGGGATTTATGGTCTTTACATTTTCCTTGCCTTCTCTATTACTCTCATTGTAACAAATTTTGCTCTAAAACATGAAATAATGCTTTTACATGGGATTTACAGTCTTTACATTTTCCTTGCCTTCTCTATTACTCTCTTTGTAACAAATTTTGCTCTTAGACATGAAATCAGGCCTACTATGTGGGGTTTTGAGCTTTTACATTTTCTTAAATACTTTACAACTTTGGTTAGTAGATATGCTATAATGTAGTGTCTTATATCTTTTAGGTGTCAAATTGTCTGAAAGCTTTAGACATGCTTCGTTATGATTTACGATATACAAACTCTGAATATATTTTCTATTTGGCAGGCATTGCTCTACAGACTATCTGGTGATTACAATCCTCTGCATTCGGATCCCCTGTTTGCAAAGGTTGCCGGGTTAGTACTCTCATCCTGTCTTTTGAATTCCGGAAGTTCAATTGGATTGTAATTTTTACCCCATTTAAATTACTGGTGTGCTTGTTTGAAGAAGATTAGCAATTAAGATATAACATCATCAGTTTGTGACTATTCTTTTTGTGATCATTTTTTATTATGTAGTTTTTCTCAATTGTACGGCTAATCTAATGTTTTTAACCGATTGCCAAAGATTCTCGCAGCCAATATTGCATGGGTTGTGCACATTAGGATTTGCAGTAAGGGCAATTATCAAAAGTATATGCCAAGGAGATCCCGACAGGATAAAAAGCATAACTGGCCGTTTTCTTCTACATGTCTACCCTGGTGAGACTCTCGTTACCGAGATGTGGCTTGAAGGCTCGAGGTAGGTTCATTGTTCGATACATTCGTAAAGATATTATTTTTTACTATACCCTTCTATCATTTTATAAGTTGAATATTTAAAATTGTGCAGGGTTATTTATAGGACATTGGTGAAAGAGAGAAAACGGTCAGTCCTTTCTGGTTCCGTTGATCTACGTGGTTTGAACTCATCACTCTGAAGGAGTTCAGTTGAATATAGCTCAGATAATAATGCCTAAATGAACTAGTTATGTCGTCCAGTTATTTATGTTTGGAATAAGGACTAAATTTAGACGCAATACCATAAGTATTGTTCTTACCGTTTCTGTTACAAAGAGAATTTTTCAAGTTACAATTTTTTTCTCACTTTTAAAATAGTTGGTGACAGTTATACTATCCTTTTAGTAGAGAATAGTGCCTATAGTATTGTACTACCCAAGTTTTATGTTTAGAATAATACCTAAATGCACTGATGGCGATTTTAAATTGAGGGAAATGTTAACTTGTGCCCTAAGGGCACAAGATAAGGAACCCAACATAGTAACTTTTTGTTGGAATGTGTGCATTCAATTTAATTTTTGAATTTATAATAAATAGAATGCACAAAATTTGAGGGAATATTTCTACTTTTGAGTTCCTTATCTGGCATAAGTTAACATGGCTCTTAAATCAAATGTAATAGTGTTTGATAAATGTTAAAAAATAAAATAAAAAAAAAGGTATTTGAATAGAATAATGAGTTACTTGCAGTACTAAGTAAACTAATAGTTTGACTTTGCCCTGATTCTAGAGCTGTCAAAGCGGGCGGCCCGGCCCGTTTAGGCCCGGCTCTAACGGGCTTCGGGCTTTATCGGGCCGGGCCAAAAAGCCCGGTTGAAAAACGGGCTTAAAATATG
>Ga0315915_1001793_pt1 | contig 26507 bp, 21 predicted proteins | sample MpolbnodulesMG_FD_207738 | JGI IMG/M metagenome (GOLD analysis project Ga0315915, IMG submission 207738) | Medicago polymorpha root nodule microbial communities from Los Angeles, California, United States - branched nodules | ecosystem: Host-associated > Plants > Roots > Nodule | place: USA...
TTTCTCATACTCGCCAAATCTCTGGTGAAGCATCGACTAGAATCGTGGGGTTGGTGCCAACGCTAGCAGACAATCTCCTTTTTCCCACTCCCCCTCTTTCACTCACAGCAAATCTGGTGAGGCATTGAATACCAGAGTGGAGTTAGCGAGCTAACAAGCACTCTCAGTCTCCTTCCAATCAGCAGATTGAAGGTTCTAAACACACACCCCTGCCCACACACAGAAAAACCACTGGTGGGGCGCACATGCGCACACACAAAATCATTGATGAGACATTGACTGCCACAGTAAAGTTAGTGCCAGTACTAGCTAGCACTCTTCTTTTCCCCTCACTATTCATCAAGTTCAATGTTTTGAACACACAAGAGAGAAAATCAGGGGAGGTGAGGCGCGCGCGCACACACATACAGAAAATCGCTGATGAGGCATTAACTGCCGCAATAGAGTTAGAGGTAGTGCTACTAACTAGCACTCTTATTTTTCCCCACCATTCCGCAGGCTGAATATTTTGAACACACATCACGGGTGAGGGGCGCAAACACATACAGAAAATTCAGGTGACTCGTTAGTCACTGACTGTCATTAGTGTCAGCGGCGCACCAGCACTAGTAAGCACTCTCCTTTTTTTCTCCTTCCATTCAGCAAGTCAAATGTTTCCGGTTCTGATTTATGGAGACTCGGTATTGACCATTAAATTTTAATATTGATGCTGACGGTTGAGAATATTGGGTGCTGTAGAAGGGATGGCTTACTATAACTTGAAAAAGCATAGGTATTAATTAATAGTCAATGTGATGAAATAGACAGCTGTGATGTTTATATGCCATACTTGAACTTGATTCTTAGTTCACGAATCTTTTCTTTTTGATAATCTCTCATGTTATGTGATGTTCCCCATTTCTACCAAATTCAATTGCAAGAATATACCACATGCAACCATGTGTGACATGAAAGGTTCATGTATCAACATAATAATGAGAATACAAAATCATTTGATTTGATGTCATTTGCCAGTAAATTTTGAAAAATACGGTTATTTTCTTTCTATTTCTAGTTGTCGGATTTATCAAACAGATCGACTGGCCTGTTAACAAGCTCAATTGACAATGACAATATACACTAATCGTTTCTATCAACTATGACTAAAATAATATGTACAATGATCATAAAATTTAATACCGAGCTGTAAACGCAGGAAGTGGCATCTGTACAAGAACGGTATTAGCATTGATGCTTGAGTTGAATTCAGCTCGCACTTTAATGGTCACTTCAGCCTATGAAAGTATAGCCGATTGTTAAATGGACTAAAGAAACAAGATTTAGAAAATTAGAGGGAGGAAAAAATCACCTTGAGTGGTCCTGTTTCTTCAATCAATGCATTGATACGAAAGGGAGGCTTAAATGCTTGAGTTATACGATAATTCATGACAGGAAATTCACCATCCGGTGGTACCTATCAAACAATTGCATAATAATTAGTCAAGGGTCTTGATTGTATAACATGCTGTTGTATTACACTATTACTCTATATAGATAAGCTTGTGTAATATGCACTTACCAACGATAAAGTTCGGTCAATATCAAAACTATCAAGGTGTACAGACTCATGGAAGTTACAATCATCTAAAATCACAGCACCAGAACCTCTATAATCTGTTAAAGATAATAGAATCAAATCAGGAAAGAAGGAAAGGGTAAACAAGAAAACTGACATCAACTAGTCAACAACATATGTTTCTCTAAGAAAATTATCCATTCTTGAATGAGTCGACCAACACTTCAGACAACTCAACTAATATGTCAAGAATTTTAACATATAATAGAGTAGAGAATTACAACAAAGTACCCTGCATAGTACTTGATAGTCAATAATATAAGTCAGAAAACAACTAGAAAAGTGCATGGTAAATTGGTAACAAAACCATGCATATTGCTTTATGAACTTCAACTTTCAAGGGGAACAAAATATAACATAGATTCCTGTCAATAAAACATAGATTGATTGACCTACCACTTGTTCCTATACTCAGGTCCTCATTGAGAGCAAGTCGAATCTCTGGGTTACCAGTAAGATAACTCTTCATTTGAATGGTACCATCAATCTCACTGGTGAGTATAAATCCCTGTTTTAAACAGTACAACTCATATCATAAAGCTTCAAAATTTTGCAGCAATAATAAGGGAAGAAAGACAGTGTAACAGATTCATTGCATGACATACACATATAAGAGATAAACCTGCATACTTACACTGGAATTGAATGTGAGACTTATTTTTTCAATCACATCAACAAAAATCTCATCCCTCTTCCTACCACCAGGTTCATTAGCAACAACAGATTTTGTAATAGCGGTACCTGGCATTCGTTTGGTCCCTTGCTGCAAATACAAGAGTTTAACAAGTCAATACTATATGCCTGCAGCAAGTAATTGTCCATTGAATCTACAAATAATTACCATAAAAATGGAAGCGGGGCCAAGGGGCATCTGTGCACTCTCAATCACAATAGGCTCATTGAAAACATATGACTTCAAAACCTCAGTAGATGTTGTTTGCACATAACCAAAATCCTGGAAAAAACAGAATTCAGTACAAGTACATGTATCTATCAAACGGAAACAAAGTTATATTCGCAGTTTGCTGAAAATAGCAGTATCTTCTAATTCCGCTACGCTATAGCAACTACTAGACAATATTTTATACTAAACAGTGTATCTTGCTGTACTAAATGGGTTATATTTGGCATGCAAAGCATTGAAAAAAGAATTGAACCAAGGAAATAAGTACTTACAATGACTTCATCGAGAAGCTCATAGACAAGGACAAAATTCTTTCGAAAAGAGTCTTCATTAAGAACACCAAGGTAATCTTTGATGACACGTGCAGTTCTATGTAAAAGTTCCAAAACAAGAGAAGGAGAAACATTGATTCTAGTTGTAGCAACAAATAATAACCCAGCAATCTTCACGTGGAAGTAGTTCACACCATCTACATTCTATTCAAATTAATAATAAAAATTAAAACAGAAAAAAATAAATTAAATATATTCAACTGTTTTGATAAAAAAAAAAATAAAAAAAAATACCTACAAAAACAGGTGGAGCATCTCCATCAGCGTCTTCTTTCCAGAATTTAACTTTGCGGAAAAATGTTTCAGCGCTTCCCTTTTGGACTTCACCACGATCTGCATTTATTATTTGAATTTCATGTTATGGGAATTTATTTATTATAAAAAAGAAATAGGAATAATAATAATGATAAAATTAGAAATAAGAAAGATACAATCGCGAAAGACGATGTTGTCGCCTCTTTGGGAAAGCACGAAGAACTGAGAGATCATGTTTGATTTTCTTTGCTTGCTGTGTTTCCTTCTTCAACTCAACGCATTGTCTTCAACCTTTGTTACTGTTTTTTTACTTTTGTTCGTGGACCACGCTTCGCAACAAACGCAGTGTCGTTTTGCCACGTCATATCACTCGTGTCGTTTATACTTTGTTGTTAGAGTTACTCTTTTATTTTAGTCATGCTAACAAATTCCAAATTTTAAAAAAAAAATAGATAAGTTTTATATGAAATTATTTTTTAAAATTTTAATGTGTTGAATATAAAATTTTTAAGATAATTTTTTTTTATATTTTTAATAAAAAAAATTATTTATTGGCTTAAATAGAGATGGCAATACGGGTCAGCCCGCCCCGTTTAGGCCCAGCTCGCTATTAGTCCGCCAAAAATATGTTAAATAGTTCTGAAAAGTTTGCCCTAATCCTGATCCCGCATTTTTTTGTGGTAATTTTTATGAAAAAAAGAGTTTGTAAGGAATCAAACCAGGTACCATATGTTTACAGTTTACAACTATAACCACTATGTCACTTCTATTTTTGTTGAATTATTGTTGCTTCCAAAAATGAAATACATGACTAAAACATTTTTTTTAGGACCCCAACCGCCCTAACGGTTTCCTCTCTCATAACAGTTATTTTTTATTATTAGCGGTACATTTATTGATAGTAGTTCTTTTTCATTATTTTTTTTTTGTGTACGCTAACTACGTGTTACGATATTAAAGTTGCATCTTTAAAATTGTAGATAATTTGACTGATCCATATGATAATTTTTCCTTAGAAACTTCACTTTTTCCTGTAATTTTGTCGGCATCTTTGTTTCTCCTATATTATATTACATGAAGTTTTTGTTCTGACTTTTTATTTGCAAAAATCATTATAGTAGACTATAACATTACTTTATTCATTTTTGTTGATTTCCATATTAATTTTTGTTGATGTAAACTAAATGTTGTTAATTTGCTTCTTTGAGATTGTGCATGTCATTCACTCTCAATTGTCACTTAGTTTGATTGTTTCTGAGTTTAAATGTAACTCTACGATTAATAATATAGCCAATTTAATATTTTATATATGAAACTCTACAAAAACCCGTGCATCGCACGGGTTAGAGTCTAGTTTTGATAAAAATAAGTTTTTTATGTGTGTGACCTAACAATGTTCATTTATATTTGTACTCACGCAAGAATGTCTCCCGTTTTATTAGTGGCTGGAAAATATTCAAATACCCATGGTTTACATGATTTGAATTTTATTTTTAGGCATACATGAACTTTATTTTTATTTTTTTGTGAATTGAGGCATGGCATGTACATGATTTGATTTGATGTGCGTGCAATTACGTTTTATGATTTTATTTTATTTTAATAAGGTACAGTAATTTGTAAGATTTGAATGAAAGCATGAGAGCCGTATATATGAAATACCAGAATTTAATAAGATAAACGAAATAATATAAAATATATATATACTCTAACAAAGAAAAATAAAAAAATATTAATAGATTTTAATAATAATAAAAAAAATGTAGTTGAACGAACAATTTCTAATTATTGTTGCATTAAATAAAATAAGTAATTGATTAAAATAGCGTAGTAGTGAAGAAAAGATGGAGGAGTGTGATGACAAAAAAGGATGATGCAAGATAAAAACTGAAAGAAGAAGAAGAGAGAGAAAGTAAGAGAGATTGAAAAAAGAAAATCCAAATATCCGAACCTAAACTAAAGAATCTTTCAATCAATCGCTGAGAAAACCTATGCTCTGTGCTATGCATACCCAAACATACTCAACTTCACTCATCCTTCTCTCAATTGTTATTTTTCATCAATTCAATCAACGATAGATAAGGTTTACATTTGTAATCTCTCTCTCTCTTTACAATTTTTTTACTTTATTTTTAATCTTGCAATTTCCCACAGATCTCTCCATAATCAATTTCATTTTAATTTGGATCTAGTTTCTCAACTGCAAATGGTAGGTCCCTAGGTTAATTAAGGTTTTCACTCTCATTTATTAATTCAACTTATTGTAGTTTTTTTTTTTTTTTTTATTGATATTAAGTATTAACCACGCTGATTTTTTTTCCTCACTCTGCACTGAACAAGAGAAATTAAAACTTAATGAATTGTGCATTATTTTTGTTGAATTTGATTTTGTAGGTAATGGCGACTCCGGTTGAGCCTCCTAACGGGATAAGAATTGAAGGAAAGCATTATTTTTCCATGTGGCAAACCCTCTTTGAGATTGATACCAAATATGTTCCGATTAAGCCGATTGGTCGAGGAGCTTATGGGATTGTTTGTTCTTCTGTCAATAGAGAAACCAATGAGAAAGTTGCAATTAAGAAGATACAGAATGCGTTTGAGAATCGCGTTGATGCACTTAGAACTTTACGCGAATTGAAACTTCTTCGACATCTTCACCATGAGAATGTTATTGCTCTGAAAGACATCATGATGCCTAATCATAGGAATAATTTTAAGGATGTTTATCTCGTTTATGAACTCATGGACACCGATTTGCATCAGATTATTAAGTCTTCCCAAGCACTTTCTAATGATCACTGCCAATATTTCCTCTTTCAGGTATGAATTATTGTTAGGGTAACCCAAAATTCTTGATGTCAAATATATCATGAACATTCTGGTGTTATATTGTTATATGTGTATGCAATCTGTATATATTATTCTGGAGTTAACACAGTAGGAAACACACTTGTGTAACTTATTTGTTGGTTTGTGACTATATGCTTACAAATAATTGTATTTTTGTTGCATATTGCATTTTACCCCGTCTGGACCTATACCACATCCAAAGAAAACCTGCCCTTTACATCATACTTGCAGTGGCAGCAGATTTGCCGTGCTTAGCTGAAGTTATAAATTATTATAATCATTTGCATTGCTTGAATGATTAATGGATTTACTAATAGAATTTTTTTTGGTCGTAGTTGCTTCGGGGCTTGAAATATCTACACTCAGCTAACATCCTTCATCGTGACTTGAAACCTGGGAATCTTCTAATTAATGCAAATTGTGACCTGAAAATATGTGATTTTGGGTTAGCACGCACAAACTGCAGCAAGAACCAGTTCATGACCGAGTATGTTGTCACACGGTGGTATAGGGCACCAGAACTCCTACTTTGCTGTGACAACTATGGGACATCTATTGATGTATGGTCTGTGGGATGCATCTTTGCTGAGCTTCTTGGACGAAAACCTATTTTCCCAGGTTCAGAGTGTCTCAACCAACTAAAACTTATCATCAATATCCTTGGTAGTCAAAGGGAGGAGGATATTGAATTTATTGATAATCCAAAGGCAAAGAGGTACATCAAATCACTTCCATATTCTCCCGGAACCCCCTTTTCTAGACTTTACCCTAATGCACATCCACTTGCAATAGACCTACTGTCAAAGATGCTTGTTTTTGATCCCACAAAAAGGATCAGTGTCACCGAAGCGCTTCAACATCCATTCATGGCCTCTCTCTATGATCCTAATTCTGACCCTCCGGCCATCATTCCAATTGATCTTGACATTGATGAGGATCTAGGGGAAGATGTGATAAGGGAGTTGATGTGGAGCGAAATGCTTCATTACCATCCTGAATCTGCTATGGGAAGTGCAGAGTTGTGCTCTTGATATTATTATCTTCAGGGTTCTTTTTTGTTATGTTCCCTTTTGTTGGTACCAATAGTGTCTAAGGTAATAGCTTGCTTTGAATAACTAGGAGGGCTCTTTCATAAGTGAGCTCAATATATATTCTGTTTTCTCTTTGTTGAGAACAGAGAAAACAGTTAAAATATGTCCATCTTGAAAAAACATGAAACTCTGTTTGCTGATGAGGCATGATAGTAGTTTTTAACCACCGTGCTGAGACATTGATTTTGTCTTGAACTTTGTATTGTATTTGCCTTGTATATAATGTGTCTTTTTTTATTATAATAAATAATGTGTCTTTCTTAAAACCATTATGTAAATTAAGTTTCATGTTTAGCAGTACTGTATCACATTTGAAGTACAAACATCTATATTTTCTCTAAGTTGAAATTATAATCTATGAACATAGATTCTCTCTATGCATCCGTGCATTAGCACACGCTCATTCTCTATGAACTTGGCAGTTTTTCATCAACTTGCTTAGAAATGCCAATGGTACTTGACTTTGGAGTTTGAAATCTGCACTTATTTTTGTGAGATTCGCATCTTGAAGGGGCCTTATTTGCCAGCCACAGAAGGCTACTCTTTGTTGCCTCGTAATCAACCTTTCACCGATTTAAATTCCTCTCATCTTTGACAATATCCGTAAGGGGTTAGGATCCTCTCCATTTATAATTTTCCTTATTCTATTTGGAGAGATAAAAACACACAAAATAAAAAATAATTAATGATATGGTGAGATTCACTTAATGATAGGACCCACCATATTTTTTTTGTGTCTATCTCTTTTCAAATTGCATCTTCCATTTATTTTTTTATAAATGGAGAGCATCTTTACTCATCTGTAAGTTGTTAGAAGTCGTGAAAAGACCCAAAATAAAATAAAATTACTTCTACTAAAAGTAACCGTGTACAATTTTTTAATTACTATGATGGAAAACGAAACAAGATTAAAGTTGTAAGCTGTAACTTTAAATACTATAAAATTATTTCTATGCCGAAAAGTTATACTCCATCCATTCTAAATACAATTAATTTTGTATAGAAAAGAGTAATTATGAATTGTTTTACAAAATAATTCTTTTATTAATGGTATGGAAAACATAAATTAAAAGAACTGAAAAAAGATAAATAATAAATAGTAAGGGGCATGTAGAGAAATAAATATTAAATATTCATTGTTATTGTAAAATGACATATAATTTAGATTTTTTTTGCTAAAATGATAGATATTTGGATCCTAATAATTTGGTTCATAATTTGATTCAGACCGGTGAGTGTGAAAATAATATCTTTAGTCATGGGAACACATCGATGTCTTATCACTCATGGGTTTCAACCGGCGAACCCAGTTGCCTTCAACATAAAACAACAAAAATTGGGAAAAGTTGTCACGACCGTACTTCTCACCGTGACATTCATTAGCTAAATTGGGAAAAGTTGTCGATGCATAAAACTCAAGGAGGCATGGGTTTTAAGGATCTTTCGGCGTCCAACTTAGCTATGTTGGGTAAGTAAGGCTGGGAGTTTCAGACGAAACCGGATTCCCTTGTGTCTCGTATTTTTAAGGCGCGTTATTTCCCCAACAATTCCTACCTCACAGCTATTATTAGTCATAATCCGAGCTACGTGTGGCGTAGTATCCTCCGGGCACGTGTCATCGTTTGTGGAGGAGCATGTTGGAGTATTGGCCACATAAACCATATTCCTATTTTAAATGAGCTGTGGCTACTCAATGGGGAATGTATCCCAAGTAACATACCAGGAGCTACTTTTGTGAGTCACGCCTCGATAAATAATCTCATGGATCCTTACTTTAAACAGTGGAATGTTCCTGTTGTCCGACAAGTTTTTAGTGAGGATTTAGCTTCTAAAATCCTTAACACTCCTCTTTTTGAGCAGGTTCAACATGATACTCTTATTTGGAAGGCCGAGAAGAACGGGCGTTATTCTGTGCGTAGTGCTTACCGCTTATGTGTCAGTGAGTTAGTAGATTTGTCCCACCTTCATAAACCGGGATATTGGAATGGAATTTGGAAACTTAAAACACCCCCGAAAGTTAAAAATCTAATTTGGCGCATGTGTCGCGGCTGTTTACCTACTCGTGTTCGGTTGTTGGATAAAGGTGTTCATTGTACCACTCAGTGTGTAAGTTGTGATTCTAATCATGAGGATTTAGCTCATGTATTTTTTGAGTGCCCTTTTGCTGTTCAGGTCTGGTCTATGGCGAGAGGTTCAAGGTGCAGTGACATCATCGCCTTCGGCCATTGAGGCCATTTTTGCTTTGTTACAATCTTTATCTGTTACGCTTTCCCAACGTCTGGCTGCAATTTTTTGGAGCCTTTGGAAGCATATGAACATAAAGGTGTGGGAAGACATTACGGAGACTTGTGCAACAGTTATGGAAAGAGCGCGGTCCTTGTCTGACGATTGGCAACTTGCGAATGGCCCTGCCGCTGCAAACTTGACTGCAACCCCTGCCGGTACGCATATAGCAGTTGTTAACACTGCTCCTTCTGCTGTAACAGTTGTTGCTCCTGCTGTAACAGCTGCTGCCCAGCAGCGATGGCAGCCTCCCGAGCATGGTCGTATGAAGTGTAACGTTGACGCGGCGTTTTCTAGTCACCATTACAAAACGGAAATTGGTATTTGCATCCATGACGAAGGGGGAGTTTTTGTGTTGGCTAGAACAATTAGTTTTATTGGTGTCTATCCGGTTGACATTGGAAAGCTTTGAGCCTTTACCATGCGCTTCAATGGGCGAGCGATATGCACCTTGATAACATTGATTTTGAAGTCGACTCTAAAACCACAAAAGACACTCTTTATTCAGGTCGAGAAGATATAACCGAATTTGGAAACATCATCACAGCCTCTAGGGTGGAGTTTGTTAGGCGACAAGTTAATGTGGTGGCTCACACTCTTGCAAGGGAAGCCACATTTCTCGCTAGTTCCGCTATTTATTTTCATATACCCAATTATATTGAAACTTTGATTATTAATGAACCTTTCCCTAAGAAAAAAAAATATTCCAAGACAAATTAGTACTATTAACGAGGATATATTTAGAAAATGAGTAATAAATACAAGACATTTATAGAAGGTTTCTTTTGAAACAAGGTCTTACATTTAATGACAATTTTTTTAAATGATCTTATAATTAGGACGGAGTATCATATCGTCATGCCTCCATTTTGATAAAATTAAAAAAAAATGTACTAGTATCGTAGAAAGCCCAATTAAATTTATGCCCACGGGTTGGGCTAGTTCCCCTTCGGGCTATTAGCCCATCACCCAAAAAAGACATACGACAGAAAAACGTAAAATAATACACACTCCATCCGTTTTAAAATAATTGAATCATTTACAATAAAATATTGTCTTAAAATAATAGACTCATTTTGCTTTCAACGTAGTATTATTTTTTTTTCAATTATACCCTATTCTTAACTACTTTTATCATTTTTAATTCAATATTCTCCGTTTTAAATTATGATAATGGTGAATGTTACGATACTTGACAAATACTCTCAATTTTTTTGCTTTTGCCCCCATTTACTGTCGGTTTTTATGTTGTGTGTCTTGTCACCGTCTTCCTTTTCACCCACCTTCACCGTTTTCATCTACCCTTCACCTTGATCCTCTCACCCTTTTCTTTTCACAAATCTTCAGTCGGTAAGGTAGCTTTTGGATTTATTTATTTTCTTTCAGATTCCCTTTTGTAACTAACCCTACTTAATTAATTTCTTTGTAGGAATCTCTATTATGCTAAGTGTTTAACATTCATGTCTCCAGTTCTCAGTGAAATCATTCTTTCTGGGCTTATCATAAATTCATCCTTCAGACTTAGAACTCACTTAGTTCAATCTTTCTCTGTTGTTTTCCTCTACTGGTTTTACGTTTTCTCTTTAATCCATTCATATATCATGATGTAATCAACTCAACTGATTAGTATTAATTAATTATTGAACTTGTGGATCAACCAAATTTGGAAGTTCCGGATCAGAGGATTTGAATAAAATAATTTGATGGATCAAAGAAAAAATGTAGGATGAGAAAGCAGAAACATGTTGATGATATGATGAGTCAGGTGTTGAGGCAGAAAATTCAATTTTGAGGGCCCAAATTGGTGAGCTTAGTCAAAGGTTTCAATCACTGGATACTCTTACTCTAGGGATTGTTATGAACAAAACATGATGTATCATAATCATAACCTGCCCATTACAACTTCTGCAAATGTTTTCAGTGGTGAATGAGTAATGATAAGAAATAATAATACTTATCGTGTACTTAGGAGGGAGGCAATACTTGGTGAAACAAATGTTATGAGAACTAGTGATGTACACTACTCAATGAAAATGTTGGTCGGTTCTTTGTCACCACTCACTACTAGTACTACTAGCACTACCAATTAGGGGTTTCTTTTATTTTATTTTTGGTAAAGGAAAAAGAGGGCGATTTTGGTGATTGCAATAATCTATATATTTGTGTGTGTTGTTTTTATTAAGTTGTGTGGTATTCTGTAAAAAAAAAAAAAGTATCGTATTTTTGCTTGGTGTAAAAATATCACATCTTTCTGCCCAAAATAAAATCACTTTTTTTTTTTTCTCATCATATCTTTTTTTGTTTCAGATCATATCTATAAACCACTAAAAAGCATAAATGTGAAAACTGTTTGTCTAGAGAGTTCACACAAAAAATCAACAATTCACATTTTTTTATTTGAACAACGACTATTTCCCACCATTTTAAGTTAGTTACAAATAAAGGATAATTTTATAACCCACTTACTTTTGTTAAAATTGTCTCCAGCATTCAGATGAAATTCCCAACGCATGTGGTTGTCCTGTTTCATTGGATAAATTAATTTCGATTCATCAAGGAGTAATGTAGATTTTACCTTTGCTTCATCGTACATTGAACATATAACTAATTGCTTGTTTGTTTTGGTGTTAGGAGAATAATAAGCTCATAGTTTCTCTAAAGAGAAATGATATTTGTATAGTTATTTTGGACAACTTTTCAAAAAACTTTTTCACAAAAAACTCTTTCAAACATTTGTTACCTTCTTACTCTCTCCCTCCATCTCCCTCTTTTCTAAAGTGTGGAAGAAATGATGATTTTACACGTTTAAAAATACACGTGTAAAATTCATGTGGTTGTCAACTATTTCACACATATGGATATAAAACTCATGATTGTTGATCTTTAAAAAAAAAAACTTATGATCGTTGATATCTTTAATTATTTTCGTCATCCTAAAAAAACATCTTCCTTCATACTACAACTATGCTTCTTAATACATTTTTTTGTCAAAAAGGGTCCTATAACAAAGAACAAATGTAGTATATTACAAAAATACATCAACAATTAATGCTATAGATCCCCAAATAAATTAATGCTATAGATATTTTTGTAAACAATTATTTTTAGAAGATATTTATGTAGATAATACTCTCTTTGTTTTAAAATACATGTGGTTGTCAATTATTTCATACATGTCAATATAGAACTTATGATCGTTGATTTTTAAAAATAAAAATTTATGACCGTTGTTATCTTTAATTATTTTCTTATCCTAAAAAAAATCATCTTCCTTTCTTAAAAAAGAAAAAATTGAATCATCTTCCTCACAAAAAATAAAACAAAAATCATCTTACTTTATATTATTTGAGAGAGATATGATTGAATGGGGACTTGATATTTCCCATCCCTTTTTCAGTTTCCACTATTGAGACCTAACTCCGTTATAACGGATATATTAAAAAGTCATAAAGTCATAACTTTCAACTAACGGCGTTACAGCATTGGGTGCGCATTACCAGCGACAAGACAAGCTGCCGAAGAAGAAGACTTCAGACAAAACCTTAAATGACAACAACTTCCAAATAATTTCCTCATTTTTCTCTCAAACTTTCTTTATTTCATTTTTCAATATAACAGGTAATTTTTCATCTCATCCTTTTTATTCTTCTTTTTCTATTTTTAGCTTTTATCTTTAATAATCAATTTGTCATCTTCATCATGCTTCAAAACCCTAACTTTTTCAATACTTATTCTAATCTACTTTAATGTCAATATTACTTCTTCCTTTTGTGAATTGATGGATGATTTTGCAACCCTTTTGTTTATTTTTTCTGAAATTTAATTTTTTAATGGTTTTTATGATTTATTGATGGAAAAAAGGTTTTTTTTTTTTTACTTTTTTTGTTTGTTTCATGGATTTGTGATGCGGCAGAAGAGAGCAATCTTTTGTATTGGGTCTAGAGCATATCTCAGTGGTGTGCTTTCATCTGGGTTAGTGTAAACAATCTAGTACCTTGGATACAAATTCAAGATGAGAGGAGGCTCTTTATGTTTACCTTGTAATTGAATTGTTGTGTCATTGATGCAGTAGAAGTACTTTTTAACTATTGAGTATTGTTGCGAGTCTCGCGTTGAATTTTATATGACCTGAAAATGTGATTAAAAGTGGAAGGTATCCCCTCAACTTAATTGGTTTTGTAGAGTTGAGTTAGGTCTAACCAAATTTTAAGAAGTAGTAGCACTATGACACTTGATAATTGCATGCTAGCTAATTAATTTGATTGAATATAGATGAGACAATAGAGTGTGTTTCTTTCATTGCTCTCTGGATGGTTTTTACACATACCAGTAATCTGAATTTAATCAACTTCCCTTTTTGTTTATTCTTCAGAAGGAAGTACAATTAAGTTTCCTCATTAGAAAATTAAGGTGGGTTTTTTATTTTATACTCTACTTTAGCCCGTATATAATTCAATGTGTTTTATTCATCTCTGTGGTTCTTTAGTTATCTATACAGTACTTAGCAACAGTGTTGTCAAATATCGGCTATAGCACTGCTATAGCATAGCAGAATTTGTTATTATTCTGCAATCCGCTGTTTAGTACAAAGTGTTGTTTCATAGCAGCAATAGTGGTGTTATAGCACTGTAGTGTAGTAGAATTCGAACAAACCGCTATTCTTTGCAATGTGTAATTGACAACACTGCTTAGTAATGAGTCTTTGTCTGTGCAAATTAGATTGACTGTTGTGTATGTCCGCAGTTATCATGGGTTCAGTTTGTTGTGTTGCTGCAAAGGATCAAACTCTTCCCAATAGAACTGGAAGTGAAAGTTTTCACAGAAATCCCGTGTGTTCACCTTCATTGAGTTTTCAATGGGATAGATGGGGCCGTGTTGCTAGTGAAATTGACGATCTTTCGTTTCGCGCGTCTCGCAGAGTCAGCAGAAGTGTCAGCATGGAGTTTAAGGGGTCTTTAAGTTCTGATAGAGGAAATTTATCTGATGTGGGGAGCACCCTGGAAAACTCTGTAACACCCATGTCTCAGAAGTCCCCTATTCATGAGCAATTAGGTGCAAATCGGATGACTCTATCTTCAGGTAAATGTTAACTCCATTATTCTTTTGTTGAATGTGCTAAAATATGAGCATCTGAAAGAGATGTTTGAAGTACCCCATTGCTTGAAAGAAGGTTTATTGATAGGTGGGTTCTTTTGGCAATATCTTTGGAAATTACTGAGCTAATTTCCTCAAGCTTCACTTTTATCTTTCCAACTGAAAGAGTGAGGGAATGTTTGGTTAAGCTCTAGCAAGAACCAATGCTGAGCTTTTTTCCCCGCTGTACCTGTCCCTGTACTCACTCACTAATTAATAAGAATACATGTACCACCGACAATTCTGATCGAAGATTTGTCGGACACCGACGCATGTGATTACATTGAATTATGTCCTTTTCTTAAATTTTTATCGCCGTCGAGTGTCCATGTCATGTCCATGCTTCATAGTTAGAGATTATTTTGGCCTTGTACACTGGTTATAGTAACTTCACCCCTACGTGGACAAGAGGGTGAAGTAAGGAGGGTGGCTTGAACATCAATAGGCCCCATGTTCAACATTTTCAATGATGGGACTGTTCATTGAAAAACCAATATAAGGGCTTTAGAGCTCCTTATCAATCATTGCTCTTTCTAGATTCAGTTTTCTTTTTAAAATAAAAATGAAACATGGTTTTCCAAATCTTAGCTCATGGCTTGAATGGTTATATATGCTGTTTCCTGATTTCAAAATGACGATGCTCTTGGTCACTGTTTTTTTTATTTGGCCATTGATTTATCTTTCTTCTTCCTCTGTTTATTTGTTGCAGATCTATCCATGTCAAGTAATTGTTCTACAGTGGTGAGTTTGATTCTTTCAAATTGCTGAAATTGATTAGAATAGTTTCCCAATATCTGAATTATAAGTCTTTTACTGTGCCGCTCTAACCATATTCTTATCTATGTTTATCAATAGGCCAAAAATCTGACAGAATCACCAGAGATCGCAGAATCTTCAATACCAAATATTTCTTTATCAATACCCTCTTCTTTCTCAACCCCTACAACCCGCAATCTTAATCGTCACAATCTTCCTAGCTCAACACCATCTAGATGGGCTCATCGGTCTCCAGGACACCCACTACTGAGACAAATTTCTGATAGTCGAATCCTGGGTCTGAAATCGCCAGACAACTCTATTTCTGAAGGAAGACCATCATTTGTACTGTCCACTTGCAGCAATGACATGATAGCTGGATCCCAATGTGGGTCATCTGATGGCTGGTCTATGCGCACCTTTTCTGAACTGGTGGCATCATCTCAAAAGGAAAGGTGGTCATTTGATAGTGAGCATTTTGGTTCAGGTCGCCACAAGATAAGTGGAACTAGTAGTAGGTTCTCGTATTCTCCCACCATGGATTTACAATCTTGCGGGGCCTGCTCCAAGCTCTTGACTGAGAGAACTGCATGGAGCAGCCAGAAATTCATTTCCAACAACGACCTCTCAGTTGTTGCTGTGCTGGTCTGTGGTCATGCATATCATGCTGAATGTTTGGAAACCATGACATCAGAAGCAGATAGTTATGATCCAGCTTGTCCAATTTGCATGGTTGGAGAGAAGCACTTGTCAATGTTATCCAGAAAAAGTCTTAGGGCCGAATCAGAAATGAAGGCCAAGAACTACAAGATATCCCGAAACCGCGTAGTTGATAGCTACTTTGATGGTGGATTAGATGTTTATGATCGCCAAAAAAGCGCAGCTTCAAAATTGGAGGCTAGCTCCAGTTCAAGGAGTTCATTAAGAAAACCCTTCTTGAAGCGGCATTTTTCTTTGGGATCCAAGTGGAATCGATCTCTGTCTGATAATGATTCTGCCAGGAAGAAGGGGTTTTGGGCGAGATATCGTAAAGATTGAACTTCCTTAACCATAGCTGTTAGTTGCTGCAGCTCTCTAATTATATTTGTAGCACCAACAAGTTAGAATCTTCTATTTCTATGTTGACTAGCTTTACTGATAATTATAGATTTATTTTCAGTATATTTTTTACTCACGATAAATTTGCATCATGTTATGTTGTTGTGACTCATTAAGATTAGATGAAGGAAACAAATGCATGGAGACAAAGGAAACAAATACACCACTATGTTATTTCAAAATGTTTCACTTGTGTTTTAACTTGTTACTATATTCGAATCAGGAATCACGGTGCTTCATACTATCCGCTGAAGATTCAACACATTTCTGAAAGTGTAACTGACTAATGGGATACCGTGGTGATTATGTTATATAACCTTACTCTAGACTAGTTAAGTAATAAAGTGGACACCGAGAAGAAATCCATGATTTCAACAATATGATTATAAAAATAAAAATGAAAATCTATAAAAAAATAATATGATTATCATTCTATAACGCCTTGTATCATTTATTTTTAATTGAATTTTGCTTAAAGTGTTAAATAGAAATTAAACTTAGCGTCGGATCCTAGCGAGTAGGTACAATTAGTAATTAAATTGAGACGGTGGCTAGGGTGAACAGTTGGACTCCAGTAGAACAATAACTTAATCATCAACACTAGTTACCCAATATTTTCTCTTTATCATCAACACATGCTGCCGAAGACCATTTGTGGCAACATCTCTCTCCCTCCTCTTCTTCCACCACCATTTGTGGCAACATCTGCCGCTCTAAATCCTAGCCTCACAATTGACACCAAGGAAAGCAGTTGATGGTGGAATGTCATTCGCATCTCTCATCTTCGTCCCTCACAATCAATCTTTCGTTATAGCAACCCAACACCGTTGATGGTTTCAGAGGGGGGAAAGGGTTTCTCACTAATCATGCCAAGAACCAAAAGGTTTTTGTACGTGATCACGAACGACTACTAGAGGAGGTGTTGAAGTTGCAAAGATGGAGCAGAACCTCTAGGGAGGAACTGGCAATGGAGGAGAGTTACCATCCAAAATTCAATGGAATTCCTTCTTTCCTCTATCACATTATTTCTATACTTTCTGGGTTCATGGTGTTCGTTGAGTACATATTTCTTCAACTCCGATCCTTTTTATTAGAGAAATATGAGTTGTTTGATAGAATATTAGAGTATCATAAATTGCAAAAGCCCAAAATTTATTTGGTTTCAGTTATTTATAATTATGAAAGAGATGAATGAATAAAACTATGAGTAATTGGGTTTCACAATGTTCTTACTGGTTATTTGTTCTTGATGAATTTATTTAACATTTGGGTCTTGATCTTGTGACTGAACTTATCAGTTGTAGAAATGTTTGTGTTCGCAGATACACAAAGACGAACGCGAACATATTTCTACAACTGATCTGAAAAGGAGTGGAGGCGACTGGAAAGTAGTGGGGGTGGGGTAGAACAGAGGTAGTTCAAAGGGCTTAGGAGAGAGACTTCAGCGCTAACACTGACGCTGGACTGGAAAGGAGTGGGGGTGCGGTGGAATGGAGGTAGTTCAAAGGGTAAGGGAGGAGACTTCAACGCTGACGCTGACACCAGAGAGTGCGGGAGAAGGATGGGCTGAGTGAAGAAAATTGAGTGGTAGCGTTACAGGCATACAATTACATTAATACATGCATTGTAAACGGGCTCAGATAGCGCTCGGTTTTGCATGATTAAGATAAGATAGCTCATTTTGATACAGTCCCATCTAACAACTGAGCTACTCTTGAGTTTTGAATTTAGATAACTTTCTTATATATCTACATGCCTCTGGGATCAATAGTTCGTTTAAATGATTTTGGCCCCAAAATTTCATTTGGTTTTAGTTCATAAAACTTGTTTTTACAAACAAGGTTATTTTTCATCTTTATCGTTTGATTTTTTAAGAATTAATTTTAACTTGCACCATTATCACAAGTAGCAGAACTAGAGAGCAGAGGGATTTGTACGGAAAAAACGACGATCAGAAAAGAATTTGGCAGGGAAATTTTAGAGACTCAAACCAAAAGAGTGCAGATTACAGTGCAAAACCCTATCAGTTCAATCAAAAAAGAATTTAGGACGTCCTTAAATCATATTGAATTAAGGACATTACATCTCCTTTGATCTGTTAATAAACAACGGCACGTCCTAATTATTCTGAAAAGTAAAGTTTTAGAATTTGGAAGGTAGTTACTATATTATTTTTCTGAAAAAATAAAATAAAAGATATAGTAAATTCTATTCTAAATTAAATATTTAAAAGTAAAACTGGCGTGCATATGCCATGACTCTAGTATAGATATGAACCGAACTTCTACAATAGAGACAGAAGAAACACAGTATTACAATTCAGTTTGAACAAATAATTCAATTAAACACCCCTTTACCGTTCGCCAAGTTCCCATATTAAAACTAGAATCTGGATAGTACATGCCATTGCCTGGACGGCTGCCATAATGCTTAACTCGATGATTTGACAAACTTGGCTGAGGTATTTCTGGCTCAAAACATGCACTGCCATAAACATCCATGGCTCTGAGAATTTCACAACAAATTTTATTCTTTTCCAAAATCAGCATTGTAGTGTGCACTAGATTCAAGTTTCTTTGCCTCATTCAATTTCCTTACAGCCTGGTACCAAAGTAAAAGAGATACAGTAAGGTAGAGCTTCGTAGACAAATCAATACAAAGGAAAAATTGCTTCCTGAACAAAGAGCATACCTTCATAAAATCTTCGTGGATCACATAGTCACGCTCTGCTCGAATTGCTGACATTCCAGCTTCAGTGCACACATTTCGGAGATCAGCTCCATTAAACCCCTGACAATTTAGCAACAGATAATACATTATACATTTACCAAATGTCAGTTAAAGTAATCCAAACCACCAAGACTTACCTCTGCAAGCTTCACAACCGCTTCATAGTCTATTTCACCATGCTTAGCAATTCCAGCAGCATGGATCTTAAGAATTTCCATCCTTGATTGTTCATTTGGCAATGGAATTTCAATTTTTCTATCCAATCTTCCAGGACGTAGGAGAGCAGGGTCAAGTACATCAGGTCGGTTTGTTGCCATGATCATTTTAACCTACAACAGATATTCAGAGAGCAAAGTCTTAATCAATCAACCATGGAGAGTTTGGCAGAACAGTCATTTGAACAAAAACATCAATCACGGTGATTAGACTACATCAATATGATAAAAGATTGGTTTTTATATAATTGTCATCTGAAGTATATAATATAATGAAGAAAAAAAACTCCGATAAATATCCCATATCTTTCAAAAAAAGTTGATTTTAAACTTCACAAAAAGAAAAGGTCATGAAAGATGAGCACAAAAGTGACTTAACATTTCCATTACCAACAAATTCGCTTAGCAACCGCGTCTTTGAAAGTTCAAAGACATTAAAAAACACATGAGAGCAAGTACAAGTCACCATCTGAGCGTATAAGATATGGAATTTAATTGTAGAGGTATGTTATTTGAACAACCATTTCTATGACAACTTATGGGGACAACCATTGATTTACAAAGAAAAGTAGGTATTGGCACTAAAACCAAAGCAATATAGAGAAAAAGTAACAACATAATGTGAGTGTGAGAGAAAAATGTCACAAAATGGTTGTACAAATATCATTTCTCTTAATTGCATTGTACACTTATAGTTAGCATATACACCTACCACCATGAGGAATTTGTTATAAGATTCAATTTATTTCCAAAATACAAACATGGTGGCTATTATTAAATCAAATCAAAAAGAGTAAATAATAAAATATACCTTTCCAAGTTGATCAAAGCCATCAAGTTGATTAAGCAGCTCCATTAACGTTCTCTGGATCTCACGATCTGCACTTGTTCCCTCACTGAAACGGCGACCACCAATGGCATCGATCTCATCCATAAAAATGATGCATGGCTAAGAAAACAGTGGAGATTTAGAACTTCTTTTAATTTGATTATATAAACCTATAGGAAGACAACTAAACACAAATATCACCTGGTGATCACGTGCATACCCAAACATCTCTCTAATTAACCTGGCACTTTCTCCAATGTACTTATCAATTATGGCACTTGAAACAACCTATATTAGATATTAGAGAAAAGGGAATGTAAATACATTTTACAGTGAAAGACATTTCAAAATGTATTGAACAGGTAAAAGATACATAAGCTGACCTTTAGGAAGTTAGCATCTATATTACTGGCAATAGCCCTAGCCAACAATGTTTTACCCGTACCAGGAGGCCCATAAAGGAGAACACCCTGAAAGATGATGAATAGATGTGTCAAATGTTAAAGTTAAAAGTATGGCTATCTAAGAGTCTGTTTGATTAGCAAAGAACGTTATTTATTTCTGTTTTTTGTTTTCACTTGATAAAATGCCATGTTATTTTCAATGCTAATTGTTTTCAATGATTTTATCTGCGCTTTTATACTAATCTATAAAGGGAATACATCGTTTCGGCTGGATTTTTTATTCCAAATTTACCCTTCACCTAACCAATTTTATTTACTATTTCATCCTTTTTATAATGTTATTCAAGTTATTAATTAAAAAAGTCAAATCTCTTTAAAATGGGAACAACACTAATGGAACAAAGCTTATTTTAATTGTATTTTTCACACGATTGATGTCTCTTTTGTTTACAGTTATAACAAGCGCAATAGAAAAGGGGACTGACAAGCATGTTAGTGATAGTGTCCGTCTGAACGCTAGTGGTAAATAGTTAAAATGATAAAAATTCCAATACAAATCTTTGAAATCAAGAATCGAACAAAAAACCTGGAAATAAAAAAGTATGAAAGGAGAATATTAGAGGTCAGATACTGGAAAGTGTGGTGAAAAGTTGATTACCTTGGGAGGTTTAATTCCAACTCTAAGAAAGAGTTCAGGATTCATTAGAGGTAATTCGATTGATTCCCTCAATTCCCTGATCTGATCAGATAAACCACCAACAGCAGAGTAACTAATATTACCGGGATCTTCATGCAACATATTGTACACGACTGGATCAACCTAGCAACACAATCGATAGAAGATAGTGAGTGACAAGCAATCATGGAAAAATACCGAGTGTTTTTAGAAAAAAGAAAAACAACTTAGAGTGCCCAAAAAGAGACAAGCTAAAACACATTCCAACAATGAAAACATAAAAGAAAACAAACTTTGATAACTTACTTCACGAGGAAGAGCACGCATTATGGTGAGTGTTGTCATATCAAGTACCACTCTAGTCCCCGAAGTAAGTTTTTCCTTATCCACTTTACTCCGGCAGCCAACCACGTATCTAGGACCACTGCTTGCTTTAACAATCACTAAAATAACAAAAAGATATAGATTTTAGAATCACTGGTTCATTCTTGCATTCATATCAATCAAGAAAAAATAAAGTATGCTGTTTGTTTGGGTGGCTCAAACGAATTAGTTACAACAAAACAAATTTCAAGCGTCGGTGAGATATACATGTTTTTATATTTCATAAGAAACCAAAAAAAATGATAATGGATAAAAAGAGACAACCTAAATGTAGCTGTGGAGATGATCATGAATTTGCAGGACGAGATAGCATGATATTATTCTAAATAATAATAACATGTAAAAGGAAAGAAGGAAGAATTACAGCGTTCGTTGTCAAGAGGTCTGAGAACTTCGCCAATGATCTGCCCGACACTTTGAAGAGACTTCAAATCATCTTCTGTTTTGTTAAACTCTTTCTTTGAAGCTCGCAAGTTCTCCCTTACTGCAATTTGAGATTTGAAACCAAAGTCGCAATTCTCATCCATAAGTATTTAACTCCATAAATAATCGGACCATAATAAAAAATAAAAAATAAAAAATAAAAACTAAAAACTTATCCATAGGTGTTTCCATTTTTGAATAAAAAAGGACACGCTAACAACAGATTGTAACTTTGGTTTAGAAGATGTTATGCACACAAAGTCTCTTCTTAAAGACTGTATTAAGAATCCATTACTCAATCAAAAGAACCTCAATGAGGCTTCAAACTAATTTTAACAATAGATCCAGTTGACAACCTTACCCTAAATTCGAAAAATACATCTAAAATCATCAAAAGCACAATCCTCCTAGGTCAAATTCTCAACGAAAGCATGGAAATTTTTGTTCAAATAAAATAAAACCTAATTTAAGAAATTGATAGGGTTTTCCGATGGCAAGCAAATCAGAGGTTAAAAAGCGAAAATCACAAACCCTAATACTATGAATTTCGAGAATAAGCGAAAAGGAATTCTAGCTGCGAGGGAAAAGGAGAGACAAACCAGATCGAACTCTGGCTTCCAATTCCTTGTGCTGAAGAAGCTTCTTCCGATACTCGGCGACTGCATTACGGCGTCGAACGGCATCTTCTGTGGTGTCAGACATGGTTGTGGCGATGTTAAATCGGAAAGTTGAGAAGGGTGTGAAGTTAGGTCTCACAAATTGGAACGGTGGAGAAGAATAAGTAGCAGTAATAGACTGGTTTGTGGACTACGAAAGCTTAATATGGAGTCATGTCTTACGTGTCCCCAATTATTTACCCTACTGTATATACCTTTATTAACTTAACCCACCATGTTGCGAATTTTACATTTACCTACTAATTTTTTTTTTTTTTTTTAAGGATCATTTACCTACTAATTTATTAAAATATAATAATAATAATAATAAATTAAATTCATTCAATACATTAGGGGATTATTTGTTTTTTTTACTAAAAATAAACGATATTTTGGTTTTGTTTTACTAAGAATAAAAAAAAAAGTAATTTGAAGCTTTGTCAACAAATTGATGGAACAGACGTGCAGAGGTTATAGAGTGGGCAACATATTTGATGGAAAAGTGGAGACTTGCGCAAAATATTCGTTCAGGTAGTGCAACCCTTTCTATATACTGAATATCAGGGGCCAGTCTATAAAGTTTGTTTCGTATTAATGGGTAAAATCGCATCCCGAAAGGTATAATTGCAATATAGATGTGTTGTTTTCCTCGTCGCTTAACAAGGCAGGACTTGGTATATGACTAAGAGACGAAGAAGGTAATTTTGCTTGCAAAAACTACATGGTTCTCTCTGCTTTGGGCCGTCAAAGTGGGTGAAGCGATGAGTTTGTACACAATGCTTGACTTGGTGGCAGATCTTTGATTCGATTATGTTGATTTTGTTTTAGATTTTAAGAAGGTTTTCGGTTATTTTAGGATAGGTATATATGATAACATTGAGTTTGATTGTATATAATTCATGCTTGTTGGCAATTGATTCAAAATAATTTTTAAAACTCTCACGTCGAGTTCAGCCTGAAGAAAGTCAATAATGTCGCTTATAAATTAACAAAAGTAACCACATGTAATGTTATCTCCCACCGCTATACCCATTTACTCTCATGTATTAGTCCAATATTTATAATGAAATGAATCGAGAGTGTTTCCTTAAAATAAAAAAAACGTACGGACAAATTTACGGTATTCAAATTAATAGGATAAAAAAAACAAAATGCATACAAACTTGATAAAACTTATGAACCTGATAAATTCAAGTGTCTGAAATATCAATGTTTTTAAATCTATAACGTTACATCAAAGTCAATATTTGAATCTACACTGAATCGAAGCTAATCTTCCAATCTGAGTAAAACGAACACCATACTTAGGTGGTAAATCAAAAAACGACGCACAACTACATAGGATGTGCTTGTTTTAAGGTAAGAAATTACATTCCTAGGAATAGTATTCTAAGGAATAACATTCCTACTCATGTGTTTGGTAAAAATTTAGATTTCCTTATAATGTTTTAGAAATTAATTAATTAAAAAAATAAAAATGGAAATAAATGTCCGTGGTAGTGGGAATTTATTGCAAGTTGAGTTTTATTCTCATGGGAATGTTAGATACTTATCCTTTAAACATGAGAATAACAATAGAAGAAATTATGTGTAAATAACATTCTTGAGAATAAAACATTCCTGAGAACAGAATTTTCAAGACTTGAAACAAACATGAAAATATTGCATTTCCAATCTCACATTTCCGAAAATCATATATTACAAACCTTGAAACAAACACACACCACCCATAGTGCTCAACTCAAAGTCATTGTTAGGCATTGCTAAATAATTACCAAAAGAATTTCTAGTTTATTGATAATTTTATAATTATCATTATTATTAAATAAAAATTAAACCAAACCCCTAAAAAAAGGACGAGAACTCGGCCAATAAAATAAAATAACAATAATAGGAAAGAATGAGTGTTTTTTTTTTTGTGAGCAAGAATTAATTTGTTTTTTTTTTTTAGGATAAATGAATTTTGGTTATTAAAATTAAAAAGACACGGCCTTAAAAATAAACCAAAAAAGATATGAATTATGAATGTTTAGAGCATACTCCTATAACACAGTTCTACCAAAAAAAAATACTCCTATAACATAGTGCTCTAGAAAATGTTTTCGAACCATGAAGCCACTGTGTGAAAATAGTCTCACATCAATAGTTTTTAACAATTGAGAGCAAAAGTGGCTGAAAAAGAGAAGCTAAAATACACACAACTCATTTGCCTGTAAGTGTTACGTGGTCTTCAGACCAAATTTGTTCTCAGCCAGTGCTTCAATTGATATGGTGTTAGGCTTTTTTAGGCATAAATTTTTAATTCAAAATATTCCTTATTTTGCCTTTTTGTTCATTAGATCTGAGCTATAGTGCCGAATCAAGTTGAAAAAGATATTCCAATGAATCAAGTTGTACGTGAGCTTAAATTGAGTCGAGTTTAAGTTGAAAAAAAGATCCTAACGAACTCGACTCTTTTTTGAGCCCTACCCATATCATACAAAGAACAAAGGAAGTGAGGTATACAAGCTCTACCCAATACCCATACCATACAACAGAACAAAGGAAGTGAGGTATACAAGTCATTCATTTCTCACCGAACCATTCTCCCTCTTTCTTGGTAAAGCAAGTTATTTGTGCCTGCCTTCAGTGAAACTTCCTTGAGAACCACTGCAATTTCTATGCTCTAGAAACCGCTCTCGAAACCTCTCTTTCCCTCTCCCACATGCTTTCTTTCCCATAGTCAGCCTCTTCTTAACATGAGTTGCCACAGATTGCATAAAACTGGGTGTCCCAATCACCTCAATCTCCATAGTGCTTTTAAATTTTTCGCCCTGCAAAAGTTTTAAAGGGTAACAAAAATAAAAGTAGACATGTATGAACATGTTTGCAAATAGATTCTCAAATTGTAGTAACCAAGATGAAACAATAAGAAACAAAAAATCTACTATTGTGTGTCAAATAGGATAATGAGAAGTGAGAACATTGACATAGTAATTAAATACCTGTTCAATGGTTATCTTCCCAAAATATTCTCCCCGTGCCTGGTATGAAGAGAAGCACATAAGTGAATGAAGTCCAAAAACCAAAATATTAATACTTTACATGTGAGAATTTTGATACATGCTATGTTCCATAATCAACTTGGCAGTGTATATTAACAGAAGATACCTCAGAAGGAACATCAATAAAAGCTGGGTAAGGAGCTAGTGCCGGGGTTTCCTTAACAAAGTGAGCGCGGTCCTGAATCTTTTTCTTTGTAACATATTTGCACAGTTGCATTTCAAGCCTTTTCATGTCGACAGCTATAGCATGCAAAGATTGCAACTGTTGCTTCTTCTCCTGAATTGCACGAAGAAATTGATCCTGCTGAAGCTTTTCCTCACTGCAATTTAAGATTTGAAACCAAAGTCACTATTCTCATCCACAAGTATTCAAGTCCATCATTGGAAAAAGAAAAAAGAAAATTAAAAAAACTGGACTGAAAATCTAGATGAAGAAATAGTGAGACAAACCGGATTGAACTTTGGATCCAAATTCTTTGTGCCGGAGAAGTTTCTTCCAAGCAACGACTGCATTACGGCGCATCATGGTTGTGGCGCTACAAATCGGAAAATTGGAAGGTGTGAAGTTATTAGGTCTCACAAACTCGAAGAGAGAGTGGAGTGTAGAAAAAGTTACAGACTTGTTTGTGAACTAACAAAACTTATTATACATGTTTGCTTTGTTGCGTATCCCCCAATCTAACGGCAAAAGTTATGGTGCATCGTGCATAAACACTTCCCAACCATCAGATCTAGTGTACACGTGTAATAATCCTAGACTTCTCAAACTACACCAAATCAAACTTCATTTGCTTCAAACATTTCTCTCACTAAAACATAAAGCTCTCCC